>Ga0315282_10000542_pt1 | contig 74273 bp, 47 predicted proteins | sample YL17G07_20_MG_FD_203693 | JGI IMG/M metagenome (GOLD analysis project Ga0315282, IMG submission 203693) | Sediment microbial communities from Yellowstone Lake, YNP, Wyoming, USA - YL17G07_20 | ecosystem: Environmental > Aquatic > Freshwater > Lake > Sediment | place: USA: Wyoming | collected... | reverse complement strand
GCCTGTAACCCGTAGCCTCAAGCCTGTAGCCTGTAACCCGTAGCCTCAAGCCTGTAGCCTGTAACCCGTAGCCTCAAGCCTGTAGCCTGTAACCCGTAGCCTCAAGCCTGTATCCCCAAGCCTGTAGCCCGTAGCCTACAGCCTCAATTCCTCACAGCCTGCGCCACTTTTATCGCTGGAAAACGAAGATGGCGTCGTGGGTGACGGTGTTGCCGAAGTCCACGCTCGACTCGCGCGCGACGCGGTTTTGCTGGACCTCGTCGGTGTCGAGGTTGTAGATGGTGAGGCGATAGTGCCACGGTCCGCTGGTGGCCCCGCGGGGGCGTTTGGGCAGCTGCCAGGCGACTTGGAAGGGCTTGGGCGCCTGCGCGCGCACGTTCAGCCCATCGGTCACGATCGGTTCGACGTTGCGGAAGTAGGCGACGATGATCTCCCACTCGCCGAAAGCCGCATACTTGCACTGATAGCCCGGGGAGAAGAAGAAGGGGCTTTGGGACTCCGGCAGTTCCAGCTCGTGCACCTGGCCGGGATGAGCCGCGATCTCATAGTCTTCGGGTCGCAAGGTGAAGTCGAAGGCAATGCCGCGGTTGAGAAAGAACTGCGTGCAGCGCAGAAGATCGGTGTAGGCGTCGCCCCGGGCCTTGCTGCCGGCCAGTTTCCAGGGGTCGGTCTTGTAGTTCAGATAGAGATCATTGGCGGCGAGGGCGGCGGCGGTGCGCGTGATGTCCACTCCGACGCCGGGCCGGCGGCGGTCCTTTTGGTCGAGGCGCAGAGGATCGAGAATCTCTCGGGCCTTCTTGTATTCGAACGCGTAGTGGGAAGCGTTGCACCATTGGAACAAGCCGGGTGCGCCGTTGAGAACCGAAAACCAGATGGCGTCGCGCAACGCCAGCTTGCGAACCCCCGAATTGACCTTGGGCGAAAGAAACCCGAACTCTCCCATGAAGGCCGGTTTGACCGCCGACGAGTAGTTCATCACCAGGTCGGCGACCAGGCCGAAATCCATTCCACGGCGCTCGCCTCCCAGACTGGCGTAGAGATGGGGGCTGTAAAAATCTACGGGCATCTCGCGGCTCCACCGCAGCGGTTCGTAGCCGAGAATGCCAAAGCCGGGGTGGCTGACGCAGATGGGGATGTTCGGCGCGCGCTTGTGCACGTATTCGACCACGCGGCTCCCCCAGGCCACCATGGCTTCTTCCAGATCCCAGTGGAATTTCTCGTTCCACCAGCCGTGTTCGTTGACGATCTCGAGGGCAAAAATCTGCGGCTCTTTCTTGACCCAGTCGAGCAGCGTGTCGAGATACTGGCGCTGGCAGGCCCAAACGTCGGGGTCGCTGAAATACTCGGCCAGCGAGACCGTTCGCTTTTCGACCACAAACCGCCGCTGACAGGCGGGCAATTTGGACAGCTCCGTTCTCTTGTAGGCCGGCGCGACCATTCGTTTCAGATGGTCTTTCAAAAGATAGCCGGTCTGGTGCGGTTCGGGCATGAGGATCAGAAGGAAGCGAATGCCGTAGGGTTGGGCGGCGGCAAAAAAGCGCATCATCAGCTTGAGCAAGCGCTGATTGACCCTTCCGCACAAATCCAGAACGTCGCCCTTGAGATTGCGGCGGGGGAAGACGCGCAGCGCCGTCACGCCCCGGCGTTGGAGATGGTCGAACCATGCGCGCCAAAGGTCTTCGCCGGCCTTGTCCCACTCGACCCACCGCTTGCCCTGGAACCCGGCGATCAGCTTGGCCAGCTCGCGGTTGCCGGGTTCCTCGTTGCGAAGGTCTTCGACGGGAATCGCGTTGCCGTAGAAACCGCCAAACGCCAAATAGGTGTTTTCGAGCCGGCCGGCAAAGAGACCCAATGACCGGGCACAGGGATCGGTTTTGTGCACCAGAGGCGCCTCCTCGATTTGCCGAAGTTGCGCGCAAATCCAAGCTTTGGGTGGGAAATTATCACAAGGGCCTCGCGGAATGCTACTAAAAAGGAACGCCGGCCGCCTCAAGAGAGAAGTGAGAGGTTAGAGGCGGGAGGCAAGAAGCAAAAAGCGGCAAAATCCCGGCCGGATGTTTCTCGCTTCTGACTTCTCGCCTCTCACTTCTCTTTCAGGGCCGCCGGCGTTCCTTACTTTGCGAAGCGAATCAGCCAGCGCGCTTCACCCGTCGAATGGCCGGACAACCGGACGGTGTAGAGCTGCGGGGTCTCGGTCGCGTCGAGCTTCATTTCCGGGGCCGAGGAGGTGAAATACTCCGGGCGATACCCGCGCGGAACCCAGAGGCGCAGCTCGTAGGGGTCGCCGGCGACGACGAGCGAACGCCCCGAAAGCTCGTTGCGTTTGGCGTTCCAGCGAACCCCGGCCAGATCCACGCCGCCCTGCGTGATGTGGCGGCTGGTGGAGACGATCTGGGGAATGCCGGTCTCGCGATGAATGGCCAGGACGCGGCAGGCGGTCGGCGGCAGGTCGAGAGCGATTTCCTGCTCGAGGCGTCCCAGACCGCGCCGGTTCCAAAAATCGTAAACGACGTAAGCGCCGCTGGTCAGGCCGAGGTCGGCAAAACGGAGGACGCGATGGGCCGGCTGCTTCTCGAAATTGAACACACCCACGACGTCCCACGAGCCGAACGGGCGGTTGAGCTTCAAATCCCAGATCGCCGCGGCGTCGCCGTGTGGGTAGAGATCGAGTGCGCGCGTAGGGCAGACGGGGAGGATGCGCCGCAGCGGTTCCACTTTTTCCTCGCCCAGCTCCTCCATGGCGTCGCTGAGCATCAGGTGTTGGCCGGTCAAGCCGAACATCGAAACGAAAACGCGCGCCTGTTCGACCGGCAGCGGCCGCAGAACCAGGCAGTCGGGATCGTTGAGCCAGCAGATGCCGTGCGTATGGAAACTGTCCATGGTCTCGCGAAAGACGTGAAGCACGCCCTTGTCCCAGCCCGGCGTCATGTCGAATCCTACCCGCGCCGCGTCCACGAGTCCGACCAGTTCGGGGCAGGGCGCGTGGCAGGCGAGGACGGATTTCCTGCCGACGAGGTTGCGGATCGCCTCCAGTCCGTCGCGCACCACCTCGGCGCCGGACATCGTCTTTTTGCCGACCTTGAGGCGGGCGAATTTCCGCTCCGTGAACTTCTGGTCCTTGATCGTCAGAAGCGTCCAGCCCGTCGCATCGAGCTTGAAGTAGTCATAGCGCCACTGCGACGAGAGCGTTTTGAACAAGGGAGCAAGGTAGTGGCGCTCCACGAGGGGATTGGCGAGGTCGAGAACGTAGCCGAATCCCCGCGCCCAATTCTCGCGCGCCGCCTGGGGCTTGCCGTCGGAGCCCTTGAGGAACCAATCGGGATGATCGCGCACCAGCGCGGCGTTGTTCGTGGCGTAAGGGACCAGCCAGATGCCGGCGAGAAATTCTTTGGCATGAATCTGTTCGGCCAGCCACGCCATGCCATGGGGAAAATGTTCGTTGGCGCGGAGCCAATCGGTTTCCTTTTTGCCGAGCTCGCCCGCGAGGCGGTCGGCGAAGGCGGCCTGCCAGCCGTCGTCAATCTGGATCACGCGCAGGCCGTAGTCGCGCAGGTTGTCGGCCAGCCAGTCGAGATTGCGCAGGATCAGCGACTCGCTGGTTTTGCCGTGGGTGACGTACCAATCGAGCCAGCCGGCGGTGGGTGGAGGCGGAAAGTTGCGGCGGGTTCCCTCGAAGTAGGCAAAGCCATGAACGGTTTTGTAGAACTCTTCGACGAAATCCGCGGAGGCCCGGCTTTCGAAGTCGAGGCGAACCGGAAACTCCTTGCCGCCGGTGCGAGGTTCCGCCAGTCCGATGGCGACCTGCTGCGCGCCGAGATGAACCGCACAGTCCACGTGGGAATCGTAAAAGCTGGTGTTGAGTCCACTGGCCGCATCGCCGCCGGCGATTTGCAGGACAGGCTGGAGTGGGACAGGTTGGTAACCTGCCTTTTTTGATTGTACCGTAGGAGGGGGCGCGAGCCGGCACGCGAACGCCTCTTGTTCGGTCAGCGCCATCCCAACCAGCGAGAATCGGGGCAGGCCCTCCGTGGTCGAGGCGCTCACCAGGCGACAGGTCACCGCCACACCGTAAGCGTCCCGAAGCGCGCGGTCGAGCGGCGGGTTGCCCTCGTTAGAGTGGGTACGGATTTCGAATTGTGTTTCCCAGACCGGCCCCTTGCGGAACGCCGACCGCACGATCATCCGCAGCGGATCGCGGCGAACCATCTTGTTGGCGCATTTGGCGTCGGTCGAAGTGAACGCGCGCCCGCCGAGCGTGAGAACGGTTGCCATGTGGGAAAGACGAATGGAATTGTGGAGGCGCGCGACGCGAAAAGTGCCGCGATGAAGGTTGTAGCTCAGCCTCACCCTCGCCTGCGCCAAATCCACCGGCACCTCGGACTCGCCAAAAATCGTTCGCCCTCCCAGCCGCACGATGCGACAGGATAGCGTGACAAGACAAATGGAAATCCCCACCAGGACAGATAGAATGAGAGTGCGCGACCGTTTCGTACTCAATTGTGCCCTCGACGTTGCGCTTTGTGTTGCGGAAAAGGAGTCGTCACCAGCCGATTTGATGCCTGGCGCCCTGTGTGAGTCCCGTAGGGACGGTCGAGAATTGGCCAGGGTTCACTCCTGGGAAAGGGACGTTCCCGTTCAGAGATCATTCTGATCGCAATTCTTCAGCTTCTCCCACCTTCAAGCCGTGGCCCGGTTTCTTCTCGTAGACCATCCAATAGACGACGGGAATGACGAGCAACGTGAAGGCGGTCGAGACGGCGAGGCCGAAGATCAGCGCCCAGGCCAGACCCGAAAAAACCGGGTCGAGCGTGATCGGCCACGCGCCCAACATTGCCGCGCCCGCCGTCAGCACAATCGGCCGGAACCGCACCGCGCCCGAATGCATTAGCGCGGTGAACAGGTCGTCGCCGCGCTTCAACGCCTCGTGAACGAACTCGATCAGCAGGATGGCGTTGCGCACCGCCAGCCCCGACAGCGCGATCATGCCGATCATCGCCGTGGCCGTGAAAAACACCGGATTCTCGAACCCGCCGACCGGCCGGTTGCTGATCAGGTTGAGCAGCCAGAAGCCCGGCATGATGCCGATCATCGTGAGCGGGATCGAGATCATGAGGATCAGCGGCATGAAGTAAGACGCCGTTTGATAAACGAGCAGAATGTAGATGCCGAGGCAGGCCGCCGCGAACGCAATCCCCAGGTCGCGGAACACATCCACGGTGATCTTCCACTCGCCCTCGCCCGACCAGACGACGCGGAACTGCTCGCCGAGCTGCCACGGCACGCCCGCGCCCATGCGGAGGTAGCTGCGCTCTTCAACCGGTCGGATCGCTCCGACTTGTCCGACCGGTCCGACGGGTCCGACTCGTCCGACCGGTCCGACGGGTCTGTCTTGTCCGACCTCACCCGACTGGCGGTCGGCCTCGATGTCCAGGATCGCTTCGGCCGGAGCGCGTCCCGCCATCTCTCCGAACACGTATACCACGCGCTCGAGATTCTTGTGGTAGATCGTCTTGTCTTCGATGCACTCCTCGAAATATCCCATCTCGGCGAGCGGCACCAGAACCCCCGTTGTCCCTTTGACATAGAGGCGCTTGAGTTCTTCGGTCCCCGAACGGCTCTCGCGCGGCAGGCGAACCTCGATGATCAAGGGATTGACCTCGTCGGGATTGTGGAGCGTGCCGGCGCCGATGCCCGACAACGCCTCGCGCATCGTCTGCGCCACCTGCTCGGTCGTCACGCCGTTGAGCGCCGCTTTCTCCTTGTCGGTGACGAAGACCAGCTTGGTCTGATCGGCCTCGACCGTGTCGTCCACGTCCACGACGCCGGCCTCCTGTTCGAGGCGCGCGCGAACGATCTTGGCCGCGTGGATCAAGTCGCCATAGCTGTTGTAGGGCTGGCCATAGATCTCCGCCGTCACGGTCGCGATAACGGGGGGTCCGGGCGGGACCTCGACGACCTTGATGTTGGCGTTGAACTGGCGGGCAATGCGGTCGAAATCGCGCCGCAGCCGCAGCACAATCGCGTGGCTCTGTTGCGCGCGCTCATCCTTGCGCACGAGATTGACGCGGATGTCGGCGACGTTTGACCCCTGGCGCATGTAGTAGTGGCGCACCAGGCCGTTGAAATCCATGGGCGAGGCTGTTCCCGCATAAGTCTCGAAGTTGGTGACCTCGGGCACGGTTCGCAGATAGTCGGCCAGCGCGCGGGTGGCCGCGTCGGTCTCTTCGAGCGTCGTTCCTTCGGGCATGTCCACGACGATCTGAAATTCATTCTTGTTGTCGAAAGGGAGCATCTTGAGCGGAACCAGCCGCGACATCGCCAGCCATCCCGCCCAGCCGAACAGCACGATCAGCACCACGATCAGTCCCCACGCCATCGCGCGCGATCTCAGAAATGGTGGCAGGATGACGTTGTAGATTTTGTAGATCGCGCTCTTTTCCAGCGCCCACGGTTCTTCGCCGCCCTTGCCGTATTCGCCTTTGAGCACGTGGTAGGACATCCAGGGGGTGATCGTGAAGGCCACCACGAGCGACATGAACATGGCCAGCGGAACGTTCAGCGCCATCGGCCTCATGTAGGGACCCATCATGCCGGTGATGAAGAACATCGGCACGAACGAGATGATCACGGCCAGGGTGGCGAGGATGACGGGCGGCCGCACTTCGTTGACCGCCGTCAGGACCGCCCGCAGCGGTGGCTCCTTGCGCATCTTGAAGTGGCGATAGATGTTTTCAACGTCCACGATCGGGTCGTCCACGACCAGTCCCAGCGACAGGATCAGCGCGAAGAGCGTCACGCGGTTGATCGTGTAGCCGAAGAAATAGTTGACGAGCAGCGTCAGGGCAAACGTGATCGGCACGGCCACGGCGACGGTCATCGCTTCGCGCCAGCCCATCGCCAGCAGGATCAGGCCGATGACGATGATCAACGCGAGGATCAGTTCGCGCACCAGTTCGTTGACCTTGTCATTGGCGGTTTCGCCGTAGTTGCGCGTCGTTTTCACAAAGACATGATCGGGGAGGATGGTGGTCTTGAGGCTTTCGAGTTTGTTTTCGACGGCGCGCGCGACCCACACGGCGTTGGTGCCACGCTTCTTGGCCACGGCGATGTTGACCGCGGGCAGAAAGCCTCCGGCCTTCCTGGTGTTCTCGCGGATTTCGCGCGGCACTTTTTCGGCGGCCGGCCCGAAGCCGATCCAGGTATAGGTGTCCGTCTCGGCCGGCCCGTCGAGAACGTTGGCCACTTCGCGCAGATAAACCGGCCGCCCCTCGTAAACGCCGACGACCAGGTTGCGAATGGCTTCGACGCCTTCGAAGAAGACTCCCGCGTCCACGAGATACTCGGTGTTGGTGTGATCGAACTTGCCCGCCGCAAGCGTCACGTTGGCGACCTGGAGGGCGCGCGTGATTTCCAACGGCGAGACATTGTGGGCGACCAGCTGAGAGGGATCGAACTGCACCCGCACGCGTCGCGGCCGCCCGCCGATGATGAACGTCCGGTTGGTGTTTTTGACCGACTGAAGCTTGATCTCGATCTCTTCGGCCAGGCGCCTCAGTTCGTGGTCGTCATAGCGGTCGCTGTAGAGGGTGAAGTTGATGATCGGAACGTCGTCAATTTCGATGGGCTTGACCACCCATCCCGCGACCGTCGGCGGCACCTGGTCGGTGTTCGATTGGATCTTGGTGAAGATTTTGACCAGCGAGTTCTCGCGGTTTTCGCCAACGTAGAATCGCACCGTGACGATGGCAAGGCCGGGCTTCGACATCGAGTAGACGTACTCGACGCCGTCAATCTGGTAAAGCAGCTTTTCGAGGTGCGAGGCCACCTGGCGCTCGACTTCTTCGGCCGAAGCGCCCGGCACCTGGACATAAACGTCGGCCAGCGGAACCACGATCTGCGGCTCCTCCTCGCGTGGCGTGACGAGCAGCGCCACCGCACCCGCGAGGAGCGAGATCAGGATCAGCATCACCGACAGGTTGCCGCGCAGGAAGACCTCGACGATTCGCTGGGTGACGGATTCTTCGCCGGGTCGTTTCATGGCTGCGCCCCTTCGACCCGGCGGCCGCCCGGCAGCGACGGCGGCAGCGGCGGCGGCTTCGGGCCGTAGATAACCACGGTCTCGCCGGCTTTGAGACCCGAAAGCGCCTCGACGCGGCCATATTCGCTGTGCTCGCCCAGTTGGATCGGGCGCCGCTCGATCACGCCGCCGGTCGTTACGGCATCAGCAAACGTCAATTGGCCGACGCGCACGACGGACGACAGCGGCATACAGAACCGCCGACGCTCGCCGGTCGGGATGATCAACCGGCCGAACGTTCCTTCGACCATCTTGGAATTCCGGGGAACGGAAACCTTGACCAGAACCGAGCGGCTGGCGGCCTCGGCCTGGGGAACGATCTCGTCCACGCGGCCCTCGAGATCGAGCGCATCCATGTGCATGCGCAACATGTCGCCGACGTGGAGATTGGTGGCGAGCGTCTCGCGCACCGGCGCTTCGAGGCGCAGCGCGGTGGGGTCATAAATCGTCAGCAGCGGCTTGCCGGGCGTCGCCGTGTCGCCCTTGTCGGCGTGTTTCTCCACGACGACCCCGTCGGTGGGGGCCTCGATCTTGGTGTAGGAAAGAGCGACCTCGGCTTCGCGGACGGCCTGCTGCGCGCCCTCGAGATTTGCCTGTGCAACCTTGTAGGCCGCTTCCTGCTGATCATACTGCTGGCGCGTCATCGCTCCCGCCTTCAGGACTTCCCTGAATCGCTCCAAATCGGCGGCCGTCTGGCGGGCATTGGCCTGGGCGGCCTCGACGGTTTTTTTGGCTTGGGCGAGACGCGCTTGCAGGTCGCGGTCGTCGAGCACAACGAGTAGTTGGCCTTTCGTGACCTTGTCGCCCGACCGGACCGTGATGTCCGCGATCATGGCCATGATCTTCGACGAAACGTCGGTGCGGTGCTCGGCCTTCAATGTCCCCACAACCTCGGTGGTCTCCCGCTCGATGATGGCGTGAACCGTGTCGGTGGTCAGGCCGTCGGCCCGGCGCGATTCGGCAGCGACGCTGCCCGGTTCGATCTTCGATCGGAATCCGCCGGATATCCAAACGAGAATCACGACCAACACCGCGATGGCGATGATCGTGGTCAGTCCGACGCGGAGTGCTTTGGCAATCCTCATGGGACCGTTCTTTTCTCCTATCTAGCTCCGTTGACCAAGAAGCTCTAAAACCTCATTTCGCACGCGGCCGATTCTTGGGTTTGACCGAAACCTTCGTTTCCTTGAGACCGCTGACGTTTGCGAGCATTTCCACCTGCGCGCTGGTCTGTCGCTCGACGCGAAATGGCCCGGTGACCAGATTTCCCGTCAGAGCGGCGCCCGTCACGCCCTCGCCGAGGAACACGTGCGGGTAGTCGCGCTGGAAGCGGCAGCCCGTGATTCCGACAACGCCGGCCTCGGCGCGCAACGCCGGCTGACCGCGGTCCCACTGAACGAAATTGCACTGGTTGAACGTCGTGGTGCCCGGCCCGCGGAGGAGCGCCACGCGAAAGGCCGGTCCCCAGAACGAGCAGTTGTTCAACTGAAGAACGCCGTTGAAGTCGGGACCGGTGACGATTTCGGTCGGCTCGGATCCGCGCATGGCGACGAATTCCCCGTTGGTCACGAGCAGGCCATAGGGATTGGCCGCTTCGGCGAGCAGCCCGATGTTGCCGCCGTCGGCGCCGATCCCCAGGAAATTGCCGTTGGTGCCGATGCCGCTTTTGCCGGGCACGAACTTGTAGCCCACGCGATAGCCGTAGCAAAACGTGTTGAGGACATATTCCCAGTCGCTGCGGCCGAAGATGAACGCCTCGCCGTTGGCGACGAGGTAGTCCATGAGGACGTTCCAGTCGAAGCGACTCTTGCCCTCGCCCCAGGGCGAACGCGCCCAGTAGTGGGGATTGAAGTGCACGTTTTCGAGGCGACCGATGTCGGTGCAGTTGTCCACCCACACGCCGCGCCGCAGCGCAAGGCCGAAAACGTTTCGGACCAGGTGAAGTTCGTTGGGATGAGTGCCGAAGTCTATCGCCTGATAGGAATTGACGAGCGTGACATTTTCGATGGTGCAGTGTATACCGCGGCCCTGGATGGTCCAGGGATAGGCGACGATCTCGCGAATGTTTTGTTCGGGATAGTAGATGGTCACGCCGCGCACCGCTGAATTGGCGTTGAGAAGAATCAGCGGCGGGCCATCTTCGCGACCGCGTCCTCCGGTGGCGAAGAGGACCGTTCCCGTCGTGAGGCCGACTGTCTGCGGGTGATGCGGGCTCTGCCACGAGCCGGCGAGAGCAATGCCATGCGGGATTTCGAGCGCGCCTTCGAGACGGTAGAGGCCGGGAGGTGCAGACACTTCGGGCACGCCGCGCTCGGCCGCCGCTTTGAGCGCTCGTGCGAAGGCCGGCGTGTCATCCGTCCGCCCGTCGCCGCGCGCCCCGAATTCGCGGACCGAGAGTGTGACGGGACTGCCTTGTTCCGTGGGAATGCCAACCGAAACCGAGCAGAAGAAGAAAAAGCTGCTGAGAATTCCAACCCGCCGGATGAGGTCAATCCTCATGGGTCAGGCCCTCCCTTGGTAGGAACGTGGGATGTATCGTCGAGAGCGCACGTGTGGTGGCGGCTGATAAAAGCCCAATGATGAAAACACCCACCACCTTTTCGCAACCGAGCACCTTCTTTCTTAATGTCGTGTGGACGGAATGTCAAGACCCGCCGCCCTGAGTTCCGTCGGGGTTTGCGGGAGTTGCGAAAAGGCGATGTTCCAGGTTGGCTGGCGTGCGGATCGCTTACGGCAAAGCGGCATCGGTTTGATTCCTGCACGATTCACAGGCTGACAGCCTGCGCCCCTGCGCTTTTCGCAACTCCCTCGGGTTCAGGCGGTTTGTCGCGCAACAATTTCGCCGGCGATGATTGTGGCGGTGCAGGTCGGCGCGGGGTTTCCGAGCCACGAGCGGTCGAGGCGGACGCCGTCACCGCACGGCGACCAGGCGGAGAAATCGGCGCAACAGCCGGATTCGATGCGGCCGATATCGCGTCCCCAACCGATGGCCTGCGCGGGGATCGTGGTGGCGGCGGCAATGATTTCGGCGGCCGAAAGCTCGGGAAACATGCGGGCCAGCCGCCGCAGCTCTTCCATCATGTTCAAGCCGGTGTTGCTGGCCGCGCTGTCGGTCGCGATGCAAACGTGAACACCGGCGCGCCGCAGAAGCTCGAACGGATAGGGTGGTCGCTTGAAATACTCGTGCGTGCCCGGGCAGAACGCCACCGTCCAGCCACAGCGCGCAAGAATCGCGGCGTCGGCTTCCGCGACGCAGCCGCAATGCGCGGCGATACCGGGCGTGGCAAGGATTCCCGTCTGTTCGAGAAACGCGACAGGGGTGCAGTGGGGCGCTTTCCAGCCGCGCGGCAGAACGCCGAACATTCGCAGCCACCGCGCCATGCGTCCTCGACCTTCGGTGAACATCTCAACCTCGTCGGCACTTTCGGAAATGTGAATAGTCCAAAAGTAGGACAGGTTGGCAACCTGTCTCACAAAATCCTTTCCGGCCGTCGCGCTCCCACTTTTTCGGGCAACGCTCTCCTGTCCGTCGCGAGACAGGTTGCCAACCTGTCCTCCTTTTCTTGCCAGCGCTTCCCACAGTTCGCGGCTGACCGAGTAAGGCGCGTGCGGCGCGATGCCATGTTGACGGCGGAGGGGTTCGGCCTCGTATCGCGCGATCGTCTCCATCAGCTTCGACGCGGTTTTCTCGGCGCGCGCGGGATTGAGATCAATGCACTCGTGCGCGAAGATCAGTCGCAACGGCGAGTCTCGCAACGTTTCGGTCGAAAGACCATCCACGTCCAGCTCAACGGCCGTCGTCACGCCGCCTTGGAGCAATTCGCGCGCGCCTGCCCAAATCGAACGCTGCAACGTCGTTCGCCGCGACAGCTTGCTTCGCAGCGCGATCTTGCCGAGCCACCCCACGAAGTCTTTTGTCGGCGCGATTTTTCCCTTGAGATGAGTCAGCCGCAGATGGGTGTGCGCATTGACCAGACCGGGCAAGAGCAGCACGTCGCCGAGATCAACCGTTTCTGCCTTCTTGCCGCGCACTTCAGTCCAAGGCGCAATTTCGGCGATCCGGCCGTCGCGACACGCCACCGCGCCGTTGTCCAGCAGCGGCCCGTCGGTTCGCCAAATCTTCCGGGCACGATAGCTGATCGCCTGGGCGCTCATGTCGCCACCACTACCCATCCTTGCCGCCGCCTTCAAGCGCCTTTCTTCTTCGTGGCTTAGTACCTTTGGGGTGAATTGCTTCTTCTCTCGCAAAGGCGCAAAAACGCAAAGTACTCATTTGCCACAAAGGCACAAAGACACGAAGAAGAAGTGCTTTTCAGAATCCCCAATCCAAAATCTAAAATCCAAAATCCTTTCGCGGTTGACATTCGCGGCTACGAATAGGATTTGGGCAACGAGGCGGAATTTCCGCGTCGGCTGAATTGACCAGAGGATTGACGGAGAGACAGATGAAGCATTTGCGCACGGACTTTGGGGTCGCTGCTTTAGCACTCGCGCTTGCCGCAGTGAGCCAATCGGCGACCGCGGCATGGTGGGAGACCGGCTTCGACCGCTGGTATTACAAGGACGATTGGAAAGCGGAATATCTCAGCGGGGCCAGTGTTTATGGCACGACCGTCAGCCTGCCGCTCGATATCGCCCGCGCGTGGGTCGAAGTCTGGGCCGAAAAGTACACGCTATACGTGAATGGCGAGGTCGTCGGCCACGACGAAGATCCCGGAACGATCGAAGCCTACGATTTGACTCCCATGATCCACGGCGGCCGAAACCAGATCCTCGTGGCGGGCGGACCCGAGGTCATCGTCGAAGGCGGCGTCGTCACGCGCGACGGCCGCATCATTCCCATTCGAAGCGATGCGACCTGGGGCAGGCGAATCAAGGCGAGCCGCGAGCGCCGCAGCGGTCCGCGCGGTTATCTCGGCGATGCGCACCAGGCCCTGATGCTCGACTACACGCCCGAGCAGCGCGCCAAGGCCGCCGTGTCGCGCCTTCGTTCGCTCGCCGGCCGGTTGCGCGACCGCGACCAATATCGGTTCTGGCAGGTGCGCGACGTGGGCGAAGTGATGCGCCTCGCCGGTCCCGACTATGATCTCTGGGACGACGTTCTGCGCGACGCGACCGAAGCCACGACCACCGCCGCACTCACCAACGGCCCCATCGCGCACGGCGACTGGTCCGCCGTCGAGAGCATCCTCAACGGTCCGCCGCGCCACATTTTTTCCCACACGCTCGATACCGCCTCGGACCTCGAAACCGAGATCTCCGTTCTCGGCCTTCGCAACGACTGCAAGGCGATGAAGCTTCAACTCGAGCTGCTCGCCACGTCGGGACCGCTGGTCGAACCGTCGTGGCCGGCGCGCTTCCTCGCCATCGAAGACGGGCTTCGTCGCGTTCTCGATCCCAAGACGCAGGAACGACTGCGGCCCTATCTGATCGCGCAAACAAACACCGCGCTCTCGGAGCTCCGCGCCGAAGTCGCCGGCCGGCTCGGTATCCACCTCGATTCGCTCAATCGTTCGACCCAAAACCCGCTCGGCTGGGTCGTCAGCAACGAGCCATTGGACAACGACCCGCGCCAATGGGAATTCTCTTTCGCGCCTCCCTCGACCGACGTGCTCGGCCTCGCGGGGATTTGGAGATTCCGCCTCGATCCCGAGAATGAGGGCGCCGCGAAAGGATTTGGCCGCACCGATTGCGATGACTCCAAGTGGGACCGCATCGTCGCCCCTCACAAACTGGGCTGGGAGCGGTTGGGCTATGACCAGGATAATCCGTCGTTTCGCGGTCGGAACAACAAGCCCTATAACGGCCACGCCTGGTATCGGAAAACCGTTTTCATTCCGGCGGCGTGGAAAGGCCGCGACCTCGAACTCGATCTCGGCGACCGCGGCGGGAACAACGGCGATTGGCTTTATGTGAATGGACGCGAGATCGGAGCCGCGCCCGACACCACCGGCACGCTCTCTCGGCGGCCGAAAAATGAACGCGGAAAACCCGCTGCGTCGGAGCGAGGAAACTCCTCCGGGCGCTTCACGATCCCGGCCTCGGCGATCAAGGCCGGTGCGGCCAACGCCTTCGCCATCCGCGTCTATAACTGGGAAAACTGCGGCGGCCTGCTCGGACCGCGCATCCAGCTTTATCCCGTCGGCGCGCAGCCCGAGCGCCTCCGAACGGTCTGCCAGGCGGGGATCGTCCAGGCGGCGCGCTATGCCGGCGGCGCGCGACAGGTCGCTTATTGCGGCGCGCTGTGTCCCGCTGTCCTCGTTTCGCAAACCGAGAAGCAGTTTCGCATCTGGGGCTGGGAGGCCAAAGGCTGGCCCGCGCCTCGCTTTCTCGCCTATCTCGAAGACGGCGAGGAACACGTTGTGCCGCTCGATCCGGGCTTTTCGATTTCGGGCGATGCGCTCGATCACAACTGGTTGATGCTGACTCCCGATCCGTCGAAAACCGCAACCACGTCCTCGCCCCAAGTGGTTCTCGTGGTCCTCCAGCGGCGCCCGCAAAAGGTCCGCTGGGAGAACGACGCGTTCGGCGGATCGGCGCTGGTGCTCGATTTCGCCACTTCGCCCGGCATCGTGGCGCTGGTCCGGCCATTCGGCCGCATCGTTCCCCTGCAAGTCGGTCCCGAGGGGCAGGTCGCGCTTCGTACTTTCACCGACGGCGTGTGCAATCGCTGGGGCCGCATGATGCGCAACTATCCCGTCGCTTATGCCGAACTCTATTCGACCGACGGCGACAAGGCCAACGTCGGCATCGGCTATGATTATCTCGAAACCGACGACGACTGGCAGACCGAGCACGAAAGCCTCGCGCCGCTTCCCCAGCTTTTCATGTACGCGCGCGAGAACGGCTGGCCGGAGACGGAGCTCGAACCGGCGGCGCGCCTCTCGTGGGGAGCCGCCTTCACCGCCGACCCCACGGCGACCTATTGCGGTTTGCCCACCGCGCGAATCGGCGCGACGGCGACCGTCTATTCCTATCGCCGCCTCGAACCGCGCGTTCGCTGGAAGGGCGTCGGAACGTTGGGCGAGATTCGCAACAGGGACGACCGCGATTTCGCCCTGCTGCGCTCGTGGGGCGTCAATGCCGAGCGCGCCTCGATCGCTTTCGACGCCGACTGGTTCGCCAAGGGTTTCTTCGAGCATGACAAAAGCCGCAGCGGTCTCGAAGGAAAACTGCTCTGGGACGCCGGCGCCATCGCCTGGCTCGACCGCATCGTTGCGCTCCATCGCCGCCACGACGTTCTCTGCATTCTCAACTGGTTCTGGAACACCGACTATCCGGTTCGCGAGATCAACGGCGCACCACCCAACTCGTCCCGCTACTGGAGCTACAAGCCCGCCGCGCGACAGCTGATCATAGACTTCTGGGCCAAAGTCGCCGGTCACTATGCCGCCCTCCCGCGCGATGCCGTTGCCTATGACCTTCTCAACGAGCCGGCCTATCTCACCGCCCCCGACAACAACCGCTTCATCAAGGACGCTACCGCTGCCATTCGCGCCCGCGACAAGGTCCACACCATCTTCGTCGAAAGCGCCAACGGCTGGGCGCAACCCGAGGACTTCGACCGCCTCGAAGCGACCGGCGACGAGAACACGGTCTATGAATTCCACTTCTACGGCCCGCACGCCTTCGACAGCTATCAGCGCGACATCTGGTTCCCACGCTACGACCCTCGGTCCGAAACGTTCGAGAGCCGGGAATCGCTCGAAGAACGCCTCCTCCCGCCGCTCCGCTTCTCCCTCCGCAACCGCGGCGCCCCGCTGTGCCACGGCGAATTGGGGATCACGTTCCTGGGTCCCGACGAATCGCCGCGGCAGTGGCTCGAAGCCCTCCTCGCCCTCCACGAAAAGTACCGTATCCACTGGCTCTGGTGGAACTACGATGGACACGACATCCACCGTACGGGGCTGGTGGCGGGGAAGCGGTGGAATCCGTTGGTGAGCACGTTGAGGGGGGTTATGAAGAGGAGGTGAGGCTTGGGGCTACGGGCTACAGGCTACAGGCTTGAGGCTACGGGCTACAGGCTACAGGCTTGAGGCTACGGGCTACAGGCTACAGGCTTGAGGCTACGGGCTACAGGCTTGGGGCTACAGGCTTGGGGATACAGGCTACGGGCTACAGGCTTGAGGCCAAAGAGAAGGAGGAAGAAGGATGAGAGATCATCGGAAACTGAGAGCGTTTGGGTTGGCTGACGAATTGGCCGTGACGACCTACAAAACGACCGCAGTTTTTCCCCGGGCAGAACAGTTTGGCCTGACCTCACAGATGCGCCGCGCCGCCGTCTCGGCCGTCTCCAACATCGTGGAAGGGTGCGCACGAGCCACGCAGACCGAATACCTCCGCTTCCTCGACATTGCCTTTGGCTCGGTCCGCGAGGTGGAGTATCAGGCTTCTCTCTCTTGCCGGCTCGGTTATTTGGGCGACTCAGACTTCCAATCGCTCAACAACCTATGCAACGAGACCCTCAAGGTCCTGGGCTCATTGATTCGCTCTCTCCGCTGCGCCCCTTTCTCCCCACGCCCATAGCCTCAAGCCTGTAGCCCGTAGCCCGTAGCCTCAAGCCTGTAGCCCGTAGCCTCAAGCCTGTAGCCCGTAGCCCGTAGCCTCAAGCCTGTAGCCCGTAGCCCAATTGGACGGCTCAGAACGCCGAGCCGAAGATGAAGTGGAGGAATTGGGTTGTGTCGTGCTCGTCCTTGACGAGCGGCGCGCCCAGGCTGACCTCGGCGTGGAAGCCCCGCATCATATCCAGTTCGGTATCGCCCGTTTTCCAGCGCGGACCATAGTGGCGGCCCTTGGCCGTGGAAAAGCGCAGGCCCGCCCCGGCGCTCACGCGCGGTTTGCTCAGCTCGAACGGTTTCTTGCTCAACATGCCCGCGTCCACAAACGTGAATCCCTTCAACTGCTTGTAGATCGGGAAGCGCAGCTCGTTCTGCACCAGCAGTTTGGTGGACCCGCCGATGTGCAGGTCGCGATCCTTGCGATCCACCGGTCCGGCGCCGCGAAAGGCAAAGCCGCGCAGGTCATCCGCGCCGCCCATGAAGAGCCGCTCGGAAATGCCCACGTTCTGGGCATCCAGCGGCATCCAGCCCAACTTGGCGTTCAGCGCGTAAATCAGGTTCTCGTTCAGCTTCTTATACAGGGAGTACCGGCCTTGGAGCTTGAGCAGCGGACCGTCGGCGAACCCCGCCTCGACTCCCCCGCCTAGGATGTGACCGCGCGTCGGCCACCACCAGTCATCCGTCGTATCTTCCTCGATGTAGTAATTGAGGGCGATCACCGGATAATTGCCGAACTTTTCCTCGGAATGCGCATGGTGACGGTTTTCACTTTGCCCAAAACTGAAGTAGTCCCACGTGCTGCTGTAGCCGTCCCGCTTGGTCTGCACATACTCCACGCGTCCGCCCCAGTCCTCGGAGACGTAGCCTTGGCGGAGAATGCGCGTGATCACGGCCGAAATCCCCGTGTGGGTCTCGTCATACTCGCGCAAACGCAGGGCGTCGCGATAGAGATCGAGCCGGAAGGGAACCATTCCCGAGGGATCGCCCTGGAAATACCTCTGGAGCGTCGCGTTGGGCAGCCGGAAGTAGCGGTCAAGATAGGAGATGCGGAACTGGAGGTCGCGCGTGCCGAGCAGGACCGACGTGCGCAAGTGGCGCGCCTGGCCGAACAAATTGCGGTTGACATACGCGCCGTAAATGAAAGCGCCTTCCAACTCGCTTAGCCCGATGCCAAAATGCAGGTTGCCCGTATTCCCCTCTTCCATGTGCAGGACCGCATCGCGCTGGGTCTCGTCCTCGATCATCCGCGGCTCGATCTTCACGTTGTCAAAAATGTCGAGGCTGCGCAGGCGGTCCACCGTCGCGACTTCCTGGAACCGCCGGTAGGCCTCGCCGGGCTTGAGCATGACCTCGCGCTTGATCACCTCGTCGCTGACCGCGGGCGAGAGTTTCGCGTGCATGCGCTCGACGAACGACAGATCCTCGGCCGGGTTCTCATTCTTCTGAATCTCTATCTTATGCACGTAAATCCGCTGGTGTTCCTCGACCCGAAGATCGAAGTTGACGATGCCCCGCTTGGGATCCGTCTCGTGATCGAAGGCAATCTGGGCGTTGATGTATCCCTCGTCGCCATAGAGGTCCTTCACTTTCTGGACGCATTCCCTGAACTTTTCCAGGTCATAATACTTCCCCAGAACCGGCTCGAACTTCTCGGTGACCTTGCGGGGGTTGAACACCGTCACGCCCGAGGGACGGATTTCGCCCACCCGATAGCGCGGCCCTTCCTCGATCTCGATCGAGGGGATGATCCACTGGCCCTTGGGATCGGAAACGGCTTTGTCCGCCCGAACCTGAACATCAAAGAATCCTTTCCCAAAATAGTACTGTCGAATGATGTCCAGGTCGTTCTCAAAGGAATCGCTGTTGTAGTAGTTATTGAAAAACAACCAGGAGCCTTTGGTCTCCAGCTGCATCTTCAACAGGAACGAGGAAACCGCCTTGTTGCCGCGAAGGATCAGTTTTTTGACTTTCAGCTTCTCCCCCTCGTCAATGGTCACCTGCACCACCACTTGCGTGGTACCGTGGTCGAGCAGATCCACCCGGGCCGCCGCGTGGGCGTAGCCCTTGGTCCGATACATCTTCTCGACGGTGTCGCGAACGCGGCGGGCCGTGTCGGGGGCGATCAGGTCGCCCGCCTGCACCGGGCACGCGCTCTTGAGGGTGGGCGTGGGAATCTTGGTGTTGCTGACGAACTGAACCTCTTCGATTGAGGGGTTTTCGTGGACAATGATGATCAGTTTGACCCCGCCATCCACCTTGTCGCAGAAAACCTGGCTATCCTCGGTGAAATACCCCGTCTTCCAGAGATCCTGAAGAATCTCACCCGGCTGGATCGGGCGATACGCTTTGCCCACCTGGACGGGCAAGGCACGCAGAACTTTTTCGCGGCTGATCTTCTGGAGGCCCTGGATTTCGATCTCTTGAACGATCTCGCCGTCCTGGGCCGCGGCAGGAACAACAAGCAATACGCCCACCGCCAAAGCGAGCAGGACCACCCGCTTCGACAGGCGGACACACAAGGGGGATTCGCCCGGATACACCCCGGCGCTCGTACTCCTAGCCATCCTTTACCAGCCATAAAACCGTACTGAAAAAGCCGACATGCACGCGCCCGCGCTTCCCCCTCTGTCGAAAGCGGAACAGTTGGATGATAAGCGGAATCACATCAAGCATGCAAGAGAAAAGTGAAAAAAATGATGATGCCGGATTTAGCCAGGAAAAGCAGTGTAAACCGCCACCCCGCGACCGTGGCGTAGGCTGTCAGAGTGGCGCGGGCTGTCAGCCTACGCTACTTTTTAGTCCGTTCCTCGCAGTAGACGGCGTTGGAAATCCGCGCCCGCCGGCAGCCAGCTGCGCGGGTCAATCAAGACTTCCTGTCCGTCGCGCAACAAGCGCAATTCGAATCTCAGTCCGGGGCGATCCTTGTCTTCGATCAGACCGGACAGACCAATCACCTGCCCGCGTGTGACGGCGGTGCCGGTGGCCACGCGGATTTGGTTCAGAAAACCGTAGAGCGAGAGAGTCCCGTAGGCATGCTCGATGATCACCAGATTGCCATAGCCCATGAACCGACCGGCGTGAAGAACGCGGCCCGCTTCGATGGCGTGGACCGCGGTTCCCTCGGCCACCATCAGGTCCAGGCCCGTCCCGTCGCGCAGGCCCGGCGGAAGTGGGGCGCGCGGCTGGGGAGTAGGCGTGGGCGTGGGCGAGGGTTTTGGCTTGGTGGGGCTGGGCGTTGGGGTGGCTCGCTTCTCGTTGGCGGCGAGCGAGCGGGAACCCGAATCCGTGGCCGAGTTTTCTTTCTTCGCCGACTTGCGGGTCTTTTCGAGCTGGGCGATGCGCGATTGGCAGGCCTTGCGGTCGCTGCGGGTCTTGTCGAGGTCTTTTTCGAGCTGCTTGATGGCGGCGGAAAGTTTCTTGGCTTGCAGGGTCGCCTGGCGATTCTGCTTGTCGGCTTCGGCTTTCTCCTGGTCGGTGGTCTTGTGCTCCGCTTCGCGGCGCTGGATCGAGTCGCCGATGACAGCGCGCTGACACTCGATAAGCTCGGCATCGTGAACGGCCAAATAGAGGGCCAGCGCGTCGGTCGGAGCGGTCCCCGGGTTGGCAGAGACGCGATGGGCGAACGCCAAAGCACAAATGGCCGAATCGAGGGCCGCGGCCTGTTCGGTCAGGTCGGTTTCGGCCTGGCGTTGCGCGGCCAGAGTTCCCGAGGTTACACCCGGCCGGCCGGTGAGGGCCGGCAACGCCGCGGTGGTTCCGGTTGAGGGTTCGCTGAGCGCCGCCAGTTGTCGTTTCTTCGTGGCGATTTCGTTCTGAAGCGATTTTTCGCGTTCGGCGAGAAGCTCGTCCTGCTTGCGCAAATCGGCCAGCGGGCTGTCGGTGTCCGGTGCGCGCTTGCGCGTTTCGGTGGTGGGACTTTTCTTGGACGACTTGCCGGACTTGCGCGTCGAGGAGGCGGCTGCGGCGGGATCGGCGGTCCAGAAGCCGGCGACACCGGCCAGAAAAAGGAGGAGAATCGTCGAGCGAGAATACCTTATCATCGAAATCCTGTGCACCTGTGCGCTACACAAAAGCCCCTGAATTCAGGCAAAATCAGAACCTCGATGTCAATGAAGAAGGATAAGGGACAAAGAACAACGGACAATGGAAAACGGACAACCAACAATGAAAAATGCGGAGGGGCAGATTCAATTGACCGGTGGCAGGAGGGTCAGGCGAGATAACGGGCGAAGGCGGCGGCACACCAATATGAAAGTTCAACGCAGATCACCGTGGCGACGAAGACCAGTACATGCGAGCCGCCCGATAGACTCTCGACGGATGGCATGGGCCAGATCAGGAGGGTGAGGAACATCAGGAACCAGGCGCCGAAGACCGGCGCGCCGGTTCGCAGGAGAATCTGCGCCATTCCCGTCGTCGGAGTCTGCTGGTCGCCGATAGTGGGGACCCGGCGCCCCCAACGCCAGGCGGCCTCGAACCCGGCGGCGAAGGTGCCGAGGATGGCGAATACGAGATAGGCACGGACGATCCACCGGGCCGAGGAATAGAAGGTGGCCGCGCGTTTCTGGACGTTGGTGTTGAAAAACACCTGGCCGATGGCGGGGTTGTTCTTGATGGCGCGGAGCGCCGCGGCAAAACCTTGCGGCTGGCGCACGGCTCCGCGACATTTCAGCTCGATCGCGGAGATCGGCGCGGACAAGAATTGGAGAGTCGCGGTGGTGCCGGTTTCGCGGAGAGCCTGGGAAACCCATGACCTCACTTGCTCGGGTGAGACCGGCTCGGCATTGCGCACGACGGGGTTTCGCTGCAGCTGCTCAATCAGATCGGCGGGATCTGCGGGCGAGTGGCTGGAGGGCAGGCAGAGCACCAGGAGGTCGGATTCTGTTTTCTCAGCCCAGGTAGCCAGGATTTGACGGGCATAAAGGGCTGCGCCGACGGCCAGCGCCGCGGAGAACAGTGCAGTGGAGGAGCAGTATCGTCTTGCTTGGGCGAGAGTCTTAAACATCACAACTCTCTTAGACTCAATTATTCATATTTGGCCCATCTCGAATAGAGCATTTAAGGTTGGCACTTGACAAAAGTAAAGCAAAAAACTCAATTTTCCTGTTGATCGAGCCAGCGCGATGTGCCAGATGTTGTACGGTGTTCCGGTAAAGACCGTCAATATACAGTATGCCCGGAGGTGCGGTCCTTGGCCGGTGCGGTGTGAATTCGCTGGGAAACAAGGGGGTGGTCTGGCGGTTTGGTGGCTGAAGTTCCCTCTGAAAACGCAGGGGCGTTCCGGCCCGATAACGACGGGTTCCGATCGCCCGCATGGTGCCCAGTGACGATAGACGATCCAGTAGAAGCAGGAGAAGCAGCATGTTCTTCAAACGCCTGGAAATGTCCGGTTTCAAATCGTTTGCCACCAAGACAGTTCTGGAATTCTTGCCGGGGATCACGGTCATCGTGGGCCCCAACGGCTGCGGCAAGAGCAACATCTTCGACGCCGTGAGATGGGCCTTGGGCGAGCAGCGCGCCAGAGCGTTGCGCGGCCAGCGCATGGGCGACGTGATCTTCTCGGGCAGCGCTTTCTTCAAGGCTCAGTCCATGGCGGCGGTCACGCTGGTAATCAACAACGAAGATCGCCGACTGCCGATTGATTTTTCCGAGATTCAGGTCGCGCGCCGACTGTTCAAGGTCGGCGAAGAAGAATTCGAGAGCGAGTATCTCCTCAACCGCACGTCCTGCCGGCTTCGCCAAATCACCGACTTATTCATGGATACGGGAGTGGGAACGGATTCCTACTCGATCCTCGAACAGGGCCAGGTGGATTTCATTATCAACGCGCGGCCCGTGGAACGGCGCTTTCTGTTCGACGAGGCGGTGGGCATCTCGAAATACCGCACGCGGCGCGAGGAGGCGCTGCGAAAGCTCGAGCGTGCGGAAGCCGACTTGTTGCGGTTGAACGATCTTCTTTCCGAAATCAAGACCCGCCTGCGTTCGCTGAAAATCCAGGCCAATCGCGCAGAGCGCTATAAGCAGCTGGTGGCCGAGGTGCGGCAGCTCGAGCGCAACCTGCTGTTGCTAGGCTATCGGGAACTGCTGGCCGAAAAGCAACAGGTGGACGCCGCCTACGACGCGCTGAACACCAACCTCCAGGCGGTGGGCGCCCAGATGGCCACACTCGAGCAGTCGCTGCTCGACAAGCAGCTGGAGATGGATCGCCTCGAACACGAAGCGCAGTCGGTACGCACGCGCCGGCTGGAGATGGCGACCGAGCTGGAGCGCGCGCAGGGTCAGCGGGCGGTGCTGCGCGAGCGGATCGAAACGACCGAAGCGCAGATGCGCCGCGACGAGGCGCAGATCGGTGCGCTGCGCCAGGGGCGCGACGAGCTGATCGAACGGCGGGGGCGGGTGGCGTCGCAGATCGAAGAGCTGACCGGCGAGCTGTCGCGCCTGGAGAGCGACTACAAAGCGCGCCGGGGCCAGTTTGACGAATTGACGCGCTCGCAGTCGGACGCCCGCGAGCGGTTGGCGGAATTGCGCGAGAAGACGCGCCAGGCCATCGAAGAGAAGACCCATCGCGAGAACGAGCGACGCATCGCCGAGATCATGAAAGGGCAGGCCGAAGAAAACCTCACCCACGCGCGCTCGCAGTTTGCCCAGATTGCCGTGCGGAGCGCTTCGCTGGACGAGCGGATCGAACGGCTTCTGACCGATCGCTCGGATCGCCAGGAGGCGGTCAAGGCCTTGCAGAGCGAGCTCGAGCGGGTCGAAGGCGAACGGCGTCACCAGGCCGAGCATCTTCGCGCCCTCGATCAGGAAAAATCGGTGGCCGTCGGTGAGCGCCAGGAGGCCGAGTCGCGTCAGCAAGCGCTGCGGAAGCTTCAGGAGACTTATGAGGGCTATGTGCGCGGCGTGCGCGAGTTGATGGGCGCATCCGGGCGGGGCGAGATCCCCGGCATCGTGGGGATTCTGGCCAATCTGCTGGAGTCGCAAGCCGAAGACGAGCTGGCCATCGAAGTGGCGCTGGGACCGCACTTGCAGGACTTGGTGGTCGAAAACGAAACGGCGGCGCTGGCCGGCATCGAGGCGCTCCGGCGCGGCCAGTTCGGGCGGGGGACCTTTCTGCCGCTCGACCGGCTGGCCCCGGCGCCGCGCGACGGCGCACTGGCGTCGCTCGCCGGACGCGCCGGCGTGGTCGGCGTGGCGGCCGATCTGGTGCGGACCGACGCGCGTCTGCGGGCCGTGGCCGAAAGCCTGCTGGGGCAAACCGTGATCGTCGAGGATTTCAAGACTGCACAGAGACTGCGCGATGAAGGTCATCGCGCCCGCTACGTTGCGCGCGATGGGACGATTCTCATGCCCGACGGATCCATCAGCGGCGGGCATATTCGTTTGAGCGGGCTGCTGGGGCGCGAGCGCGAGCTTCGCGAACTCGGCGAACAGATCGCCCGTCTCGACGGAAACCTGGCCGAACTCGAAACGCGGATCGCCGAGCAGACCGCGGCGATGGAGGCGGTCGTGGCCGAGCATGAGCTGTTGGAGAGAAGGATCAACACCGCCCGCAACGATCTGGCGCAGGGGGACCGGGAACTCGAGCGCACGACGGACGATCACGCCGAAGCGCAGCTGGCGCTCGAGCAGGCCCGTCGCGAGGTCGAGCGCCTCACCCAGAAGATCGCGGATCACGAACGCACGCTGACGGAACACCAGTCCGCGTTGGCCGAGAGCAGCGCGCGGACGGCCGAACTGGAAGCCCAGTTGGCCCAGGGCGAGCTGGCCCGCGAAAGCCACGACCAGCAGGGGGCCGTTCTCCAGGAGGCGCTCGCGCAGATGATGGCGGAGGTGTCGGCGGCGCACGAGCGGATTGAGGCCTCGCGGCGACGCCTCGCGGAGTTGGACGACGAGATCAAACGCTGCGAGGAGCAGATCCGGCATCACACCGAGCAGCTCGACGCGCTGGCCAAGACGCTCGACCAGGCGTGCGCCGAGATCGAGCAGGCGGGCCGGCGTTTCGAAGAGTTGACGGCGTCGTTGCAGACCCTCGATCAGGAGCTGGCCGAGCGGTCGAGCGCGCGCGATGCGGCGTCGGCCGAGCTCCAGCAACTTCAGCATCAGCTTCACGCGCTCCAGCGGCAGCGCAATGAGCAGCAGAATGAGCTGCACGAGATAGACCGCCGCCGCGCCCAGTGCGAGGTCCAGATTCAGAATTTCGACGAACAGGCGCGGGAGAAATTCCGCGCGCCGGTCGAACAGCTGTCGCAGGAGGCGGGGACGATCGAAACGCCGCGCGAGCAGCTGGTCGGCGAGATCGCGGCCCTGCGTGGCCGGATCGAATCCATGGGCGAGGTCAACGTCATCGCGATCGAAGAGCATCGCCAGCTCTCGGAGCGGTTTGAGTTTCTCGAACGACAGCGGCTCGATCTCGAAGAGGCACGGACCTCGCTGCGCAAGACCATCCACACCATAGACGAGACGAGCTCGGAAATGTTCACCAAAGGAATGGCAGACATCCGCGAGCGGTTCCACGAGACGTTTCGGCGGCTGTTCGGTGGCGGCCGGGCCGACCTGATTCTCACCGAGCCCGACGACCTGCTCAATTCGGGCATCGAAATTGTGGCCCAGCCGCCGGGCAAGCAACCGCAGAGCATCACGCTGCTCTCGGGGGGCGAGAAGGCCATGACGGCGATTGCGCTGTTGTTCGGCATCTTTCTCTATCGGCCCAGCCCCTTCTGCGTGCTCGACGAAATTGACGCCCCGCTGGACGACGCCAACATCGAACGCTTCAAGGCGATGGTGGCCGAGTTCAGCAAGGACGTGCAGTTCATCATCATCACGCACAACAAGCAGACGATGGCTCTGGCCGACACGCTCTATGGCGTGACGATGGAAGAGGCCGGCGTGTCGCGCATCGTCTCGGTGCGGTTCGACCAGCTCGAACAATCGGCGCTGGTGGGATGAGAAGAAAAGGCAGAAGGCAGAAGGCAGAAGGCAGAAGGGAAGGAAGAAACGCAAAAGCGAACTGGAGTTCCGTGTCCCGCGGTGAGGTGGGCAAGGGGATCAAAACTGCTTGACACAGTGAGAAGGGGAACGACACCTTAAGTCCACCACAGCGAATGACCAGGGAGTCCTGTGTGCTCGGCAAATCTAGTTGCGCGCGTGAGCGAAGGAACGGAAAGGAGCAAACGGCGATGCTACGTTGGATGGCTCGAATCGCGACGGCGGCGTTGGTGGGACTGATTCTGGCGGGAGGGGTCGGCTGCGGAGGCGACGTGCGGAAGGACCCCTTTATTGCCGACAAGTTCAAGGAGATTGACAACCAGCTGGCCAAGCTCAAGGACCTGCCGACGAAGGTCAACGACCTGAACGAAGACGTGACGATGCTCAAGGAAGACGTCAAGAAGATGAGGAGCGAGGGAGGGGCCTCGCCTGCGCGATTGCAGGACCTCGAAAACCGGCTGGCCGCGCTCGAGCGGAGCATGGGGAAAGGGCCGGCCACGCCTCCGAAGGCCACGCCGGCGCCGCCTCCGGCTGCTACTCCGCCGCCGACAGCGCCTCCGAAAGTCGTGCCTGGGACTCCTCCGGCGGCTCCGCCGGCTGCGCCTCCGAAAGCTACGCCGATGGTGTTGAAGACAGCGCCGGGAGCGCCTGCGACCACGGGGACGATGCCCGGTGGCAAGGCGCTCTCGGGAAAGAAGGGTGGAGGGCGCATTAAAGGGAAAGCGACGACTGGCCCCGGTCCCGGCGCCGGTCCCGAGCCGGAACCCTCGGTGCGCACCGGCGCCTACTACCAGATGGGCGAAGGCGAAACGTTGGATTCCGTGGCCACGAAGTTTGGCGTGACGACCGACGCGATCCTGCGCGCGAACACGTTTCTCACAGAGCGCCAACCCGAGCCGGAAGAGAAGATCTGGATTCCGGCGAAATAGCTTTGATTGTCCGTCATGGATTTGGTCTTCGGTCGCCTCGTGGCAAAATGTCGCGAGGCGATGGCTTGTTTCGGCAAAGGCACCGGAACCAAGGTTCCTCGTGATCTGTTCCTTTCGGTTTTGAAAGCCTCGCAGAGGCGGCAGGCAGTAGCCACGGGCGGGAGCCCGTGGAAAGAGCGACGCCCTTCTTTCCGGAAGCGCCGTGAGGGGCGACAGGAAAACGGACAAAGATGACGCCGGATCGGCAAATCACACAACTGCGTGTCGAAAAAAAACGCTCGGGCCCGCGAGTGATTGTGGAATTCGACCGGGGCGAAGGACTCGAGCTGGATCCTGAGATTGTCGTTCGTTCCGCGTTGAAGACGGGCGCGACGGTCAGCGCCGAGAGGGTCGAGGCGCTGTGCCGCGAGGACGAGGTTCTTCGGGCACGTCGGCGCCTGACCGCCTACCTGGCGCTGCGGGTGAAATCGGTGGCCGACGCGCGGCTCTATCTCGAAAAGGCCGGCTTCAGCGAATCGGCCATCGGCGCGGCCCTTGCCGATGCCGGCGAGCGCGGCCTGCTCGACGACCGCCGATTCGCCGAACGTTATGTTCGCACAAAGCTGAAGACCAGCGCCCTCGGGCCGCTGCGGTTGCTCGGCGAACTGATTTCGCACGGGATCGAGCCCTCGCTGGCCAAACAGGTCGTTCAACCGCAGTTCAAGCTCGACCGGCAGCGCGAAGCCGCGGCGTCGCTGGCCCGCAAACAGCTCCGCAAGAAAACCTCCGAAGACGATGAGAGTAACGCGAAACGCATCCATGATTTTCTCAGACGGCGCGGCTTTGAAGATGAGGTCGCCCGCGAAGTGTCGGAGCGAGCGGTGCGAGATTAAAGGCAAAAGTAAAAAGGGAAGAGCGGATCGCGAGCATTCGATTCCTTGCCGCAGAGCCTCTCAAATCCCACGGCATCCGTGAGCGCATCAGACCCGCCAGAAGCACCCACCGCCCTTCATCTCACCACCAAGGTTTCAGGCAACGCCGGCGAAAGAGGGCTTGACACTTGGAAGCAGAATAGCCATCTGACCCTTGCACGGAAAAGTCGCGCATCACAAAGGGGGCGCGGGACAATCAGCCGCGGGCCCGGTTTCCACACGTCCGGCGGTTGCGACCGCGAGCCGAGGAAAAGGAGGTTCGCAACGATGGACATCCTGGGCGTTTGGAACTGTCGGCCTCACCGGCGACTCCCGATGTCGGCGGCAATGGCTGCGATGGCACTCATCGTGGCGGCGTGCAGCGGCGGATCGTCCAAGCCCCCGCAACCATCCCAGCCCACGCCATCCGCGTCGGCGGCGCCGCGGCCCGCCGCGTCCCAGCCCAAGCCCAAGCCGGGGCCCGATGCCGACGAGCGCCCTATTCCCTGGGCCACGCCGGAGGTCAAGCTCACAAAGTCCGAGGCCGTGTTCATCCCGTTGTCGGATCAATCGGGCAACCGGCTGAACCTGTCGTGGGAGATTCGCCATTATGCGCGCGCGGCGATGTCGGCGCTGATCGCGCCCTCGGTCAGCTGCAAGATTCGCGACGACTTCACGGTCGAGCAAAAGCTCTTTCAGATAGACCTTGCACTCGACCAGGAGGTTCCCCCGGCGAAGTTGGCGGAGCTGGGGCGGACGTTCTCCGCGCGCTACGTGGTTCATCCCACCTTGAAGAAAGCCGAAGGCGGCGCGATCGAGGCATCCGTTCTGATCGTTGACGCCGAGCGCGGCCAGCCGGTCGGCTCAAAGACGGTACGGGGCAAGCCGGGCGAAATCTCTCCGGTCGAAGCGCAGCGCGTCCTGCTCGAGGCCAGTCTGGCCACGGCCGATTTGCTGCTCACGGCGCTCGGCGGCAAAGGGTCGGTGCCGCAAAGCGGGCGCCCCACGCCTCAAGGCTCGCAGCCGGTTCTGGTCGAGGCCGAGACGCTGTGCCGCAGTTGGAGTCTGCCGGCGATGCGCGGGGCGCTCGAGAGGGCCTGCCTGGCGACCAAGAACGAGCCGTGCGACGGGCGGGCGTGGGCGATGGCCGCGCGCTGCTATGCCCGGCTGAATTTGGGCATCATGCTCTATCCGGCCCGCTTCTATCGCGAAACCGCTCTGCGCGCAATCGTCGCGGCCGACCTGGCCCGTCGGTTTGCTCCCAACGCTCCCGATGTTCTGCTGGCGGCCGGCGAGGCCCTTTACGCCAATCACCGGCGCGCGGAAGCGGAGACCCTTCTCGCGGCGATCGCCAAGGATCCGAAATGCGGGCCGGAAGCCTTGGCGGTTCTGGCCAACATTCAGCGCAAGCCGTTCGCGTGCCCCCTGGGGCGGTCGAAAGACCCAGCCACAACGCTCACACAGGCCGTTCGCTATTTTGCGATGTACGCCAACCGCGCGGCCGGCAACGAGAAGGAATGCGAGAGAATCTTCCTCGAATTAGTGAACGAGGATCCCCAGAACTTGCTTCTGCTTGAGAAGGCCGGTGGCGGTCCTACGCACGCAACGGCCGGCATGTGCGAGGCATTCGCGGAATTGCTGCCCGCGGTTTCGGAGGCCGATCCGGCGGGGGCGCGAATCGCCGGCGAGGCGCTCAAAGAGCTTCGGGCAATCGCGGGCGCGGGCGTTCCGGAGAATCTGCAGAGCCGCGAAAGCGCGGCCCAGCTGCGCAATGCGCTCGCGGCCTTCTTGCGGAGCGGAGGCGGCGCGCAGCTGTTCGCCGAAGACCCCGTGGTGCGATTGCTGCGGGTGTATGGCAAGTTCGAGGCGGCAACCGTGCGGCTTCTGATCGAGCAACCGCAGGCGACCGGGAAGCCTTGCGCCCTTTCGCTGCTCGACCTGGTTCGGTTTTACGATCGGAACATCATCGAGGGATTGGGCCGGATCCGGGATCGCTATCTTTACCAGGGAGCCGACGAAGCCGGCAAGCGGTTTATGGACGAGTTGACCAGGGCGTTTCCCGCGGACGAGGCGGTGCAGGTGTTCGTCGGTCTGTTTTACAAGGAGGGTGGCCGGTTGTTCTCGCCGCCGACCGTCACGAAATATTTCAACCAGGCGAAATCGTGCTGGGCCTATTACACGCCCGAACGGCTGACGCGCGCGGAATGGGCCATCACCGTCGAGCCACCCGAACGCGCCGCCAAGGCCTTCAAGGTCATCGCCGACTACGATGTGTTCAACGCCGAAATCGTGGCCACCATCATCAATCACCTCTCGGAGCTGCGCCAGTGGGACGATGCGGCCGAGCTGCTCGACAAGTTCATCAAGGCCAACTCGCGTTCGCTGTGGGCGCGCACCAAGCGGATTGTCGTGGAACGCGCCCGGACCGGACGACAGATCAGCAAGGCCGACATCGTGAAACTGGCCGCGGATTTCCGCGACCATCCGGACGTGGATGAGTTCGTGGCGGACCTCTATCATTCGGCCGGCATGATGGCGGAAGCCGAACCGGCGTTGCGCAAAGTGCTCGCGCGCGACCCGGGCAACAGCAAGGCGTTCTACGATCTGCTGGAGCTGCTGCGGTTCCAGGGAAAACCCGAGGAGGCCGACAAGTTGGTCGGTCCGTTTGTCACCTTCCACCAGGATTTGACCGGCAACGGCGCGCTGCTGAATGCGGCTCGGTTCTACTACAACCGGCGCGAATATGACAAGGCCGCCCCCTTCATGGTGGGCAAGTGGGGCGGCCTGGACACGTGGCAAGGCGGGACGATTATCATGATGGGCGACCTCAGGTGGGCGCGCGGCGATTTCCAGGGCGCCGTGGCGGAATATGAGCGCTGCCACACGCGCTATCAGGATCAGGCGGGCCCCATGCAGATCGGTCGAATCGAGGCGCTGCGCGGGAACTGGGAGGAAGTCAACAAGCAGGGCGATCGTATTTGCGGCGAAAATCCCGCTCCCTTGCTGGGCTTCTGGATGAAGGCGCTCTGTGCGCTTCACAAGGGCGACCTCGCCGAGGGTGAGAAACAGGCTTTCACCGGCCGCGTGGTTCTGGCTCACGACCCCGAGGCATATCAGTACCTGGCCGCGTGGCGCTTCCATGCGGGCAACTTCCAGGGCGTCACCCAGGCGTGCGAGGAGGGACGGCGGTACGTCAGAGGCGGGACGGACACGGAGCTGGACATGCTGGATGTCAAAGCGCGCCTGATCCTGAACGACGCCATGGGCGCCCGGCCGATCATCGAACGGATGGGGCTGTTCTTTCCCTACGCGGACGCGACGTGGGTTTGCCTCGCGCTGTGGCACTTGCAGCGCAACGACGTGGCCGAGGCGCGAAAGACGATCGAACTCGTGCGGCGCTGCAATCCGCGCAGCACCCTCGTCCAGGTGACCAACGGGCGGATTCTTTTGGCCGAGGGGAAAAAAAACGAGGCGATCGCCGAACTGCGCTATGCCTGCGACCACCTGCATTTTGCCTGGCAAGGGACCGAGGCCCACTATTATCTCGGCCAGGCGCTCGAGGCCGCGGGACAGACGGCCGAAGCGAAGAAGGCCTATCAGCGGCTGCTCGCGCTCTGGTCGGCGGGCTATTGGGCGGATAAGGCCCGTGCGGGCATGGGGAAGTAAGTCTGGAGTCCTGACCTTCAGTCCGCCTCTGGCCGCAACCAAAGAGGGGTGAGAATCGGGGACCTCCGCTCATGCACCGGAAAAAGTCCATCCCGTCCATCGCGTCCATGTCGTCCACTTCGTCCAAAGGGCCTAAAGATCTGGACTCCGAACCTGACGGAACGAAAGAGTCGGACAGAAGATCCGATCAGCTCCAGCCGAAGATCCGGTCGCGCTCCTGCTTGTTGTAGGCGAGCTTCTGGTCAATGGTCATCCGATCGAAATCGGGCGTGCCGTCGGGTCGAAGCGGGAAATCGCCTTGCGGCGTGGGTGGCGGCGCCGCGGGTTTCGGGGCCAGCTGGGGCGAGGGCGACGATGGGGCAGCTGCCGGTGCGGCTGGGGCGGGCGAGGGAGCCGACGGTCGCGGCGACATCAGGATATCCGCATTGGCGGCAAACGAAACGGGCTTCGCACCGCCTTCGGGCCTGGTCGTCGCAGGCATGCTGACGGTCGAACTGCCGTAAGACATGATCGGCGTGGTGAGCTGGCTGTCGTCTTCGAGCGTGCGATAGGGGCGAATCTTGAGTTCCTGCAAAACGCCGTGATAGGCCCTGACCGCCTCTTCGGGCGAAATGGCACCGTCGGCGATCAGCCGCAGCATCTTGATGAAGGCCAGCTGGTTTTCGCTGTTGTTGATCTTGCGACCGAAAAGGGCGACGCGCGCGCCGTACTTCTGCGACTCGGCGAGCAGCTTGAACGCATCATACGTCGTTCCCGACGCGCCGCCCAGCACGCCGGGGATGAGATCGGGGTCGTAGTGGACGAGCTCTTCCATCCACTTCGGACCGTGATAGACCATCTTGAGAAAGATCGGTTTGGCGGCCTTCGTGACGCCGGCCAGCGTGCGCGCGATCATGTCGTTGATGAACGGGCCGATCATATCGGGATCAGTGGCGCCGGGGATGTTGGGATCGAATACTTCGAGAAAGTAGCGGAACTTTTTGCGCTCGGCTTCGAGCCGGAATTCCTTGAACGCCTGGAGCACGGCGCGGTCGAGCTCGGCGTCGTTGTTGAAGGTGATCGAATAGAGGCCGAGATTGACGCCGCGGGCCTCTTCGTCGGGCGAGCAGTCAAGCTTGGCGCAGATGGCGTGGCCGAGCGTCGGGGTGCGCCAGGGCCGCGAAGCCTGCGACGCGTAGTTGGAGCCGCGCGCGACGTGGATGTCGGTGGTGTCGTTGGTGCGGCAGGCGGGCGTGACGGGCGAAGTGTCGAACAGGCGCTCTTCGTGGACCAGGATTTCGCTGGTGCTGGCGGTCATCAGGACGATGTCCACCTCGGCCTGGCGGACGACGTCGCGGATGCACTGGCGAAACTCGGCCAGCGACCGATAGCGAATCTCGTCGCCGTAGAATTCAGGCGAACGGCCCGGCGCCTTCATGCCATAGGCGATGTCGGGGTCCTTGGCGTCGGCGAGGATGAAGGTGCGGGTGTTGTAATTGGCGCGAATCTCGGCCAGCTTGCGGTCCAGGCTCTTCTCGATGGCCATTTCGTGCTCCTTGGACTCAAGTCCGACCTGTCTGACGCGTCGGACAAGTTGTCAACCTGTCTGAGCGCCCCCAACCCAACTCGCCCCGACCTTATCGGCCCACCCCGGCCCTGTCAACGAATTCTCCGCTGCCAAAATGGCCCGCCGGCACGCGGCGCAAGCGCCTGCGCTGTGCGCGGCCCGCCGGTGCTCGTCGAAGAAGTCCCAGGTCCCGAAGCTCTCGCGCCTGCTCTCCTCGTTGTCATGGTTCGAGGGAGTTGCGAAAAGCGAAGTGGCGCAGGCTGTCAGCCTGTGCATTGTGCAGAAATCAAACTGATTCCCCTTCGCCGGGTTCAATCCGCACGCCAGCCGACTTGGAACGCCGCTTTTCGCAACTTTCTCGGTTCTGCCGCTCGTGAAATTGACGTTGACGCGCCGCTACCGTTTGAACCATTCTCACAGCCAAAGGTGAGTAGTGGCATAGAGCGGGAAGGGTCTGTCCGAGGGGGATTTCGCCCGATGGGTTTGTTGCGGTTGCGCATCCAAGACGGCGATTTTGCGCGCAACCAAATCCTTGTCCGAGATGGCGAGGGGGCCAAGGAGCCGTGCGGGACGCGGTGGCGAACGCAGGCTTGACCAAGCGGGCCACGTGTAACACTTCCCGGCATAAGATCCTGTCATAAACCGCTGGATAGAAGGCAGCCAACGGGAGATAAAGGGATTAGCGGGCCTCTGGCAGGCCTTTCAACGGCGTGTTATGCGGGCAGAAAAACGAAACTCCGCATCATGCGGATTAATCTAATCAATGTTGGTGGAGAACGAATAACTGATCTCTTGCGAACGGGAGAGAACTGAATATGGCCTCATATGCAGCGACCTATCAAGTGGAAGTTCGACATCCCGGGCTCCATAAATATCGGCTGATCAAGGGTACAGATCGGTATGTCGTAGAGCAGAAAGCCGCCGCCCAAGTGCGTACCTGGGATGAAATGTGGGAGAAGAAGCAAGCGGCGGAAGCGGTGCGAGAGACCAGGCAAAGGGCGGTCCAAGAGAAGGATGCAAAAAAGACCCTCGCTGCCGAACGTACGGCAGAGGCACAAGACATCCTTTCAGGAATTGATCAGACGCTGCTACATACGCTGAACGTCAACGATCGGATTGAGTGGGACTCCCTTCTTGACCGAAAGCCCTTTGCAAAGCCGCTTGCGCCCGAACCCAAGTGGCATCCCTCTCCCAAAGAACCAAAGGATTCCGATCCGCAATTCGCTCCGACACGAAAACGGTACCACACGATTTTGGGAACACCCGCGCCCGGTGCATGCCGGATGATCTTCAGGAAGGCAGTTTGGGGGACGATATTCTGTTGTTTAGTAGCCGCGGCGCTTTATTGGTATTCCCTGTCAAATTCTGACGAGCGATTCTTCTGGTATGCATTAGCAGCCCTATGTGCAAGCCTTGTTTCTCTGCTCTTGGCTGTGTGGTTTGCCGTCTTTCGGGCGCTTGCTGTGAGGGCTGAGCGAGAGGCAAAGAACAGATTCGTTCTTGCGCATGAGACCTGGCGCAAACAGATGCCCCAGGTTGATGGCAAGAATAAGGCACTTAAAGACGAGTGGAACCTGAATGCGAAGCGCTGGCAGCAGGAGAAGGAGCAGTACGAACAGGAGCAGGCTCAAAGGAATGGCCAGATTCTGGACAAGAAGAAGGCGTATTTCGACCGCTACCCGCAGGCCGTCATCGAATATTTCGACATGGTGCTGTCGAACTCCCAGTATCTTGAGACTTTTCCGCAGGAGTGGAATCTGGAGTACCTAGAAGACGCAAGGACCATCGTCGTGGATTACTTTCTGCCCTCGCCGGATGAGGTGCCCACACTGAAGGAGGTAAAGTATATCGCTTCAAAAGACGAGTTTCAGGAAGTCCAACTCCAGGAGGCGGCGTTCAACAAAATGTACGACGGGCTTCTCTACCAGATCGCCCTCCGCAGCATTCACGAGATTTACGAGTCCGACCAAGTCGACGCGGTAGCCGCTGTGGTCTTCAATGGTTGGGTCCGTTCAATTGACAAGGGTACAGGGAAACCCATTACGGTCTGTGTGTTGTCCGTCCAAGCGCAGCGGGATGAGTTCCAGAAGGTTGACTTACGACATGTTGACCCGAAGATTTGCTTCAAAACCCTGAAAGGCGTCGGCAGTAGCAAGCTCCACGGATTGTCACCCATTGCCCCAATCCTTCAACTGAACAAGGAGGACAAGCGATTCATCTCTTCGTATTCCGTGGTGGGCGAAGTTGATCAGTCCACCAATCTCGCCGCGATGGACTGGGAAGACTTCGAGCACCTCATTCGAGAAGTGTTTGAGAAGGAGTTCTCGCAGAACGGCGGGGAGGTAAAGATCACACAGACTAGCAGAGACGGCGGCGTGGATGCTGTGGCCTTTGATCCCGACCCGATAAGAGGCGGTAAGATTGTCATCCAGGCGAAGCGATACACGAATACAGTCGGAGTTTCAGCGGTTCGGGATCTCTACGGAACAGTGGTCAATGAGGGGGCAACGAAGGGAATCCTCGTCACGACCGCTGATTACGGGCCTGACGCGTATGGGTTCGCGAAAGGGAAACCACTGACTCTTCTCAGTGGATCGAACCTTCTCCACCTTCTTGAGAAGCATGGGCACAAAGCAACCATCGACCTCAAGGCCGCAAAACAGATTCTGGCCGATCAGAAAAAGGCCGAAGAGGGGTGACAGGAACCTCAAAGAGCACCGCCAACAAGGCGGTGGATAGAACACAAGTAACTGAAGATAGAGGAGCTAGCGCGCCTATGGCAAGCGCTCCAAAGGCGTGTTATGCGGACAGGAAAACGAAACTCCGCATCTTATGCGGATCAATCTGATTATTGTTAGGTGCCCGAAGCACACCATGCAAGTGACGGATCCAGACCTAGTTTCGTACCTTCTGCATCGGCTCGGAAGCCAGCGACTTGACTTACTTCGGCAACGAGTTTTTCGGCGTGCGCTCCAACTCAACGAGCCTGCTCTGGACTTTGCGGCATCCTTCGGCCAACGCAGCCTGAGCGCATACGTCGGTTTCGTCGACTTAGCTGGGTTTACTTGCGCGGTGCGCGGGAAGACACCCCCGGAGATCGCAACGTATCTGGAACCCTTTCTGAGAAGCGTCGTAGATATCCTCCGAGGCCGCCACGCCTTGATCGACAAGACCATAGGTGACGAGGTGATGTTTGTGCTTCCAGAGGTAGAAGAGGATCCCCACGATACGGCGATTCTCAATCTCGGACAACTCATGGGCGGCTTGCACGATCTGGCGTTCAACCTGAAGGGCGGCTATCGATTTCGAATCAGTCTGTCGTACGGCAAGGTCTGTTTCTTCTGTGTGGAGGGAAGTGGCTATTCGGAGTGGACAGCGGCCAGCGAGCCCGTCCACGTCGCCAAACGTCTTCAAGACCTTCCCGACCTTGCGAACCCTGATCCCGTAGTAGGGGCTTTCGGAGTCCAGCCGACCGGAGAACCCGTCCATGAACTACTGACGATGATGCGGCAGCGCTTGTCGATCTTCGCTGGGTTCGCTTCCCGATTCGACAACAGATTGGAAGATACACCGCGATCCCTCAAAGGAGTTGGCGATGTTTTTTGCGCGGTCCTTGTTCCCCGCCCCGAACGGGTCCAGAAGAGCGACACCTAACAAGGCGATGGAGACCGACGCCAAAAGACGGCGCGGCTCATCGCCAAGCCGTTAGCGGTACAGGAGAGCGCGGAGGAATGAGGGAATGAAGAGACAGTTACCCCATTTCCTCTTGACGTGGCTGGCCGAACGGCGGGATGAGCAGATGCAGGCGCGGCTGCGCGCCAACACATGCACCGGCCGTCCGTGTGGGTCGGAAAGATTCGTGGCCCTGTTTGAAAAGGTTCTCGGTCAGCTCTTGCGCCTCAGAAGGTCGGCCGAAAGCCCAAGGCGGCCGCGGAAGAGGCGTTCTCGCCGTCCTTGCCGGGGCTGCTGGGTGAGAAATGAGGTAACTGTCCCCTCATTCGGATTTTTTTATCAAGCGGGTTTGGCGGTGTCAAGGAACCACCGCAGCAAAAATGCCAACGATGAACGATGAGCGATGAACGAAGGAGACGGAACCGACGCTCAAATTCGATTCTTCATCGGTAGACGTTCCGGCGATGGGCCACCTTGACGACCCAGACGGTATGCTCCTGGTCCTGGATCGAGTAGACAATGCGGTAGCAGCCTTGCCGGATGCGGTAGCGTTCCTGGCCGGAGAGTTTCGTGGCCCGGGGTGGTCGCGGATTCTCTCCGAGCGAGCGAATGGTCTCGACGATCCGTTGGACATCAGCCTTTGGGATTCGCGCGAGATCTTTTGTCAGGACTGATCGCCGCAGCGAGATTTCATATCTTGCCATGACGTTTCAAATCCTTGAGCGCGGCTTCGAAGGTGATCAGGGGTTCGCGGGCGCGTTCCTCGAAGGCCGCAAGGTCTTCGGCGTCTTCGGACAAGGCCAGGGTCACGGCCTCGTTCACCAGCCCGGACATGGAGCGAGAGGTCTCGATGGACTTGATCCGCAAGGCCTTGTGCAGCTTGGGGTCCATGTACACGGTCGTTCTTTTTAGTGCCACAGCCATATCGCACCTCCACCAGCTGAATAGGACTTATAGCGTTGTAACGTTTTGCTGTCAAGATGTCATTTTGCCGTTTTCGGGGGGATGGAGAGGGAGTGACGTAAGAAAATGGGACATGGATAGGACGGATTTCACGGATGGGGAGGGCGTGAATCCGTGTTCATCCGTGGAATCCGTGTCCCGACTGTCTTTTCGGTGCCGCTAAAAGAAAGAGCGAACCGCAGAGTTCGCGGAGAACGCCGAGAGAAGAAGCCTCATATCAGGTCATTTCTTAAGCACTCTCCCTAAGCGCTCTCCGCGGTCTCTGCGCTCTCTGCGCTCAAATCTCGCCGGTTTCTTGACCGAAGACAGCGTCGAGAGTGGGCGGAAGTGGGCGATGCTTGATGACCGGACGCTTCCACCGTCCGGAGAGATAATAGCCCAGGCTGGTCGTCATGGAAACGAAGAAGCTGAGGGCCATCGCATACCAGATGCCTTCCACGCTGCCCAGATGACGGGAGAGCGCATAGGCGAGCGGGACGCGGACCACCCACAGGCTCAGCAGCGAGATGCCGGTGGTGACGAAGGTATGCCCGGAACCGTTGATGATTCCGTTGCTGACGAAGACGACGGCGAAGAAGACGTAGCAGGCGCCCACGATGTGCAGATAGCCGATGCCCAGGCGAATGACCGTGGGATCGTTGATAAAAATGCGCAGCAACAATCCGGGAATGGTCACCGCCAGCGCGGAGGCCAGCAGCGTGATCCCCCCGCTCATCAGCACGCCCCATTTGAAGATTTCCCTGACCCGACTGTACTGGGTCGCACCGATATTTTGCCCGGCGAGCGTGGAGACGGCCATGCTGAAGGTCATGGCGGGCATGAAGGCCAGCTGGTCAATGCGAGAGGCGGCGCCGAAAGCGGCCGTGGCGTTTTCGCCGAAGCCGTTGACGATGCCGATGACGAACACCATTCCGATGGAAATCAGGGATTGCTGGATGGCGGACGGCACGCCGATCTTGATGGTGATCCAGGTCGTTTTCCAGTCGGGGCGCAAGTGTGCCCAATCGGGCGACACCGGGAATTGCTTGCGTTGCATGTAGTAGAGCAGGGCCAGCCACGCGCCGGCCTGGGCGATCACGCTGCCCCAGGCGGTTCCGTTCAGGCCCAGGCGCGGCAAGCCGAGGAGGCCGAACATGAGCAGGGGATCGAGCACCGCGTTGGCGACGATCGAGGCGCCTTGAAAGTAGAGCGGTGTCGTCGAGTCGCCGATCCCCTGGAGCATGGAGCGCGTCAGGAACAACCCGAACCCGAACGGCAGCGAGATCAGAAAGATGCGCATGTACGACGTTGCCAGGTCGAGCACTTCCGGGGGCGTATTCATGGCGAGCATGATCAGGCGCGTGAAAACCTCGCCGAGTCCGACCAGGATGAGGCTCAACACGCCGATGAGGACGGTGGAGCTCTGGACGACTTTCCGCATCTCGGGGAGATTTCGTGCGCCGAAATACTGCGAGACGAGAATCGTGGTGGCCATGGTGAGGCCGGCGCCCACGGCAACGAGCACGAAGACCACGGGAAAACTCACGGTCACGGCCGCCAAGGCCGTTTTTCCCAGGAATTGACCGACCCAGATGGCGTTGACGAAGCTGTACGCCGTCTGCAAGGCGCTGCCGGCCAGCATGGGAAGCGAAAAGGCAATGAGATGGCGCGGGATACTTCCCGTGGTCAGGTCGCGTCCGTGAGTTGGCCCGGATAAGCCCGAACTGGCAGGTGGTGGGGAACTCATATCAGCAGAGGGAACGTGAGAGACGTCCTCTTCGACAAATAGTCAGCAAATCGTCACCGGTCAGAACGCCGGTGAGATTGCTCTGCTTATAGTAGAGCGAGCGTCCTCGCAAGACCATTTTTGAGGAAACGATGAACGATGAACGATGAAGAAAAGCAGGCTTTGAGACCGTGAGGCGAAGAAGGGAAGGATGAACGATGAACGATGAACGATGAACGGAAAAGCTGGGGCGGGGGAAGTAGGGAAGTATGGGACAGGGACGGGGTGGATTCCACGGATTGGGAGGGGGTGAATCCGCCTCGATCCGTGAAATCCATGTCCCGGTTGTTTGAGGCTTTGCGTACTCAGGTCATTTCTGAGGGGGTTGTGCTTCGCCGCTCGTGTCGGAGGCGAGCGCGGTCGTCTCCCCGTCGGTCAATTTGGGCAGGTGCCGGACGAAGGCCACAGTCTTCCAGATCTCTTCGTCCGAGAGCACGTCTCCAAACGCCGGCATGCCGGTCATCCGGATGCCGTTCTGGACGACCCAGAAGAGCTCCCCGTCTTTGAGCTGCTGGACGTCATCGCCGAAGAGCGCCGGGGGTGGGGGATTGAGTCCCGCGGAGAGTTCGCGGGCCGGTGCACCGATCACGCCGTGGCAGACCAGACAGTTCTCCCGGTACAGGGCCAGACCGGCGGACGTCACAGACGTGTTCTTGGCGAACGGGTTGGTCGCAGTGGGGGCATGCCGTGCCATCGAGCGGTCGAGGGCCCAGGGAGCGATGAGGCTTTCGATCTTGCTGGGACCGGGTCTTGCGGAAAAATCAACCCGGCCCGTTGCCAGAACCAACAGCGGAATGATGATCATGAGCAGAACCGCGAGTACAAAACCGGCGACATACCGAAAGAAATTCTTTACGGACCCCTTCATGATGGAGCCTCCCCTTCTTGTTGAATCGTGGAACGTTGAGCGTGGAGCGAGAAAGACGGAACAGCGCGCTGAGCCTGGAGTGAGAAAGATACGATTTTGCTCCTTCATTTAAGTTATGATGTACTTTGCTTGAGTCTTTCTCCCTACGAAAACAGGTTTCGATCGCCTCCCCCCTTCTTTGCCCTGATAATTAATGATGCCTCAGAGGCCTGGGCAAATTGCAAACACATTTTGAAAGGGAAAGAGCTGGTACCTGGTGTACCCCCTGAGGGGGGTATGTGTTTAGCGCGCATAAGCAACAACGACAAGGGCACCCTGTGCACTGGCAAAACTGAGGGTGCGAGCCAACTTTTGGAGTGCGGCGGCCCTCCGCCGCTTTACTTTTTTGGTCACTGGTCACTCCAGAGAAAGGCAAAGCGGCGGAGGACCACCGCACTCCAAAGGGTCGCTAAACACATACTGAGGGGGTACTATGTTCCAGCTTTATCCGTAAGAATAGCGTTGGGCTCAAGTGTCCTCGCCTGGGGCGGGGATCGGGGAGGCGAGTTCGGGGTGGAAGTCCTGTTCGCGGAAGGAGCGGCGGGTGAGTTTGCGGCGGCCCATGTGGGAGCAGTCGAGGCAGCATTGGCGCAGCGGAAAGAAGCCGCCGAGTTCGGCCCGCAGCCGCTGGTAGCGCTCGCTTTCCCAGATTTCGCGGAACGCCTGTTTCCGCAGGTTGCCCATGGGGGGTTCGCTGCCCCAACAGAAGCAGGGGAACACGTCGCCGCGCGAGTTGAACACGACGATCTGCCAGGCGAGGTTGCAGTAATTGCCGTCGCGCGGGCGAATCCACCGCCGCACCATGTCCGCCAGCAGTGTGCCGAAGCATTGGAGCGAACCGGGAATGTCGAGGAGGTTGCCCAGGCGCACCCCCAGTTCGGCCGCGCGTTTGCGGGTTCGGTCGAACACCTGTCGCACCTTGCGGCGGTTTTCGTAAAAGAGCGCCTCGTGTTTGAGGTTCAGGCCACGGAAGGGCACGAGGTGTTGGAAGCTCACCTCGGCGACCTTCTTTTCATGAGCCAACTCCACGAAGAGCGGCAGTTCCTCGAGATTCGAGCGGGTGAGTGTGACGTTGAAAGTGAGCTCGGGTCGCTCCGATCCCTTCTCGTCTTTGAGCCGGTTGAGCAGGTCGAGCCGGGCCATGAGCCGGTCGAAATCGCCGCCGCGGCGGATGGCGTTGTAGGATTCGCGCCGCGCGCCGTCCATGGAGATGATCAAGCTGTCCAGGCCCGTTTCGATCAGGTCGCGGGCGAGCGCCTCATTGATCAGGAGGCCGTTGGTCGCGATCCGCTTGGGGATGGAGGGCGGCACGTGGCGGCGGACGAGCGCCAGATAGCGATGGAAGTCTTGGTTGGTAAACGGTTCGGCGCTGCACGAGAAGGCGAGGGTGTACATGTGCCCGGAGAATTCGGTGAGGATTTTCTCGAAGAGCGCCGGGGGCATCTCGTGCTGACGATAGGGGATGCGGTGAACGGAATAAAGCGAGTGGAAGCACTGGCGACAGCGCAGGTTGCAGATCGTGGTCGTATCGAGCACGACGTGGAACTGCGTGCGGTCGAACGAATCGGCGCGGTTTTTGTTTCCTTCCATGGCCACCTCGATCGGCGTCTCCCTCCACAAACAGATTTCGCTCCCGGAGAGGGTTTTTGTCAACTGGGAAGCCGGAGGGGCGGGAACAATGAAAAATGAAAAACGGACAACGGGCAATGAAAAACGGATCGTGAGCAACGCAATACCGCACATTCCACAAGGCGCGTTCACATGGGGCGATGCGAATCTTGAAAAAACGCAAGAACCAAGTTGGCCGGCACAGCGACGAGGAGATTGTGCTTTGGTTTTTCATTGTCGGTTGTCCGTTTTTCATTGTCCGCTATCCGTTGTCGCTCCCTCCGATCACCTCACAGTCTCACAGCCTCAAAGCCTCACAGCCTGCTTTTCATTGTCCGTTGTCGGCTGTCCGTCGTCCGTTTTTCATTGTCTTGCCGTTCTTCAGGGATTGACAAACCGCACACGGCGAGGCAGCGTTGCTGGAACTCATGATCATCGGTTGCCGCGGCGGGGGAATACGACTCCTGCCGTGAGGTGATCGCACGATACCAGGGACGACCAACATGCCGAAAAGGGAGGAAGTCGCGATGACACGGAAACTGGAACGACGGGAGTTCCTCAAAGCATCCATGGCGGCGGGAGCGCTCCCGCTGATCGGTCCGCGCGTGTTCGCCGCCGATTCGGCCGTGAAGCCAATCCCCATCATCAGTCCGGGCTGCCGGGGCACCAAGGTGCGTGTGGCCAAAATCTACATGGGCATTCCCAAGGCCATGTGGCCGACGCCGCTGATGGATCTCAACGACGAGGTGAAGAGGTACGAAGCACAGTTCGCGGGCATGAAGAAGGAATTCGCCGACGTCGAGTTCGTCTGCGGCGAGCTGGCCACTTCGCCCGAGAAGGTGAAGGAGCTCGCGGGCAAGCTGGCGGGCGCGGACGGCATCCTGGTCATTCACCTTTCGATGGGCGCCACGCCGATCCTGATGGAAATCCTGAAGGCCGAGAAACCGACGGTGCTCTTCGCCGCTCCCTATTCGGGCCACGAATGGACGGGGTTTGGAGCGATTCGCAAGAGGAAGGAAGGCGCCTTGCTCGAGTGCATGTTGACCAGCGACTACAAGCAGCTGGCCGTGGCCGTTCGTCCGTTTCGCGCCATCCACCACATGAGAGAGGCCAAGATTCTCAACGTCACGGCGCGTCAGCTCGACCCGAGCTATGTCGGGAGGATCAAGAACAATTTCGGGACCGAAATCAAACGGATCGAGCGCCAGCAGGTGCTGGACGCCTACAAGACCATCTCCGACGCCGCGGCCAAGGCCGAAACCCGGCGGCTGATCCGGGGCGCCGCGAAAGTGGTCGAGCCAAACGAAGACGAGATTCTCCGGTCGTGCAAGCTGGCTCTGGCTTTCCAGAAACTGGTGGACGAAGAGAAGGCCACGGTCATCACCGTGGATTGCTACGGGACGATGTATCGGCAGTTGCCTGCGTTCCCCTGTGTCGGCCTCACGCGACTGGACGACATGGGCCTGGGCGGCATCTGCGAATCCGATCTGCGCTGCGCCGTGACGCACGTTCTTCTCCAGGGCCTCAGCGGCAAGCCGGCGTTTGTCAGCGACCCGACGGTGGATGAGTCCAAGAAGAGCATCATCCTGGCCCACTGCCGCTGCGCGACCAAGATGGACGGCCCCGAGGGCGAGGCGGCGCCCTATAAGCTGCGAACGATTCACGAGCGCCAGGAAGGCTGCGTCACCCAGGTCAAAATGCGCCAGGGCCAGAAGGTCACGCAGGCGATCCTCGAGGGGACGGCTCCGCTGCTCTATTTCACGGGCGAAGTCATCGAGGTGCCCGACGTGGACCGAGGCTGCCGCAGCAAGATCAACGTCCGCGTGGACGGCGACATTCAGAAGCTCTGGCTGAATTGGTCGCACGGCCTCCACCGGCAGACGGTGTACGGCGATGTGACCGCCGACCTGGCGCGATTCTGCCGGTTCAAAGGGATCGAGATGATCAACGAGGCCGTCTGAAGCGGCTGAGGGGTGGTTCCGTTTGCACAATATCATCAAACCGTGAGAGGGGTCTCATGGCCAAAGGATCAGGAACGGAACGGCGGAGATTCGTGCGGCTCGATGTCTCGATCCCCGCCCAGGCGAAAGTGCCGTTGCCCGAATTGAGCGATGAGGCGCTGGTTCTGAAGGCGACCATCAAGAACCTGAGCGTGGAGGGGGCCAAGGTCTTCATTCACGCGCTGAAGAAAGAGGACGCGGCGGCGCTGTTGCGCATGCGCCGGAAGTGTACGCTGCTCTTTACGCTGCCCGGAGAGGAGGCCCAATCGGTCTACCCGGGCGAGATCGTCTGGGTGGATTTGCATGCCGATATCGCGCCGATCACCGCCAATCTGGGGATCTCTCTGAAAGATCTACCGGCGCCGGATCGAGAGCATCTCGCGCGATTCCTCGACGGTCTGTCCGCGAAGAAATAGAAGAGCGGTTTTCGCGCCGGCGGGGACACTCCCGCGACCGCCTCCTCACCCCTGACCTCGCGCCGTTTGCCAAAAGTCTACCACGCTGCCGCCCGCGCCGTCAAGGGTAGAGCGGCCAGTGGCGGGAGGCTTCGGCTGTGAGACCCGTGAACCGGAGGATCTGGAGATCGAAGACTTCCGCGACATACACCAGGTCGCCAGACACAAAGACGTCGCCCTTTCGAGGGTAGAGGAGCCCCGTATAGGGATAGAAGCCGCGAAGCGTGGGCGAAGAGGGATTCCTGATGTCAACGATGCACAGGCCGCCCAGGATCGCGTATGCGAAACCGTTGGAAATGCAAAAGCCGCCGGCCCAGTTCGAGGCATCCCGGCCGTACCGACCGCGGAACTTCGGTGCGTCGGGGTTCGTAACGTCTATGGCGTCCAACACATTATATAAGTCCCCGCGCGGCTGGGTGTGCGTGGCGGTGAGGTAGGCAACGCCGCCGGAGATGAAGACGTTGTAATACAGCAGGCTGTAATAATAGGACCGAAAAACCGGCTTCGCGGGGTTTGTGACGTCAAAGATCAGGAGATACTGCGCCGCGACATACGCCAGGTTGCCGGAAACAAACACGTCGTGGGCAGCGTACCCGGTCCCAAGGGAGCCCCGCAGCGTCGGCGACGAGGGGTTGCTCACGTCCACGATCTGAACGCCGCTGGTCCCGTCGGCGACATAGGCCAGGCCGCCGGAAACAAAAACGCTTTCTGCCGTCCCGGTCGTGTCGTAGCCGCCTCGGCGCACCGGCGAGCGCGGATTGGCGATGTCCACGATCTGAAGCCCGGCGGTCCCGTTAGCGATGTAGGCGAACCGGCCGCTGACGCGAATTCTCTCGACGAACGAGCCCGGCAAACGGAGCCGTCCGACCGTGACCGGCGACGTCGGCGTGGCAACGTCCAGAATCCTCAGGAACGGGCCGTCGCCGATATAGGCGTAGTGGCGCACCACCTGGACCGTGTTGCACGCCGCCTCAACCTGCGCGTAGAACCGAACGTTGAACGGCTGTTCGTCCGCCGCGCTCCCGGCCGAGGCGCCGCCGATGATCGCCGCCGCCACCCACCATCCGGCCAACCCGATTCGGCGCTTGCCCATGGACACACCTCCTGCCCCGCGAGGGGCTGTCAGATCGCTACTACCTTAAATCAAGAACCTTCACGTTGTCAAACGACGCGCTGTCCCTGGTGACTCGAAGACCAACCATGCCGTTTAGGAACGGATACGGCGTATCATTCAGATCGAAATATGGTGTCGCGTCAAGGTAGCAGCGGAGGTGGGGGCCTGTCGCCTCGACCTTTATGGTATGCCATTGATCCGGGTCAAAACCGGGCAGGGGTATCTCCCCAACCCCAAGTCCTCTCCATCCCCACAGGTCACCTTGGGCAAAATAATTGTAATACAGATGGAGAGCTCCCAACCCAAACTTTGTTGTCCCGCCCGGCTCTCTCTTGAGGTAGCATTGGTAGCAGTCGTAGTCGGCGCGCAAAAAGAAGGGCGCGAATATTCCGACGGGCTTCACTCTGAAACACACTCCCGCCGAGGTGTCGCTGGACTCGAGCTTTACGTCGGCCTGGACGGAATAGTCCGTCCAGGTCGGGTCGCCGCGGATGGCCATGGCATCCCCAAAAGTTGTTCCATGCGCTCCCCTGAGAACGTTCCCGTGGCCGGTTGCCGTCGCCACCTGCCAGTCACCCAGCAGCCCCCACATGAACGGCGTGGGCGCGATCTCGAGATCAAGGTGCTCAAACTGGTCGTCAAACGGTATTCCGTTGAAGAGCGTGGCTTGCGACGGAACCCACGCGGGCGCGCTGACACCGCGGTTGGCATCGTAGTTCACGCCCGGGCCGACGACGATGACCTCTTGCGTGACGGTCGTGGCCGAGCGGTTGATTCCGGCCATCGCGGGCGGCTCCTGGAGATAGTGCGAGCGGATGATGGTTTGACCTTCCGACACGGGCCTGGACTCCCGCGAAAGGAGCGTCATGCCGGTTGCCGCACCGACAGGGTCAAGCGAAGCGAAGAACAGAAACGAACCGATCAACAACCGCGCGAGAAACCTTCGTACCCCCCCTACACACACGAAACACCCGGCACCGACGTGATTCGTCATTGTCTGGCCCTCCTTTTGCAAGTCGTACTTTCCGGCTTATGGCGGGTTTATATTTCGCGAAGAGGAACTTGTCAACAATAATTTCACCATTTTTATCAAGCCGCGCGCAAAGAGCCACGACAAAGCAAGTCCGAATGCCCAACGAGTGAGGGATGGAGTGAGGTGGACCGTTGGTTGGCCACTTTTCGCAGGCTGACAGCCCGCGCCACTCTCACAGGCTAACAGCCCGCGCCGCTTTCGCACGCTAACAGCCCGCGCCACTCTCACAGGCTAACAGCCCGCGCCGCTTTCGCACGCTAACAGCCCGCGCCGCTTTCGCACGCTGACAGCCTGCGCCACTCGCGCAAAAAAGAGAGCCTTCCCTCCAGCCCCTTCGGATGGGGTCTTCCTTCGTGCTTGACAAAGCTATCAAGGGAAGCTAACGAGGGAGCGGCTGCTCGCTTACTGGAACGTGGGTGGGCGCAATCATTGGACGCCCCGGCAATTGCGGACTACCCACGAAGGGACCGTTGGCGGAGGGCTGTTCATCCTGACTTGCGAAGTTGCCTCCCGTGGCGTCAAATCGTTCACGGGCTCGGAGAAGAGACGAAAGGGAGCGTCATGGCCCTAGGGAGTGGGACCGAACGGCGAAGATATACGCGTCACCGCGTTTCGATCGAGGCACGGCTAAAAGTGCCCATGCCGGAACACGGAAGCGCCACTCTGCTGGTCAAGGCGATGATCGAGAATCTGAGTTTGCGCGGCGCCAAGGTGTTCGTTCGCTCGCTCAAGAAAGAACACCGAACCATTCTCATGAGAGCGCGCCGCCAGTGTTTTCTGACCTTCACCGTACCGGATTCGAAACTGCCGCTGGTTCTCCGAGGCGAGATTGTCTGGGTGGATCTGCGTACTGAGGACAGGCTAGTTGCCGCCTATTTCGGAATCGAACTGGCAGAGCCGGCTCCGGATGAGTCGGAACGGCTTGTTCAGTTTCTGCAGGTTCTGAGCAGCAGCGGCAGCGGCACCCACTAGAAAAACGGTTCCAAATCGCTGCGGCGCTTTCCACACCGGCGGCCATGGAAAAGGCCGTCCCGAAGGACGGCAGCGGTGCTGGTTTGTGCGCGGTAGGCTACTTCGCGCGGAAGACCTTGATGTTGTCTATGAACCGCTTGTCGTATTGGAACTTGTCGGAGTCGCTGTACTGGAACAGGCCGATGGCGAAAGTCTTCTTGGCCGCCAGCGGGACGGTCATGGTGGACGAGACCGCACGCGCCTCGCCTTTGGCGCGATCCCACATCCGGCCTTTGATCTCGAGCTGATCGCCGACGCGCTTGAAGTCGGCGCGGATTGTATACCACTTGTTGACTTCTTTCCGCCTGGCCAGCTTGCTGGAACGCTTGACGTCCTGCCGGCCCGCGACCATCCCACCGCTCCGCACCTGGCGATCGCTCCAACGCGTCCAGGCGCCGTAGGCCGAGTTGCCGTCGGGATCCATGAAGCCCAGAATGCCGATGCGATAGGGACCGGCGCGTTTGTCTATTTTTTTCCTGCCCGGTCTTTTCAGGTCGGGTTGAGCGTAGAAATCCAGTTGAACCGCCGTATAGTCGCCCTTGTTAAGCTCGGCATTGGTCACGCTGGGAAGATAGATCCACGCATCGGGCAGGGCCGTGTCGCCACCGGCCAGCTGGAGGACCTTGTTGGTGGGGCTGGTGGGGTCCTCCTTGACGATGAACTTGACGCCTTCGCGTTTGGTCTGAGCGGGCGTGAGGTTGGCGGTTGTCGAACTGGCCGCGGCGAAGAACTTCCACTCCGCCGTCAGGTCTTCATCCACTTTCTTGTCATCGAATGTGACGTTGAGAAGAAGCTCGGGGGCGGCTTCGCCTGCACAGGCCACGGGCGGAACGACTCGCGCCCAGAACCCTGCGACCGACACCAGAAACGCCCATACGGAAACGCGTGCGAACAAGCCTTGGCGGGGCATCACAAAGCCTCCTGAGTGCGTGAGTTCCAACCGAGCCCGATGCTCGTTCTTTCCTGGCAAAGCGAGATATAGGGGCCTCGTTGTTGGACCGTCAAGACCATCTTGCGACGAACCGAGCGGCGTTGGGGGACTTGCGAAATGGCGGGTCTGATGGCGGACAATCTTGGGAGAGGAGAGGCGGTTGTCGGCGTAAACGGCCTGGAAGAGGATCCTGTAGGTGCCGCCTTGGGCCACCAAATTTCCCACAGCCGCGCGGTCCCATCCGCACTGCCCGTCAGAATCTTTGTCCCATCGCGCGAAAACGGCACCCCCGCTGACAAACCTGTCGAGCGGATTCGAGGCTGGAGCCTGTCAAGAAACGTCTGCATCAGGCTTTGAATTCACTTGAAACTGATATGGTGATCTGCCAAACAGAGACCGATCCACGCTGGACCCAGAAAACGGGAGGGGAGGCGGCCGATGAGCTCGAGATGGGGGTGGGCCACTTGGTTGCGGGCGGGACTGGCCTGTCTGGCGGCAACGTTGCTGGTAGAGGTCGTTCCCGCCGCCGATCCCTATGAGCCGGATGACTCGTCGGCGACCGCACGGCGGTTTCTCACCAGTGCTCCCGCCCAGCGCCATTCCTTTGACAAGCTTCGCGATCAAGACTGGATCTATTTCTATGCTTGCGCCAATATGCCCTATACCGTTGAGGCGACCACCGTTTCGTCCACTTGCGACGTGGGATTCACGCTGTTTTCCGCCGATGGTCGGACCACGGTCACTCCGCCCGGCGAAGTGGACAGCTGGGGCCGTGGCAAGAATGAACGGATCAATCTGCTCAACCTGCGCGCCGGCTTCTACTATGTGCGGTTCCGCAACGCCGAACCGCAAGTCTATGGGGCCAATGTCACCTATTGGCTTCGTGTCTATTCGCCGACGGGCGCGGGCATCCCGATCGAGACGGTGGACGAGCGGACGATCGGAATCCGCCCGCGCGGAGCACCCAGCCCCGCCGCCCCCGCGACCTCGGCCGTGTTGACGCCCGGCCCCAGTATTCGGTGTCCTTATCACGGGCACCGGATCGAGTTCCCCGGCTACGAGTTAACGACGTCGGGCACGGCGATTGCCGTCATGATTGACAGCGCACATGGCCGGGATGCCCCGGAAAGGGTTGGCCAGCCCCCTGGCCAGGGCCAAGTCTTCCCCTCGCTCGACGGGACGGCCCTCGTCGTCAGGACCTATCAGTGGTCAGGCGGGACTTCCCATCCGATGGCGTTCACCGACCCGGTCAATATCGTCGTGGAATTCGCGCCGCCCGGCTGGCTCAATGACCAGTGGAAGGATATCGTTACACTCCAAAACCAGGTTAGCACGGCGGACAAGATGCGGATCGTGCGCGACATGATGGATGGCGCCGGGGTGGATTTTCGCTTCATCACTAACCCGCAAACGGTGCGCACCGAGCACAGGACGGTCACGGTACTCGGCTATCGGGGCTTGACGGGACCGTCGGGCCAAGCTACTTACGGTGCCGTGGCGAATCCCAACGCCCGGAGCGATGCGGTGCGTTGGGCACTGTATAGGTAGCGGACGAAGAGAGGAGATCGCATGGGCGCTCGAGATGGAAACCGCGCGAGGGAACAGTCCGGATTCTCCCTGACACGAAGGAGTTTCCTGCGTTTGGCGGGCGGCGGAGCGGCGGCTCTGGCCGCGTCGTCCTATGTTCGCGCCGCCTCTCCTCGCAAGGCCGGCAAGCGCCCGAATATTGTTTTGATCCTGAACGATGACATGGGTTTCTCCGATATTGGTTGTTACGGTTCGGAAATCGCGACGCCCCATCTCGATCGCCTGGCTGCGGGCGGGGTGAGGTTTACGCAGTTCTACAACTGCGCACGGTGTTGTCCGACCCGCGCCTCGATCCTGACGGGGCTTTACCCGCACCAGGCGGGCGTGGGCCACATGGTCGAGAACAGGGGGTTCCCCGCTTATCAGGGCTGCCTGAACGACCGGTGCGTGACGATCGCCGAAGCGATCCGGCGAGGCGGCTATCACACCGCGATGTCGGGCAAGTGGCACGTCGGCGAGCAGCGCCCCCACTGGCCGGTGGATCGCGGGTTCGAGCATTACCAGGGATTGATCAGCGGCGCGAGCAACTACTTCAAGATTGATCCGCAGCGAATCTGGGCGCGCGACGATCAGCGGATCACCGACGTCGGCGAAGGGTTCTACATCACCGATGCCATCAGCGATTATGCGGCCGAGCAAATCGGCGAGTTGGGCAAGAAGGCGGAGCCGTTCTTCCTGTACGTCGCCTACACCTCGCCCCACTGGCCGCTGCATGCCCTGCCCGAAGACATCGCCAAGTACAAAGGCAAATATGACATCGGCTGGGACGAGCTCAGGGCGCGACGCCGCAAGCGGATGATTGAGATGGGCATCGTGGAGGCCCGGTGGAAGATCACGCCGCGCGATGCGACGGCGCCGGCCTGGGCCGATGCCGAGAACAAGGAATGGAACGCGATGCGCATGGCGGTCTATGCCGCGCAGATTGACCGCATGGACCAGGGCATCGGGCGGATTCTGACCAAGCTGAAAGAGATCGGCGCCGAAAAGAATACGCTGGTCATGTTTCTCGCCGACAACGGCGGTTGCGCCGAAGGCCAGCCGGGCAACGACCCGAAGATCATGCCCGGCCCCCAGGAAACGTTCCAGAGCTACGGTCTCCCCTGGGCCAACGCCAGCAACACGCCGTTCCGCCGATACAAACACTGGGTTCACGAGGGTGGCATTTCGACGCCGTTCATTGCTCGCTGGCCGTCGGTGATCAAGCCGGGTGCGATGACGCCGCAGATCGGCCACCTGATGGACATCATGCCGACGTGCCTCGAGGTCGCCGGCGTCGAATACCCGAAGACTTACAACGGCCGCGAGATCACGCCGGTCGAAGGCAAGAACCTGCTGCCGATTTTCCAGGGCCAGACGCGGCAGGGTCACGACGCGATCTTCTGGGAGCACGAAGGCAACCGGGCGGTGCGGGCGGGCAAGTGGAAACTGATCTCGAAATTTCCCGAAGGCTGGGAGTTGTATGACATGGAGGCCGACCGCACGGAGCTCAACAATCTGGCCGACAAGATGCCCGAGAAGATCCAGGAACTTTCCGCGTTGTACGATCAGTGGGCGACGCGCGCCGGTGTGGTGCCGTGGGCGGAGCTGAACAAAGGCGCCAAGAAGGCCGGCGGCGGAAAAGCGTCCGCCAAAAAAGGCGGCGACAAGGCCGGCAAGAAGGGCGGAAAGAAAAAGAAAGCAACCGAATGAGAAGCAATCGGGCCGCAGCCTCGGTTTCTCTTGGAGTAACGGAATGCCGGTACGATCTTTGAATAGAAGGGAATGGATTCGATTCTTTGGCGGAGGGGTGGCGGCTCTTGCTGTGTCAAGAGGTCCGTTTGCCGCACCGGAAGACTCTCCGGCACGCCGTTTCAATGTGTTGTTTCTCCTGGCCGCCGATCAGCGCTTCGACACCATCCACAGTCTCGGAAACGAGATCATTCAAACGCCGGGCCTCGATGCATTGGTTCAACGAGGGACGGCGTTCACGCACGCCTTCGCGCCGATTCCGGTTAGTGCGTCGAGTCGCGCGGCAATCCTGACCGGGTGCGACGGTTTCCGCTCGGGAGTCAGGGGTTCGTGGGACACCATGGATCCGAAGCTCCAGACGTGGCCGCAAATCATGGCGGCAAGCGGTTATGTGACGTGCTATATCGGCCAGTGGGTCAACGATCACCGGCCAGAGGATCGCGGCTTCCAACAGGTGAGACACTTGTCCACCGGCGTAGTGAGCAGCCAAGTGATGAAGTTCGACGAGCACGGCAAGACGGTCGAGTTTGGCAAACCGGAGGAATTCAGTGAGTAATTCACAGAGGATCAGCCGCAGGAGATTCCTGGATCGGTCGGCCAAGGCCGCCCTCGCCGGCGTGGGTGTTGCCAGTATTGGGCCGTGGATCGCGCACGCTGCCGGCGGACGCGCGAACAAGCCGAACATCATTGTCATCATGTCGGACGAACACGATCCGATGGTTTCGGGCTGCTATGGCGACAAAACCGTTCGCACGCCGAATCTCGATGGCCTCGCCGGGCGGGGCATCGTGTTCGAGAATTGCTACACGACCTCGCCGCTGTGTGTTCCGGCGCGACTGAGTTTTACCGCGGGCAAATATGCCAGCCGCGTACACGCGTGGTCCAACAGCGCCATGTTGCCGTCGGATGACTATCCTTCACTTCCGCACATTCTCAATGCCGCCGGTTATGAGTCGTTCCTCGGCGGCAAGATGCACTACGATGCGACGCATCGCTATGGTTTCAAGGATCTGTATAACGCGAACAACAGTTTCATGACCGGTCGCGGAGGCCGGCGCAAAGCCGATGATGAGTCGGTGAACGTCAATGCATGGAAGAATCGAGCGGCTGCCTTCAAGGTCGCAGAGGATTCCTCCGTGATGACGCACGACAGGAAGGTCACCGACTATTGCAGTAAGTTTGTGGCCGGGCGTCGGGCCGGCGACAAACCGTTCTTTTTGCTGGCCGGCTATCTCGCGCCGCACTTTCCGTTGACGGTTCCCGAATTGTACTCTGTTCCCTACCGCGACAAAATCCCCATGCCGGAAATCCCCGAAGGATTCTTTGATACCATGCCGCTGAACTACAAGCACCTGCGCCGTGGCTTCGGGACAGTGGTTGCCGAGCCGCCGGTGATCAAGAAGGGCCGTGAATTGTACTATGGCCTCACGCAGTGGGTTGACAATGAGATCGGCAAGCTGCTCGCAACGCTCCGAAAGCCGGCCGCGGCCGAAAACACGATTGTAATATACACTGCCGACCACGGCGAAAACCGTGGCGAACGCGGATTGTGGTGGAAGAATTGTGTGTACGAAACCGCCGCCCACATTCCGCTGATTGTGAGCTGGCCCGAACGCTGGAAAGGCGGCCAGCGACGAACCGGTGCGTGCTCCCTGGTGGACGTAGTTAAGACCATTGCGGAATGCGCCGGCGCGCGTACTCCTGACGATTGGAATGGCGATTCGCTGGTGGCCTGGGCCGATGATCCCAACACGAAATGGAAAGATCTCGCCATTAGCGAATACTATGGTCACAACATCGCTTCCGGCTACACAATGCTGCGGGCGGGACAATACAAATATGTGTACCATTCCCGCATGGATGCCCAGCACGGTCCGGAACGTGAGTTGTACCATTTGGAGGCGGACCCGAAGGAGTTCGTGAATCTGGCGAGGACAAGCGAACATGCTGCGCGCGTTGGCGTAATGCACAAGGCCATGGTTAAGGAAGTTGGCCGCGATCCCGATGAAAGTGAACTGATCTGTCGCGCCGACTATGCGAAAGGATATAATCGGAAGGAAGGCAAACGCCTTCGGAAAAAAGCCGCGGCCGAGGAGTGAGAAGGAGCGCCGGCGGCGTCGCGCGAAATGGAGCGCCGAGCGCCCGCCGGTGCTCTAAAACGTGCTTGTGAAAAAGCTCGAACCAGAAAACAACCACACGTCCCACAACCCAATCTTCTGAAGCACCGGCGAGCCGCCGGCGTTCCCGTTTATAAGCTAACGTCACTCATATTGCCCGGTCACGATTTTGGCCTCCAATGGGAACTGCTTTCTGGCAATCATAACCGTTCCACCCACCGTCGTGCCGAACAACACTTCAATATCACCAACCCGCGTCCCGATCTGGTCCGCCTGTCTCACCAGGCTTGTCGCTTTCGACTCGTCTGTTGTGAGGACGTGCAGGAACACATCATCGGTCCGTGCCACGGATAGTTGAACCTCGATCCGCCAGCGGTTCGCCAGCGGGGTGAGATTGCTCTGCTTCTCATTAAACGTCTGGGCGACGCTCGCGAGCGCGATCCATGTATCCTGATGAACGTCGGTCACGCCGCGATTGACGTGCTGCATCGCGTCGTGGATGAACGGTTCGACGCGCTCGCGAGCCACGCCTTCCGCGGCATGGGTGACGCCGACAGCAAGCAAGGTGTTTTCGGTTCTAGTCAATTTGTAGATGTCGGGTTTTGCTTTGGCGAGGGCCTGCAAATGTGCGCGCGGACCAAGCAGACGAGGGTGCTCTTTGAGTACACCCGCCCACGCACCACTGGCGATTAGCGGCGCCGGTTTCGGGATTTCCGCGGTTTGTGAGGCAACGGCCTGATTAGCTGGCCCGGCCGTCGTTGCGAGGATCGCCACCAACGTTACGGAGAGTGTCTTCATTCTTGGCCTCCAGGCCAGTGTTTCGTTCAAGAGAGATCTATTGCGGCGCGAAGAACACCGATTCTGCTCGTTTCTTTCTCGGGGCGCAGTTTCTTCCGAGACCACTCCTCCCCTTTTGAACATGCGAACAAGCAGCCATATTCCAAGGCCGATCAGCATGAGGCCACACGCATCCAGCCAGAGGGGTTGAAACTTCGGAGAGACCAGAACCCAACGCGGCCATTACAATTCCGAGGGCGACGGTAACCACAATGAGGAACACCCAGCATAAGAGCAGGGGAAAGATTGCCTCCTTGATATTTGGATAATACAACTTCTCAGCAGGGCGTGATTCTGACAGCGATGACATTTGTTCCATCTTCTGGTCTCCGCCTCTCAGTCTGAAAGAGGGACTCTCAGAATAAACACATCGCGCTGGCCGGAGCCATCCCAGTTGCTGGTAAGCACGACGATTAAAGTATCAGACAGTTGGCGGCCTCAGAAGATTTTGATTCCGGAGTCAATCAAAGCGAGCGCAGCAACGATGACAGTTATCAGTTTTGTTGTCCTTTCCCCCGTGGTGACAAAAGGACCTCAAAGAAGTGCGGGCAGTTTAGGAACATGAACGGGAGATGGTCAAGGTGATTTGCGCGACCGCGGTGGCGCGCCAGAAGGGCGGCTCGCAATCACCATTGGGGCAACACCACGAATGCATCAACATCGGGATAATCACCAAACGTGTGCCAGACGCGTCCGGACGGATCCCCCGAGAGTTTCAACAGCGTTTTCTTGCCGCCGCGCAACAGCGGAACCGACACCGTGCCACCGCGGTAAGTGCCTGATGCGCCGGGCGTGCCAAAGTAATCCTGCACATTGCGAACCTCGAACGCCTGGCCGATCTTGAGGATGGAGCTGAGATCAAGATCCACCTCCGCCTTGCCCTCCCAATTATAGACGGCGGCGTTGGCCCGGCCCGGTTCATACTTGTTGGGACGAAGAACGATTTTGGTGCTTTGAGGACGCCCGTCTTTCGCGGCCAGGAATGTGCTATCCTTGTCAAAGCCGGTCTTCGCGCGCCACGCATCCAGCGCGGCCGAGGAAGCGGAGACGTAGCGGTTGTTGTCCCAACGGAATTCGGTTGGTTGGCCGTCCGTGGGCGGCACGAAGTCGGCCTTCGCACCGGCGACAAGTTCATTGCCGCTGACGGTGACTTTATGGTATTTGTTTACCGAGAGACCGCCGGCAAGGTAATTGCCCGTGCAGACGACATCCATATTGTGCGGTGCGGTGTAGCCAAACTGCACCGGAGCTCGATAAGTGTAGTTGTTTACGAAAACAATTCGTTCAGACGGTTTGCCGCCGCCGATCAGGACGGGTCCGCCAAAGAAGATATTTCCCTCGACATGGTAACCGTTTACGAACGCCCGATTCGAGCCATAGGCATGCAGCAGATAGCTGTAAGGGTCGAACATGATGTTGTCGAGGATGAGCTTGGTCCCCTGGTCGTTCTGGGTATAGATCGCGTGGCCGTGCGTGCGGTCCGTGCCCACCCAGCCGTTTTGGTAGATCAGGCAACCGTAGATTTCGGCATCGGTCGCACCCAGCCAGTAGCCGAACCCCTGGTCGTTGTCGTGGACGATGCAGTTGATGATCTTGCTTCGCTGACCGGTGTTGCTCTGAATGCCTCCCCAGGGACGCTTGAGGTCGGCAGGGCTGGAGCCGGGCGAGAGCGGTTTGTCGGGACGCGGCTCCGAGACCAACACCTCCAGTCCCCAGACCCAGATATCGTTGCCGTTGACGGTGAGCATTCCGTCAATGGTTGCTCGCTCATTGTGGCAGTTGCGAACGGTGATGGGACGGGCCGGTTCGCCCGAGAAGCGAATGGTGAATTCCGAGCGCGGGTTCGTGTAAGTGCCGGCGCGCAACCGGACCGTGTCGCCCGGCCGGACGGGTTTCGTACCCGACAGAGCCGACGCGAGGTCCCAGGGGCTGTCGAGCGTGCCCGTGTTCGTACTCTTGCCGTCGGGCGACGCAAACCAGTCGGCGGCGGCAAGCCCCCGGCCACAGACGAGGATGGCGAGGCCAATCGCCAGAAGGGAGGAACACCGTCGGCCCGGCGGGACTAGCGCGCGTCCGGCCGATCTGTCGCCCTCGTCGGTAGCGGAAGAATCTTGTAAGGTTGTGCTCACTTTGGAAGCAAGTTTTGGTTTTTGAAGGATCGTTATACGCGGGAAACGGTCATTGCGTTTACGCCGGTCCCGCGGGTCTGTCAAGTACCTTATACATTTCGAGCGAGAGGAAAGAATTGCGAAAAGCAGAGTGACGCAGGTTGACAGCCTACGCTATCTTTGAGAACTTTTGATTCGACAAAGCCCATTCGGCCTGTTACCAGAATAACCCAGATACGCAGGCCGGCAAGGCCCCGTTCACGAAAATGAACTACCGCCGCCGGAAATGCAGCAAGGAGGATATCCAACCATGACGGAGCAACCGAACACCCCCAGAAGCGGCCGGGCCAACTGGCTCCTGGCCACGCTGTGCATGCTGCTCGTCTTGAGCTCGTTCTACCTGCTCGGCGACACCACGCTTCGGGCCAAGGAGAGCGAGAAGAAGATCGAAGGCAGCGACGAGTTCTACCAGATGGCTCCCGTGCTCTGTGAAGTCTACATGGCCATCCGCGACAAGTACGTCGAGCCGGTCAAGCCCAAGGACCTGATCGAGGGCGCCATCCAGGGGATGTTCGAGAAACTCGATCCGCACAGCCAATGGATGCCCGCCGAGGACTACCAGCAATTGACCAAGGAAACCGAAGGCGAATTCTCGGGCATCGGCATCCACATCATCCTCGATCAAAACCGAGTCCTCACCTGCGCCGCGCCCATTCCCGGCACCCCGGCGGCCAAGGCGGGCCTTCTCCCCTGGGACCGTGTCATCGAGATCGAAGGCAAATCCACCGAGAACATCACGCTCATGGAAGCGGTCAAGAAGCTGACCGGTCCCTCCGGCACCAAGGTCAACCTCACCATCTATCGCGAGGGCGTTCCCGAAAAACTGCATTTTACCATCATGCGCGAGCAGATCAAAATCGCCAGTATCTATTCGACCGAATTCACCTCGGAGACCATCGGCTATGCGCGCATCGCCAAGTTCAGCAAAGAAACCAGCGAAGACCTGCGCAAGGCGCTCGAACAATTCAACCGCGACGGCATGAAGGGCGTCATTCTTGACGTCCGCTTCAACACCGGCGGCCTGCTCAAAGAGGCCATTGACGTCAGCAGCCTCTTCCTCCCCAAGGGCAAGACCATCGTCCTCACCCGTCAGCGGGGCGGCGAAGAAGTCCCCTTCCGTTCGGAGCGCGAGCCGGTCTGCGACCAGCCGCTCATCGTGCTGGTCAACCGCGTCAGCGCCAGCGCGTCGGAGATTTATGCCGGCGCCATGAAGGACCACCACCGCGGCTATCTGATCGCGCCCAAGGGCGAGCGAACGTTCGGCAAAGGGTCCGTCCAGACCATTGAAGAACTTTCGCACACGCTCGATCGCGATGAAAACGGCAATCCGCGGCGCAGCGCCGTTCGCATCACCACCGCCAAGTTCTACACCCCCAACGGCACTCGCATCGAGGCGATCAAAGACGATCCGAAGCACCCGGGCGGGATTGCTCCCGACCTCGAAGTGCCGCTCCCCAAGGGCTACGAGCGCGAACTCTTCGGCAATCTGCTTGGCGAGGTGGACATCACGACCGCTCCGATCAAGCCCAAAACTCCGCCCAAGCCCGAAACGCCGAAGTCCGACGACGGCAAGACCACCGGAGGCGCCTCCGGTGAGTTCTACAATAAGAAGCCTGCCGAACCCGACAAGAAGTACGTGGACCTCCAGCTCGACGAGGCCCGGAAATACATGCGGCTCCTGATCATGGAGCACCAGCGCGAGACCAAGTGAAGAACAGAAGTGAGAAGTTGGAGGCGAGAGGCTGGAATCCCGCCGAAGAATCCGTTCGCACTGAAATGAGGCAGCGGGCACGAATGGCCCTGACCCGGATTTCTCACCGGTCTATAGAGTTTTCAACAGCGTGTAGCCGCCGACGTAAGGAGGCGGAGGCCATCGGAATCCAGTCGGCCGGTCTCTTTCCGCCTCCTTACGTCGGCGGCTACAATTCCTGGTGAGAAATGCAGGCGGACTTGCGGTCAGACGACTGGGTTTTCTCGGTAACCTTGTCAATCGGTGGCAATCGAGAGAAAGAAATCAGGACACGGATTTCGCGGATTCCACGGATGTCGAAGAGGCCAGTCCGTGCAATCGGTGAAATCCGTGTCTCATTTTTTGCCTTTTGTCTTCCACCAGCTGATGAATGGGTTAGCCGCCTTCGGAACAGGCCCCGCATTTCCTCAGAGCTTTGAATAGCACAGTCCCCACTCCCTTGCCCGTTCTTCCCCATCCCGCCCGTTTCTTTGCCTCACAGCCTCAAAGCCTCACAGTCTCGCCCGCCTGCTTTTCTCATCCCGCAATCCGCAATCCGAAATCCGCAATGCTCTTACATGGTGGCCCGAATCACTTCCTCGACGGTCGTCTGGCCGCGCATGATCTTGAGGATGCCCTCCTCGCGGATGTTGCGCATCCCCCGGTGGCGCGCAGACTCGCGAATCTTCGAGGCGGCCGAGTTTTGCTCGAGCATTGTGGCGATCTCGCGGTCGGGCGCCAGAATCTCGAACAGACCCGTCCGGCCATAATAGCCGGTTTGCAGGCAGTGCAGACACCCCTGGCCCTTGAAGAAAACGATGTCCTTGGCGCTTTGCTGGAGCCGCAGCTGCTCGAGGCCCTTGGAGTCGGGCGCGTAGGGCTTGCGACACTCCGAACAATTCACGCGCACCAGTCTCTGGGCGATGATGATCACCAGCGCCGTGGCATAGCGCCGCGAGTCAATCCCCATGTCGGCCAGACGCGTGAACACCGTGGTCGTGTCAATCGTGTGCATCGTGGTCATGAGCAGATGGCCGGTGATGGCCGCCTCGATGGCCATCTCCGCGGTCTCTTTGTCGCGCACCTCGCCGACCATGATCACGTTGGGATCCTGGCGGACGATCGTGCGCAATCCCGTGCCGAAGGTAAACTTCACCGACGGGTTGACCTGCATCTGCGTCAGGCCTTTCAGCTCATACTCGATCGGGTCCTCGAGCGTGATGATGTTCTTCTCGCCGGTGTTGATCGCGTTCAACGCCACGTACAGCGTGGTGGATTTGCCCGAGCCCGCCGGTCCCGTGACGATGATCATCCCGTGGGGCCGGCGAATGGATTGCTCGAACAGGGCCAGATTCTGGCTTTCAAAACCCAGCGCGGCCGCGCCGATCATGATGGTCCGCTTGTCCAGCAGCCGGATGCTGACCTTCTCGCCGTGAATGGCCGGCGAGGTGTTGACGCGCATGTCCACGTCGGTCTTGTCCACCCACATCGAGAATTTGCCGTCCTGGGGCATGCGCCGCTCGGCGATGTCGAGCTTGGCCATCACCTTGATCGCCGACACAATCGAAGGAACCAGCACCTTGGGCAAAAACAACATGTCCAGCAGGACGCCGTCCACGCGCGTCCTCACGTTCGCGCCGTCCGGACCGACGTCTATGTGAAGGTCGCTGGACCGCGACCGCGCCGCCCGCGTGATCATCGCCCGCACCAGCTTCAGCGTCGCGTCCTTCTCGATGTTCGACTCCGAGTACTGGCCGCGGCGGTGGCGGACTTCGCGCTCGAGCTGCTCGACCAGGTGCTGAATGTAGTCGTTGAGATCGTGAACCGGCGTGATGTTTTCCCCGCAATACGGGCAGACCGTGAAGTTGAAATCCGAATAATCCTCGATGCTATCAATCGGCTTCTTGCAGACCGGACACTTGATCTTGGAGCGACTGGGCATGCGCAACCAGCTGAAGAAATAGAAGATCAGCGTGAAAATCCCCAGCCATTTCACGCGCAGCACCCAGATCGAAGCCGCCACGTCGCCCCGGCGTGACCGCGCATACAGTAGCTTCGACGGAATCAGCCAGAACAGGATGAGGAACGCCGGGATGCCGATAATGAACGGCAGGTACTCCCCCTGGATCACCGTGTCGAGAATGTCGCTGAACACCGACAGGTCCAATTCCTTGAGGCGATCAATGTAGGAGCGCTGGACCGTGATCGGCTGGCGGGGCGCCGGCTGTCCGCCCGGCATCACGCCGCCGGGCATCGGCGTCGGGATGGGCTGATAAACCGGTGTCGGTGGCGGCGGTGTCGGATACGCCGGACGCACGGGTGTGGGTATGGGCGGAACCGCCGCGGGTGAGATGCTTCCCTGCGCCGGCGTGGAGATCGGCGGCGGGACAGCGGGCGTTGGGCTCGCGAGTGGTGGCGTAGGCAGCGGCCCCGTCGGCAGAGGCGACCCGGCGCTGGGCGGGGTGGGCAATGGACGCGTGGAACGCGTCCCACTCCCGGGAGGCGGCGGAAGCCCCGGCGCTACGGGCGAGGGGGACGGAGCCGACGGTGGCCCACCCGGCAGCGTTGAAAGCGGCGCGCTGCGGATGATCTGCACGACCTTCGACGGGTCGAGCGGCATCTGGATCGTGCCCACGGCTCCACGCTGCTTGAGCCATCCCCCTGCCGGACCGCTCGTGAATTCCCCTTCGACGGCCGTGGTCGTCCCTTGATCGTCCCGAATAATGATCGTGTCGGCAAGCGCCGTCCGAACGGCCAGACTGCCGACAACGAAAAAGATGAAAAACACATTGCGTTTCATTGAAACTTTCCGAAAGCGCGCCCCGTCGTCCGCGCATACTCACTTTTGACACTTCTGGCTTTAGCGCCGAATCTTATCCTTTGACAGGTATGTAGTCCTCTTGGTTTTCCCACGCAAGCTTTTTCGGAAAGGCACACTGGCGGCCTCGCCGGTCCTTCTTAATTTTCGATTCTCGATTTACGATTTACGATTAAAAAGAAAACGTCGGGGTCCAGAATGCAGCTTTCAAAACCAAAAAGCTGCTCAGGGTAACGCACGTGCGAAAGCCCAGAGTTTTCTATTCCGCAATCCGCAATGAAGTGTGGCGGCCCGCACCCGTCTCGAAGCACTGGACAACGGGGCCTTCAGACCGTTAGAATCTGAATCGTAGAGGGAGGTGTGACCATGGCGCGAGATCCCCATTGGCTCGAAAAGATGCGCTGTTGCCTGATCGCCGAGCGCGCGCACTGCGTGGGCGCGTGGGAAGCCACCATCGAAGCGGCCTTGGGCGCGGGAATTGGGGCGGTCCAACTCCGCGAAAAACAGGCCGCCACTCTCGAACTTTTCGAGCTGGCCCAACGCCTGCGCGAAATGACGCGCCGCCACGAGGCACTGCTGCTCATCAACGATCGTGCCGATATCGCGCTGGCCGTCGGCGCTGACGGCGTCCATCTCGGCTGGCAATCGCTGCCGGTCGGCGCGGTCCGGCGATTGGTCGGACCCGAGCTGCTCGTCGGCAAATCGGTTCACAATCTCGAAGAGGCTCGGCGCGCTCCCGAAGAAGGCTTGTTGGACTACTTGATCGCCAGCCCCGTCTTCGACACGCCCTCAAAAATCGGACTGGTGCCGACGCTGGGTCTCGACCGCCTGGCCGAGCTTTGCCGCGCCGTGGAGTTGCCCGTGATCGGCCTGGGCGGAATGGATCCGTTGAATGCCGCCGACATGCTTCGCGCCGGCGCACACGGCATCGCCGTCATTCGCGCCGTTCTCGCCGCCATGGAACCCGGTGTGGCCACCACCCGCCTCCTCGCCGCCGTTGAGAACGCTCGGTAACGCCGTGCAGAGAACGTTCATTGCTCTGACTGATTGAGCAACCGTCGAATACATCGCAAACAACGGCGAAGACTGTCAGCGCTCTGGGCTGCGACGTCCGGCCGCCACCCGGAGCGCGGATCGTTCACAAACTCGATGATACGCGAAGTATAAGCGGGTCCTACAGGGCGGCCACTGCCTGGCCGTGGCATAATGTCCTCGCGGATCGCCGATTTCCGTGAACCGGCGGCCAAGTCCACCAGAGCACGTTTTGGATCTTCCAGAATCTCCGGGTTTCGTGGAACCCTGGAGACTGCGATCCCGAGAAACCTGGCTAGGCGTTCGCGGTCCGCGAGAAGCCATGCTTCGACTTCTCGGACAGCGATCCGGAAACACATCAGCGGCGCCGGATCGGGCAACCAGGATGTCCTGAGCTCCGGTGCACAAACGGCGTCGTGATCCAAGTCTATCAGAACAACCCACGGAGATCGCCGAGCTGCTTCATTGTATCCACGGATCTGCCGCCGGAGAGGAGTCTTTCCGTTCTTGCCGTAGATGCTCGCTGGTTGTGCACCGACATGGGCCAAGAGACAGCGCAAAACGGCTTCGTCAACAGTGCCTTCGACGGCGCCGGAAATCACCGACGTTGACCGCGCGAACATTTACATATCTCCGAATAGCGTCAGCTGTTCGGCCCTCTTCGGCCTGGTGTTGGGTATAACCACATCCGCGAGGCTCGCCCCTTTCTCCAAAAGGATTCTGACCTCTGTGATTCGCTCAGCCGCTCTAACCAGCGTCCCCTCCTCGGGCGAAGGGGTCAACAACAACACTTCGTCCAGCCCGATGCCCTCGTCTCGCAACAGTTCGGCCGAATGCGTGCTAAGCAGAATCTGCCGCCCGGACCGCCGCTGCACCCTGGCGAACATCTGCGGAATGAAGCGAACCACCTCCGGGTGAAGCGAGAGTTCGGGCTCTTCGAGGAGAAGCGGCCCGCTGCCGTCCAAGGTCGCCCAAAGCAACCCCATCAGCCGCAGAGTGCCGTCTGAGAATTGGTCTTCGTTCTGCCAGGCCCCCCGCAGCCTCCAGTGCTCATACTTCCCGCGCAGATGAGGAGTACCACGCTCATCCCGCCGCAATTCCACCTCGCTGAGCTGAGGCACGGCGACGCGGAGAGCATCATTAATCCGCCGCAACCAGGCCCTGCGCGTCTTCTCAGGGGTCCTGGCGATTCGCTCAAGAAAATCCCCGCCGAAGGGATCCTGTTTCCGTCCCACTGAGCGATCCGGTTCCCGAACCAGTTGGGGAACGATATGCAGGTACCGCGCAGAGGCAAACAAGTCCGCGATTGCTCGAAACTCACGATTGACGTTGACCTGTTGCAGGTAAGTCTGGGTCAGTCGCTCCGGATCTTTCTGGTCGTCCTCATTCGGGCGACTCAGGATTTCCTGCCGATCCTTGGCGACACGCTCTTTCTTGATCACAGGCCTCCGAAGATTGTCCTGTGTGAAGTGCAACTCATATTCCCAAGCATTGGGGTTCGCATCGCTTCCCAAGCGCACCGAGACAACAATGTTCGGATATCGCCGAGCCGCTAGAGAGCGAAGCGCCGAAACACCGCCCCGCTTGCGCACAGCTTCCTCAAACCCGCCACCCACCGAGACAATATCATGCAGGAAGCGGAAAACATCCAGGAAGTTGGACTTCCCGGACGCATTTGGCCCGACAAGGAAAACGCGGCGCTGGAGATCAACGTGGGCGCGAACAAAATTGCGCCAGTTCCCCAGATGGACGTGCGTAAACCGCAACTCGCTTCCTTTGTCGCGGCCGTTTCTCTTAGGGGCCATAGACCACCTCCCAGGGGTACGGTCTTTGCTTTGACACACCCAATTCCCTTCCCACGCCTCAGCCATACCGCAAGAACATTTCCCGGATGCCGTTCATTTCGCAACAAGGAACAACACCCACGGATGCCCGTCCGGCAGTTCAATCGAACGATCGCCGGTTTCGACTTCGCCGGCCGGTGTCTTCTCGCCGCTCCAGGGGTCCAGGCGCGTGACCGCAAATCGCTTGGCGCCGGCGAGTCGGACCGTGAGCTTTCCGCCATTCGGCGCGAAAATGATGTATTGCCGGCCGGGTTCGGCGAGGCACCACGCCTGTCCCTCGACAATCAACTCCCGGTGCGGGTCGGTCTTCCACCACTCGGCAGACTCGAAGAAGTCGCGCAGAATACGATAGCGTTTCCAGCCCGGCGGCTCGGGGTCCCACTTGATCAAATCCCACGAGGTGTTCGAGTAGTAATAGGTACAGTAGCCGCCGCTGCAATAAATCTCATAGGTCCGCCGCAGAACCTCCTGCCAGTCCTGCATCACTTTGTAGGTCGGCAGGTCCTCCAGGCCCCGCTCATAGCCGTATTCGATGTTGTGAACCGGCCAGCGCCGCTGCGCGCGTTGCTTCAGAATCATTTCGCCCCACTTCGAATGCTGCTGGTCCGACCGGAAATCCAGCACGTCATAGTTCCCGCCGTTGTAGTTCCCATCGTCGTCGTGAACGGTCACGAGGTTGCCGAACGCATCCCACTTCCTGAGCTTCGCGATCACCGCGAGCTTGTATTTCGCGTCCTTCTCGTTGTGGGCCTCCTTCGAAAAATCCCAGATCACGTTGGGATAAGCGCCGTAGCGCGCGACGATGGTGCGATAAAAGAGATCGTCCTCGGGCGAACCGTTGGGCGGCCAGCGGACCATCTTGTTGTAGACGCGCAGCATGAGGTGCGCCGCGATCCCTTTCTGAAACAGGTAGTCCACCACGCGATCGTAGTGCTGCCAGAACGCGGGATTCAGGCGGCTGAAATCGGGCTTCTCGTTGTTCCCCTCCCACGGGTAGATCGCCGGGGGACCATAATCCCATCGCGTCGTGGTGCCCGTGGCCCAGCTGCAATCGTGGGCATAGATGTTCGTGACGATCTGATTGAACCCGCGCTCGGCCAGCAGGTCCACGAAGCGGCGCAAATTCGGCAGCGCGGTCTCTTTCGCGTCGAGCGCCCAGAGCCAGTCGCACTCGAAGCCGAGCATGAAGTAGTGCGTGCCGTCCTCAAAAACGAAATGGTGCGGATATTTCGGAGCCACGCGCAATCGGCCATGAACCCGCGGCAAGGTGTTGGCCACCGCCTCGAGCTTGCCGGTCTTGCCATCGAGCGCGGGAACGTTCGACGCCGTGCGATAAGTCCACGTCCCGACCGCCGGCGGCGCGAACCGAATCACCCACGCCGTCCCGCCATCATGGAACCCGAAAACCTTGAGCGCCTTTCCCTCGGGACCGACGAACTCCGCCGAGAAGTCCACCTGGAACGGATTGCCCGCCACGCCTTCCGCACTGAACCGCAGATCGGTCGGGTGGTATTGCTCCGCTTTCGAGACCAGCGGCGCTTCTGCCGGCGCCATGCGGCCCAGGGCGACCACTGCCAACATGACCAACGCCCCACCGAAATGCCTCTTGCTGCGCATCCGCCTCGTACCCCCCTCTCCAGAATGTGTGACGACCTCACATGTCACCGATAGACAACCGATGTCAAGAACGTCGGCGCGCGCTGCCGCCGGAGAAACAGCATGAAGTTTTCGATTTTGTGGAATTCCTTCAGCAGAAATGAACGCCAGGCACGCCTCTCAAAGACCCGGAAGGGCTGTGGAAGGACTTATGCGCCGACATCACGCTGGAGCAACTGACCGAAAGCCCGGCACGCGATGTGGGGGGCTTCCCGCGGGAGATTCCTCTTATGCCTTGCAACACTTATTTCGTGACGAACCCTAAGCCTTCGATCCCGACGCTTCGGGTTTTGTCTCCGGCCCCTTGCTCGCCGGCGGAGGCGTGGCGCCCGACTTCAGCGCCGGGATCCGGTTGATCAGCTCCTCGAGCTTCATCCCCGTCAACGCCTCAACCACGGGCGGCAGCTGCGCGATTATCGTCGTCACGTCCTTGGTCACGCGCGCCGCCCCTCCGCCTTCGCCGCCCATGTTGATGATCACCATCTTCTCGGTCTTCGCCAGCGGCTCGGCAACGGCCCGCGCAATCTGCGGCAGCGCCTCGATGACCATCTGAACGATCGCGGCCTGGTTATACAGCTGCCACGATTCGGCCTTCTTGCGCATGGCCTCGGCTTCGGCCAGCCCCTGCGCCTTGATCACGTCGGCGGTGGCCAGTCCCCGCGCCTTGTTGGCCGCACCGTCCGCCTCGCCCGTTCGCTGGATCACGTCAGCCTCGGCGAAACCGATCTGTCGCTTGGCCTCGCCTTCGCCCTTGGCCTCGACCTGGTACTTGTTCTGCTGCGCGGCGGCCAGGGTTTCGATCTTGTAGCGCTCGGCCTCGGCCGGCTTCTTGACCTGGGCGTCGAGTTCCTTCTCGCGCCGCTTGATTTCCATTTCCTGGACGTCAATGCCTTTTTGCTTTTCGATGACCTGGATTTGGACTTCCTGGGCCTTGACCTGTTGCAGCGTGGTGTTCTTCTGCAGATCATAGGCGAGGTCGGCGTCGGCGCGCCTGGCATTGGAGGCCTTGTCGAAGTCCGCGACCTGGATCTTGTAGTCCCGCTCGGCTTCCTTGATCTTGGTCTCGGCCGCAAACTCGGCCTCTTTGCCCGCCTGCCTGGCCTGCGCGCTCTTGATCGTTGCATCGCGGTCGGCGTTGGCCTGACCGATCACCGCATCGCGCTTGACCTCGGCCGTCCGCGGTTTGCCCAGCGCGTCGAGGTAGCCCTGACTGTCGCGAATGTCGCGGATCGTGAACGAGACGATCTGCAACCCCATATTCGCCATATCTTCGAACGCGACTTTCTGGACTTGTTGCGCAAACGCGTCGCGGTTCTTGTAAATCTCCTCGACGCTCATCGTGCCGAGAATGGCGCGCAAGTGGCCTTCGAGCGTTTGCTGGGCCACGTGAAGAATCTCGGTCTCGCCCTTGCCAAGAAACTGCTCGGCTGCGGTCGAGATGGCGCTGTCTTCGCCGCGAATCTTGACCTGCGCCACCCCATCCACCTTCACCGGCACACCGAGTTGCGTGTAGACTTCGGGCGTCTGCACGTCTATCGTCATGATCTCCAGCGAAAGGACGTCCACTTTCTCGAAAACCGGCCAAACAAACGTCCCGCCGCCGCGGACAATGCGGAAGCCCCTGGTGGCGACTTGCCCCTCGGCCGTCCGGTATTGGCTCCCTCGGCCGGCGATGATCAGCGCCTGGTTTGGCCCGACCTTCCGATAACGTTGGACAAACGCGAAAATGAACAAAAAGATCGCAACTACGACGCTTGCAGCGACGACGTATATTACTGCGTTTCCCTCCGGCATCTTCCGTCCTCCTCTTTGAAGTTCAGCCCGACCCTGGCCGGGCAATAACGCTCATTGGGTTACACACTCATGGCAGCTTGTTTTTTCGGCAAGGTTTCTCCGCGTCTCCCACTCGCGCAGTGGCAATTCGGTTGCGCCCCTCGGCCGCGTTATCCAAGATCAGCTTGTTGTCGGACTTGTCGGACTTGTCGGACTTGTCGGACCTGTCGGAGTCGTCGGCCGCGGCGGCCCTCCCTTCGCGATCACGCGTCGAACGATATACGAGCCGCCCACCACACGCACGATCTCGACCTCCGTGGGACTTTCGATCGGCCTGCCGTCGAACGAGCGTGCCGGGGCGTTCTGGCGCGAGCCGCCCGCCACAAACGCGATCTCGCCGACCCCGGATTCGGGAATCGGCGTGATCACATCGGCGTGCGTGCCCACCAGCTGTGCGGCATCAACATTGGCCGAGGCCTGCGTCTTTTCGAACACCCACTCGAAGAACGCGAAAATCGCCGTCGCCACTCCCAGCCCCGCGACAAGGGACACCGGCAGCGACGTGTAGCCCGACCACCCGAACACCCTGATGCAGATCATCCCCATGCCGCCAAATGCCGTCAGGAACGTGGCAATGACGGTCGGACTGAGCGGCGAAAAATGCACCATCCCCGAATCCAGGTGCGTCCCCATGTCAAAATGATGGCCACCCCCAAGATCCATATTGTGGTCGGCGCCGAAGTCGCCACCCAGCACGCCGCTCAAAATCGCCGAGATCACGGCGTAAATGATCCCAATCGCAAACAGCAACAAGTAGCCGTGAAAGGCATCGAATTGCATAATCTCCCTCACTCCTTCCTTATCACAGTCCCTGCCCTTGCCGATCCTTCGACACTCACCATCAACTCGGATTAGCCGAAGATTATCGCGACGCCCCTCGATCCTGCAAGCTCTATTTCCAGCGGTTGCCGAGGCCGCCGGCGTTCCTTCCTCACCGATACAGCTCAAACCTCGCCACGCCCAACCGCACCGTGGCACCGATCACCGTGAACTTCTCGCTCGTGCCGCCCAGCGCCGCTCCCTGCGCCCAGAACAGGCGAATCTGATAGTCCGGCCCCGCCGCCAGATTGGACGGCAGCTTGAGTGGAACACTGTTGTTCCCGTTTCGGCACGCCACCGGCCCCAGCGCTCTCACCTTGACCCCGTTCCTCCAGAGCTCCACGTAGGCTTGGCCAGGCGCGGGGAAATTGGCGCACGTGAAAGTCAAGTCCGCCGTTCTGCCCGCCTGCCACAGCGATCCTGCTCTCGGCCATCTGATCGCAAACGTCGGCGCCGCCGTCACCGTGAACTTCCCGCCCCAGGAGTTGACCCCCGTGCTCTCCGCCCAAAACATGCGAAGCTGATAGCCCAGTCCGCTCGGCACCGTCACCGGCAGGCGCACCGAAGCGACATTATCGCCGTTCTGGCAGCTCATACGTCCGAGGCTGGCCACGCGGCGGCTTCCTCCGCTCTTCCAGAGTTCGACGAACACCGCCGAGGGCGCGGGCAGATTCGTGCACCGAATCGTCAGGTTGCCCAGCGCACCCGCCTGCCATGCCGTTCCCGTCGTCGGCCAGATGGCCGTGAACGTGGGCGGCGGCAGAATGCCGAAGGCTTCGCTTTCGTCCGCGATGGCGTCGGGGCTGGCATCCATGGCGATCCTGATCCGGTAATCACCCGCCGGCGCCAGCTCGAGTGGCAGACCAATCCAGGCATTGTGGACTCCCTCGAGGGTCGTCGTGGTCGCCAGCCGCCTGCTCAGACCCGGCCGAATCAGGTAAATCGAGACCGGGGTGACCGGGCCAACCGATTCCCAGGTGACCTGTTGGCGCGATCCGGCATTCCATTGTTCTCCGCCCCCGGGCGTCAAAACGAACAGCGAGCCGATCGTCAGCCTGACCAGTACGTTCGAAGGGCTGAATAGTGCGCCGGGAGCGGTGATCCGAATGGCTCCGGCATACGCGCCTGGAGGCAGCGAAGCCGTTTGATAGTTGATCTGATGAAGCGTTCGGCTCGACGGACCGTTGGAAGTCCCGCCCGACGGATCGGCGACCAACCAACTCGGCGTGGTCTCCACCGTGTAACTCATCGTTCCCCCGCCGGCGTTATAGACCTCCAGCGCCTGCGTCGAAGCATCGGTCCCCGTGCGGGCCCCATTGACAAGAGCCACAGGCGCAAAAGCCAAGCGGGGTGCAACCTCATCGGCGCCGATGTCAATGTGCGAGCCATCGCCGCGCGGCAGAAGAGTGTAAACGTAGGGCCGGAGATTGCCCTCAAAATCCACCGTCAGACTGGTGGTCCCGCCCGCGTCAATGCAGGGCGAACTGTTGACCAAATGAAAATCCCAGTGCGCTGGATCGGCCAGGAGAGGATCCAACGAGATGTTGCCCGTTCCGGCCGCTCCGCCCTGAATGCAGCAGAACAGGGGCGTGGTGGACGCCTCGATTTGCCCGTCGAACCACCACCATCCGCCGCTCCGGGCTCGCTTGTTGGCCCAGACGATGCAGTTGCGAATGGAACGGCGGCATTCGTAGATTCCGCTCCCGCGGCTCGTCCCTGCTCCCAGAGTGGAATTGCCGTAGATGATGTTGTTGAGCAGTGCGCCGCAGTCGAACAGGCCTCCTCCGGCGGCATCGCCGTAGGAAAAGCCGCCGCTCCAGTATAATACTTCCCGTGCGATCGCCGAATTGTTGAAGATCACATTGTTTTGAATGACGCCCGTGCAGCCGTTGAGGCCGCCGCCGGTGGCGCCGTATTTGCCCGAGGCGGAATTACCGGAGATGATGTTATTCTGGATGAGGCCGTTGCAGCGATCAAGGCCGCCGCCGCCCGCGTACGGGAAATCGAAGCCGGTCCTGACGACGTTGCTGGTGATCACGTTGTTCTGGATTGTCGTACGGGCGCCATTGCCGCAGATGCCGCCGCCACCGTACTCGTCCGCGAGGCCGTGGGTGATGGTGAAGCCCGAGAGAACGCCGGAGGAGCTTTCGTTGCCGTTGAAGGTGACGACGGAGTCGTAGCCGTAACCGTATATGATCGTGGCGGCAACGATGGCCGGGTCGGCGGGATTGGTCGAGCGCAGGACAAAATTCTTGCCGCGGAAGTTGATGTTCTCCCAGTACGTCCCTGGATAAACCACCACCACGTCGCTGGTCGTGGCCGCATCAATCGCCGCCTGGATCGTGGCGTAGTCGTACCCGCCTCCCTGCCCGACCGTTTTCGTCGTTTGTGCCGCCCCCATCTCCGCCGCCAAAAACAGGACTCCCGCGACCCAGCATCGTGCGTTCATTTTCCGCGTCCCCCTCGATCTCCCAACCCGGATGATGTGCCCGGTTGCCTCACGGCCGGCGGCGGTTCCCTGACCGGGGTCATCTTCTTTTTCTCTTACGAATTTTTGTGTTTCAAAACCAGGCTATTGTCAAGCGTATTCCCCCAAAATGCAGGAATCCCTAACGCGGCCCGGTTCCGCAATCTGATCCCGTCCGAAAGAGAGAATCTTGGCGCGGGAAAATGATGTTCCTCTCGACGCGGCCCCTGGGAGTATATGGACGCACAACTGCGTGCAGTTCCGCTCTTCGCACGCCGCACTCGGCTTTTCGTTCAGCGCTCATCGTTCAGCGCTCATCGTTCCTCGTTTCTCTCCGCACCTCGCTGCTTGACAGTCGCTCGCGCCACACGTTAGCATCTAGTTCCACATGGGCGATGTTGCTCAGAACTATCATGACGAGTGTTTTTCGTGAGCGAACGACCGACTTATTGCCTCATCACCTACGGCTGCCAGATGAACGACGCCGATTCGGAGTCGGTGGCCGGTTCGCTGGCCGCGCGCGGCTGGCGACGCACCGACCGCGAGGATGACGCCGACGTCATCCTTGTCAACGCCTGCGTGGTGCGCCGCTCGGCCGAACAGCGCGCTCTTGGCCGCGTCTGGCAACTGGCGCCCCTCAAGCGCCGCCGCCCCGACCTCGTCATCGGCATTCTGGGCTGTCTCGCGCAAAAAGACGGCCAGTCCCTTCTCGAAAAACTCCCCCATGTGGATTTTGTCGTCGGTACGCGCGACCTGCCGCAAATCGGCAGCCTGGTCGAGCAGATTCGCGAGACGCGGCAGCGCATCGTTGCCATCGGCAGCATTGACCAGCCGCTCGCCTTTGAAGCCTCGCCCCTGCGCGACGATCTGCTCCGTGCGATGGTCACGATCATGTACGGCTGCAACAATGACTGTAGCTATTGCATCGTGCCCCGAACGCGCGGCCGCGAACTCAGCCGCCCGGCCGAAGAGCTCGCCGCCGAAGTCGCCGGCCTTGCGCGCGGCGGCTGGCGCGAAGTCACGCTCCTCGGCCAAAACGTCAATTCCTACAACGACGGCCGCCACGATTTTCCCGACCTCCTGCGCCTGATCGCCCAAGGCAACGGCATCGAGCGCATCCGCTACATCACCTCTCATCCCAAGGATCACTCCGACCGCCTGATCGAGGCCGTCGCCACGACGCCCCAGCTTTGCGAGAATTTCCATCTGCCCGCCCAGGCCGGCAGCAATCGCGTCCTCGAGCGCATGAATCGCGGCTATACGCGCGACGACTACCTGCGCCTCATCGAGCGCATTCGCCGCGCGCTCCCCGACGCTGCGATCACCACCGATCTCATGGTTGGCTTTCCCGGCGAAACCGACGCCGACTTCGAAGAAACGCTCGATCTCGCCCGTGCGGTGCGCTGGGATTCGGCGTTCATGTTCATGTATTCGCCGCGCGACGGAACGCCCGCAGCGCAATGGCCCAACGACGTTCCGCCGGCCGTCAAAAAAGAGCGCCTCCAGCGCCTCATCCAACTTCAGGAAGCGATCAGCGCCGAAGTGAACGGAGCACTGGTCGGCAGAGGCCAGGAAGTCCTGGTCGAAGGTCCCTCGCGCCGCTCCGACCGGATGTTGATGGGCCGCACCCGCGGCGACAAGGTGGTCATCCTCGACGGCCCGCCCGAATGGATCGGTCGCACCGTCGAGGTCGTCATCACCCGCGCCGCCGCCCACACCCTGTTCGGCGCAAGTAGGACAGGTTTTCAACCTGTCCAAAAACAAAACCCGCACCCCACAAGCATGCACGAAGTCGAAGTTCCCGGATCGGAAGGCAAAATAGCTTGTCAACCTGTTCAACCGCAGCAGGATGCTCATGCCACGATAGGAGAAAGGTAGTTGATGGATAACCGCGCGTTCCAAACTCAGAGGCGTTGGCCACGAACTTCGGCCTGCCTGGTTATCACACTGCTATTCGCACTCCTCACAGGTACGCCTTCTCTCTTTTCCGCCACCACCGGCACTGCTCCCGGCAAGCGTCCGCCGCGCTTTCTCGAACTCAAACTCTTCCCTACTCCCACGCCGGCCACGCCACCTGCTCTCACTCCCGCACCGACGCCGGCGCCAACTCCCGCTCCCACGCCCACACCGACGCCCGCACCAACTCCCAAGCCTACTCCCACGCCCACACCCAAACCCGCCGAACTGGAACCGCTCACCGGCGAAGCCCAGGCCCAGAAGCTCTTCGACCAAGCCATCGCCTTTATCAAGCGCGACCGCCGCGCCCAGGCCAAGACGCTCCTCCAACGCATCGCCCGCGAATATCCCAAGAGCGACCTCGCCCCGCACGCCCTCGTCCAGATGGCTGAAATCGAGGACGACCTGACCGACGCCGACAACATCCTCACCCGCGTCATCCAAGACTATCCCAACACCGAATGGGCCGAGGTCGCCTGGTACAAGCGCGGCGAGATCAACATGCTCCTCTGGGACTACGGCCAGGCGCTCAAAATGTTCGACCAGTATCTCAAACGCAATCCCCGCAGCAAACGCGCCGGCCCCATCCGCCGCCAGATGGCCATTTGCCGTCTCAAGCTGGGCGAGCCCGACAAAGCACTGGCCGAGCTCGAACGGCTCGCCCGCGACATGCCTGCCACCGCCGCCGAACCTGAGACGATCGAAACCCTGGCCGAATGTCACGTCGAGCTGAACCGCTCCGACCGCGCACTCGAAGCCCTCGAAACGCTGGTCAAAAAGTACCCGGCCTATCCCAACTTCACGCGCACGTTTCTGCTCTATGCGCTTTGTCTCGAAGACCAGAACCGGTTCAGCGACGCCACGTCGGCCTACAATCGGCTGATCGCTCAGTTCCCGCGCAGCCCCGAAGCGGGCCTGGCCAAAATGCGGCTGAATGACCTGCGCCAGCCTCTCATGCTGCAACCGCACGAGGATCGTTCGACCACGGCAACCGGGGCACGCGCGACACCGACCACCTCCACCGCCGCCGGCATTCGTGCCACAACCACCACGGCCGGCGCCGCTCGCCCAACAACAGCTACAGCCGTCCGTGTCCGTCCCGCGCGTCCGCTCACCGACAAGACGAACCCGACGTCATCCGTCGTGGCCATCCCGCCACCCCCAGCCACCAAGCCACAGAAGTAGCGTAGGCTGGTAAGTGGCGCAGGCTGCCAGCCTGCGAAAAAGTGCCGTAGGCTGTTGGCCTGCGAAACTCGCCCCACTTACCACCCCACCCACCCCCCTCTCCAACGTTCCTCGTCACCCCCGTTTTTCAGATCCCTCTCCCGGGCCACTCTGGAGGAAAAGTGCTGTTGACGCTCGCAGTCCAGCGACATATAATATTCCTTGGTAACCTCAACCCCTGATGTACATGGACGTACAGAAACAGCTCGAGCCTTGGAAGGCGATTCCAGAGGGTTCAGCTCAATGCCCAAGATACTTCTCGCACCTGTGGGGGTGAACCATCGGGAAGCGGCTCCGGAATCCCCGTGCCTCCTGACCGCATTGGTTCTCGAAGCGGCCCTCCGCGGA
>Ga0315282_10000541_pt1 | contig 74298 bp, 57 predicted proteins | sample YL17G07_20_MG_FD_203693 | JGI IMG/M metagenome (GOLD analysis project Ga0315282, IMG submission 203693) | Sediment microbial communities from Yellowstone Lake, YNP, Wyoming, USA - YL17G07_20 | ecosystem: Environmental > Aquatic > Freshwater > Lake > Sediment | place: USA: Wyoming | collected... | reverse complement strand
CCGCAGCCAATTTCAGCTTCGTCAACGTCATCTTCGACAACCCCTCAGGCGTGCTTTACCAGAACTTCACCAACCTGTCCATGAACGACTACGTGGAAGCAAGCACGAGCTATTCCATCAACTGGACCGCATACTCATCCACCTTCCCAAGCAACCGCATCTCATTCGCCCAGAAGTACGTCAACATCACCAACCTCTCAGGTACGGTTTCGATAGACTCCATCACCTGGAACTGGCTGGCTTCAGAGCTTGGTTCCACATACAATGAATCCGGGTTCGAGTTATGGAAGCAAAATGCGACCTGGTCACTGCTCAACAACACCCCCAACATCACTGCCAACACCCTCAGCCTGTCCAACGTGAACCTCCGTGGTATCTATGGCATACTGCAGAACAACCTTTCCAACTGCCTGGTCATCACATCCCCTGGCGTCTACAACATGTCTAACAACTATTTCGGTGCTCCGAATAACGCATCCGAGATGTTTTCGAACTATTTTGCCTGCGTGAAGATAGCATCATCCAACGTCGTATTCGACTGCAAGGGATACAATATCACTGGAGACGGCACCGATCCCTCTGGAAGTGCCTGGATTGGTATCCTCCTCAACGGCTCTCTCACAAATGTCACTATACAGAACTGTCGAGCCATATCCAACTATACCGACGCTATCTATGCCTACCAGTCCAACAACAGCCTATTCACCAACAACACAGCCTATAACAACTCTGCCAACGGGTGGTTCCTAAGCAGCGCTTCCAACAACACGATTATCAATAATGCTGCCTATAGCAATCTGGGAGGCGGTTTCTCAGTCTACTCCAGCTCCAGCAACAACCTTACCAACAACTCTGCCTATAGTAATACCCAATATGGTTTCTCCCTTTCCACTGCCTACAACAACACCCTCACCAACAACTCAGCTTACAACAACAGTGGCGGAACAGGTTTCACCATAGAGACAAGTTCAAACAACAATCTTACCAACAACATCGTATACAACAACAGCGATACCGGGATCTATCTTCATCACAGTCATTACAACAACCTCACCAACAACTCCGCCTATAACAACACGGTGTACGGATTCATTCTCAACGATGCTCACAACAACACAATATCCAACAACTCTGCCTACAACAACCTAGATTATGGTTTCAGGATATTTTCCAGCACTAACAACAACCTCACGAACAACAATGCCTACAATCATCCATATTATGGTTTTTGGATCGATAATTATGCCTTTGGCAACAACCTTACTGGCAACTCTGCCTACAACAACTCTAATACCGGTTTCTACATCCTTAATTGGGCTGGCAACAACACCCTCACCAACAACTCAGCATACAGTAATGTTCTGGATGGGTTCTACATAGACTCCATAGCCAACAACCTCACCCGCAACCGCGCTTACAACAACACACAACATGGGTTCTCATTCTACTCCTTCTCCGGCTCCTTCAGGAACAACCTGACCAACAACAGCGCCTACAACAACAGCCAGTATGGTTTCACATTCTACTACAGTTTCAACAATACCATCTCTGGCAACTCAGCCTACAACAACACCCAAGGCGGTTTCTATCTTAATTACAGTTCCAACAATAACAACCTCTCAAACAACTCCGCCTACAACAACACCAAATACGGTTTCCTCCTCTCTGCAAGCTCCAACAACAGTCTCATAAACAACTCTGCCTACCTCAATCCCCAATCTGGTTTCTACCTCGATTCCACGTCCAACAGCAATAATCTGACCAACAACTCTGCTTACAATGCCAGCATCCTAAACGGTTTCTATATCTCCTCCAGTTACAATATCATCACCAATAATACCGCCTACAACAATTACGAATCTGGATTCACCTCCACCAGTTCCAAAAACGCCTTCATCAATAACACTGCCCACAACGGCAACTATGGTATCAGACTCGCCTCCCCAGCCAACTCCAGCAACCTCACGGGCAACACAGTCTACAATAACCTATATGGTGTAGCTCTGGAGAGTCCCAGCAACAATCTCACTGGCAACTCTGCCTACAACAACACCGGTCATGGTTTCTACCTATCCTCGAGTTCCAACAACAACATCACCAACAACTCCGCCTACAACAATTCAGATACTGGTTTCTATCTCGATCTGAGTTCCAACAACAACATCACCAACAACTCAGCCTACAACAACACCCAGAACGGTTTCTATGTCTACGATCTTTCTAATAACAACAACCTCACCAACAACACTGCGTACAACAACAGGAATAATGGCGTGTATGTCTATGATTCGCAGTCTGTCCGCATAACAAACAGCACATTCTACAACAACATTTACGATTTCTCTGCCCAGGATAGCGGCGGAGGCACGACATCATTCAACATGGCAACCTCTTACTTCCTGAATCCTCAAGGAAGCCGCGTTAGCAATTATACCGTCCTGTCCATCAACGACAGCGTGGATGCAAGCACGAGCTATTTCATAAACTGGTCAACCAACTCATCGACCCTTCCGACCAACCGCATCTCATTCGCCCAGAAGTACGTCAACATCAGTAACATCTCAGGTGCGGTTTCGATAGATGCCATCACCTGGAACTGGTTCGAGTCAGAGGTTGGCTCCACATACAATGAAACTGCATTCGAGCTCTGGAAGTACAACACAACCTGGACCTTGCTCAACAACACCCCCAACACCACTGCCAACACCCTCAGCCTCTCCAACATGAATCCCGCCAGCATCTACGGCATCCTACAGTATAATTTTTCCAACTGCCCTGTCATAACCTATACAGGTACCTACAGCATGACTGCCAACTACGTCGGTGCTCCCAACAACGTCTCAGAAGTGCAGGTTAATTATTTCGCCTGCGTGAAGATAGCATCATCCAACGTCGTATTCGACTGCAACGGATACAATATCACCGGAGACGGCACCGACGCAGCAGCTTCAAGATGGATGGGTATCGCACTCAACGGCTCTCTCACAAATGTCACTATACAGAACTGTCGAGCCATATCCAATTATACCTACGGTATGTATGTATATCAGTCCAACAATAGTCTCTTCACCAACAACTCAGTCTCCAACACCTCTAATACAGGTTTCTTCCTCTACCTCGGTTCCAACAACAATTTTACCAACAACACCGCTGCCAACAGCATCAGCAACGGTTTCTATATAAATTCCAGCTCCAACGTCACCCTCTCCAGAGATCTTTCATACAGCAACCCCATGGGGATCATGATAGTCAATGTCCCCAACGCAACCTTGTTCAACAATTACGTCAACAACGACTCAGCCACCGCGTATAACCTCGTCAACGTCCCCAACCTGAACTTCACAAACAACATTGCCAACCTTAGCGGTTCGGCAGTCTATGCTTCCAACCTCACAAACAGCGTCATCGTAAACAACACCGTGTTGAATACCACCAGCTATGGATTCGACTTGGCCAACGGTTCGAATCTCCTGCTCTCCAACAACTACGTCTACAATACCACATCCGATGCGTTCGATGTGGAGTCATGTTCCAACTGTAACATCACCAACAACACGGCCTACAACGTCTACGGCTTGTACGGCATCTACATACGTTACGGTGGCGCGAACGTCAATATCAGCAATAACAGCGTCTACGGAACCAGCAGCGGCGGCAGTTGTTACAAGATATCATCCGTCTCCAACCTCACAATCACCAACAACACCGCCAACAACGGCATCAGCACCGGTTTCTATGTAAATTCCAGCTCCAACGTCACCCTCTCCAGAGATCTTTCATACAGCAACCCCATGGGGATCATGATAGTCGATGTCCCCAACGCAACCTTGTTCAACAATTACGTCAACAACGGCTCAGTAACCGCGTATGACCTCGTCAACGTCCCCAACCTGAACTTCACAAACAACATTGCCAACCTTAGCGGTTCGGCAGTCTATGCTTCCAACCTCACAAACAGCGTCATCGTAAACAACACCGTGTTGAATACCACCAGCTATGGATTCGACTTGGCCAACGGTTCGAATCTCCTGCTCTCCAACAACTACGTCTACAATACCACATCCGATGCGTTCGATGTGGAGTCATGTTCCAACTGTAACATCACCAACAACACGGCCTACAACGTCTACGGCTTGTACGGCATCTACATACGTTACGGTGGCTCGAACGTCAATATCAGCAATAACAGCGTCTACGGAACCAGCAGCGGCAGTTGTTACAAGATATCATCCGTCTCCAACCTCACAATCACCAACAGCACCGCCAACAACGGCAACGGGAACGGTTTCTATGTAAATTCCAGCTCCAACGTCACCTTCTCCAGAGATCTTTCATACAGCAACCCCATGGGGATCATGATAGTCAATGTCTCCAATGCAACCTTGTTCAACAATTACGTCAACAACAGCTCAATAACCGCTTATAACCTCAACGACGCCTCCAACCTGAACCTCACAAACAACACGGCCAGTTCCAGCTACGACGGCTTCTTCCTCAATCGTATCGCCAACAGCACCTCCAGCAACAACACTGCCTACGGCAACACGTACAGAGGATTCATTTTGTCTAGCAGCAACAACACCCGGCTAGTCAACACCATCTTCTACAATAACTCATATGATTTCCAAGCTAGCGGCAGCACCGGTGGTTCTTCATTCAACATGACAACCTCATACTTCCTGAATCCGCTGGGCACATACGTGAACTACACGGTCCTGTCCATCAACGACAGCGTGGATGCGAGCACAAGCTATTCCATCAACTGGACAACCAACTCCTCGACCCTTCCGACCAACTATGTCTCATTCGCCCAGAAGTACGTCAACATCAGCAACATCTCAGGCGCTGTTTCGATAGATGCCATCACCTGGCATTGGCTGTATTCAGAGATCTCAGGCTATGATGAATCAAAATTCGAACTCTGGAAATACAATTCGACCTGGGCATCCCTTAACAACACTCCAGACACCACGGCTCATTCCCTCAGCCTCACCAGCATGAATCCCGCCAGCATCTACGGCATATTGCAGAACAATCTCTCCAACTGCCCGGTTATCACCAGTCCAGGCACCTACAACATGAGCGCCAACTACGTCGGTGCTCCCAACAACGTCTCAGAAGTGGCAACCAACTATTTCGCCTGCGTCAAGATAGCGTCATCCAACGTCACATTCGACTGCAAGGGATACAATATAACCGGAGACGGCACAAATGCGTCTGCTTCAGCATGGATAGGCATCATACTCAATGGTTCTCTCACGAATGTCACTGTGAAGAACTGCCCGGCCATATCCAACTATACCCGCGGCATTTTTGTCTACCAGTCCAGCAACAACAGCCTCATCAACAACACCGCCTACAACAATTCCGAATACGGTTTCTATCTCTACCTGAATTCCAACAACAATAATCTGACCAATAACAGTGCCTACCAGTCCCTAACCGGTTTCCTTATCTACACCAGTGCCAACAGTAATATCCTAACCAATAATAGCGCCTACAACAATACCCAATATGGTATCTACCTCTACACCAACTCCAACAACACGCTCATCAATAACTCCGCCTATGGCAACTCTGCAGCTGGTTTCTTGGCTTGGACCAGTTCCAGCAACAACCTGACTGGCAATATTGCATACAACAACTCCCTGCATGGTTTCTACCTCTTCACCAGCTCCAACAACAACACGTTCACCAACAACACCGCTTATAACAATACCCAGCAGGGGTTCCTCATCTCCACCAACTCCAACAACAACAACTTCACCGGCAATTCCGCCTATAACAACACCCAGAACGGTTTCTTTATCCAGGCAAGCTCCAACAACAACAACTTCACCAACAACTCAGTATACAGCAACATCCAATACGGTTTCTACCTCCTCACCAGCTCCAACAACACCCTCACCAACAACTCCGCCTACAACAACTCCCTAAGCGGGTTCTTCCTTAACTCCATCTCCAACAATAACACCCTCACTAGCAATATCGCCTACAACAACTCAAGGGGGTTCTACCTCGCCACCAATTCCAACAACAATAACCTTACCAACAACTCCGCCTACGGGCATGTCCTGGACGGTTTCTTTATCCAGACCAGCTCCAACAACACCCTTGCCAACAACTCGGCATACAGCAACATCCAATACGGTTTCTACCTCCTCACCAGCTCCAACAACAACACCCTTGCCAACAACACTGCCTACAACAACACCAATGGTATCTACCTCTCCTCCAATTCCAATAGTAATACCCTCACCAACAACACCGCCTTCAACAACTCCCAGCACGGTTTCTACATCTATTCCAGTTCCAACAACACCCTTGCCAACAACAGTGCCTACAATAACTCCATCCATGGTTTCTACTTATACAGCAGCTCCAACAATAACACCCTCACCAACAACTCCGCCTACAGCAACTCCCAGGCAGGTTTCGGTCTCAATTCATCAACCGTAAACAATCTCACCAGTAATACTGCCTCCAGCAACACACAATACGGTTTCTACCTTTATTCCAGCTCCACCAACAACCTCACCAGCAATATCGCATACAAAAACCCCCTCCACGGTTTCTACTTCATAACCAGCTCCAACAACAACAATCTTACTAATAACTCCGCTTACACCAACACCCAATACGGCTTCTATTTCCTCGCCAGTTCAAGCAACACCTTTATCAACAACTCCGCCTACAACAACTCCCAAAGCGGTTTCTTGCTCTATACTAGTTCCAGCAACAACCTGTCCAACAACCTGGCATACAACAATTCCTATTACGGTTTCTACCTCCTTGCTACTTCCATCTACAATAACCTCACCAGCAATATTGCCTATAACAATTCCTATCATGGTTTCCACATCCAGTCCAGCTCCACCAACAACCTGACCAACAACTCCGCCTACAACAACATCCAAAGCGGTTTCTTGCTCAACACAACCTCCAATTCAAACAATCTCACCAATAATTCGGCTTACAATAACTCTGCATACGGTTTCTGGGTATACTCCAGCTCCAACAATATCCTCGCCAACAACACCGCCTACAACAACACCAATCATGGTTTCTACATACACTCCAGTTCCAACAGCAGCAATCTGACCAGCAACATCGCCTACAAAAACATCCAAAGCGGGTTCGCTGTCTACTCCAGCTCCAACAACAACACCCTCACCAACAACTCCGCCTACAACAACACCCAGTATGGTTTCGTATCCTACTCCGTCTCCAACAATACTATGGCTGGCAACTTTGCATACAACAATGTGTATGGTTTCTACTTCACTACCAATCCCAACTCCAACAATAGTCTCATCAACAACACTGCCTTCAACAACAGCAATTACGGTTTCTACCTCTACTTAAGTTCAATCATCAACCTCACCCGCAACATTGCCTGCAACAACCCCACTGGTTTCTACCTCTACTCCAACTCCAGCAACAACACCCTCACCAACAACACCGCCTACAACAATTCTTACGGTTTCTACCTCTACTCCAACTCCAGCAACAACACCCTGACCAACAACAGCGCCTACAATAACACCCAATCCGGCTTCTATCTCCTGTACAGTTTCAACAACAATTTCACCAACAACATCGCCTACAACAATTCCTATGGTTTCTCTTTCGTTAACAGCTCCAATAGCACCCTTATTGGCAACAACCTCACGAACAACACCAACAACGGCGTGAAGTTCGATTCGCTATCCACAGGGCAGAACCTGACCTCGAACCTCATCTGCTACAACTCATTGGATGTCAACAACCAGGGAACGACCAACAACGGCACCCTGGACCGCTGCGATTCATTCGCGTCCTGGTCGGAGGGCGGCCGCCTTGGCTGCACGAGGTCCTGCAGCTCCATGTGGCAGAGGTTCTTCGGCACGGTCAACGGAAGCATAGTCCTTGGCAGCAACTACACCTACGTATACAGATGGAACGCCTCTGGCCTGAACGTCTATTTCGTGGACTATGATTCGACCATAAACTGGAACCGGCTGCAGGCCATAAGCCGGAACACCACGAACAACCTCTCCACCAACGACTTCACAGAGCTTGATGTGGCCTTCGCCACGACCTCCTTCGCGGATAATATCAACAGCACCTATTCCACTGACGGCAGCAATCCGAAGGAGACCCAGAACTTCACTGTTTTCGGCAGGTCGATAAACTATGTCCCTGTGGCTAACTCCACAGCTACCAACACGAGTTTCAGGACAGGCATCCTGTGGGACATGGCAGATGGAGGCACGCAGTACAACAACAGCATCAACCAGACCACTGTCTGGGTTGTGAAAGTGAACCTGTCCAAGCCGGATATTTATGGCACCTACGATTACCTGATCCAGATACCATACACGCTCGGATCAAGGGAAGGGTCGAACAACGTGGTCAGCATATACGCGGAGATGAACTAGCGATGGAGCAGAGATTTGAGCTTGCGGTGAAACCCCACCTGCGCGATGTTGCGGGGGAGCAGCTGCAGGAGAAGGTCAGGAAAACCCTCGGCGTCGAGGTCAGGTGCAGGTCTGTCGAGGCGTATAACCTGGCCGAGAAGCTGTCCGATAGCGAGATGAGGGCGATCGCCGCGGATGTGTTCGCTGACAGCGTCACGCAGGACGTTTCATATTCCGAGCCGCTCTTTTCCGACGCTTACCGTATCGAGATCGGCATGCTTCCGGGCGTGACAGACAATGTCGGGCATACTGCTGCTGAGGCTATAAAGGACCGGCTCGGCAAGGTTGTGACGGTATTCTATTCGAGGATGTTCGCCATAGCGGGGCCGGTGGACGAGTTCATGTGCGAGCGCCTGGCTGCCATGCTCCACAACCCCCTTGTCGAGAGATACCGGATCTATGCGCCCGGGGAGGAGCCCGAGCCGTACCTGCCCAGGGTCGAGATAAAGCACGAGCCTTCGGTGCAGCGCATCAGCCTCCACATGGGCAAGGACCGCTTCGAGGCGTTCGCGAAGGAGAAGGTGCTCTCGCTCTCGCACGAGGAATTCCTGGCGATAAAGCAGTATTTCAAGTCCGAGAAGGTGCTCGGGGAGCGCGAATCGGTCGGGCTGGACAACCACATAACCGATGCCGAGCTCGAGGCGATCGCCCAGACCTGGAGCGAGCACTGCAAGCACAAGATATTCAACGCCATGATAAGCTATACGGAGAATGGCGACGCCCATGCGATCAATTCCCTGTTCAAGACCTTCATCCGCGGGGCGACCGAGCGCATCAAGAAGCCCTATGTCGTCAGCGTCTTCAAGGACAACGGCGGCATAATCAAGTTCAACCACGAGTTCGACATCGCGGTGAAGGTCGAGACCCACAACGCCCCATCCGCCCTCGACCCGTACGGAGGCGCCCTCACGGGCGTGCTCGGAGTGCAGCGCGATGTCATGGGAACCGGCCTCGGCGCCAACCCGATAGCGAACATCGACGTGCTGTGCTTCGGCCTGCAGGACACCAAGCCATCCGAAGTGCCCAAAGGCGTCCTCCATCCGTCCGTGATATCTGAAGGCGTGGTCCGCGGCATAGAGCATGGCGGCAACAAGATGGGCATTCCCACAGTCAACGGCTCCATAACATTCGAGAAGGAGTTCACCTGCAGGCCCCTGGTGTACTGCGGCACCATAGGCATCATGCCATCCATGATAAACAACCGCAGGACCTCGGAGAAGGTCATCGAGCCTGGTTTCCTTGCCGTAGTTGCTGGAGGGCGGGTGGGTAAGGACGGCATCCACGGCGCGACGTTCTCATCCATGCAGATAGACACCAGCGTCCCGCAGAGCGTTGTCCAGATCGGCGACCCTATCACCCAGAAGAAGACTCTCGATTTCATGATCGAAGCCCGCGACCGGCTCCTCTACGAGGCAGTGACAGACAACGGCGCCGGCGGCATCTCGTCCAGCATAGGCGAGCTTGCCCAGCTCTCGGGCGGGTGCGAGATCCATCTCGACAAATGTCCCCTGAAATACCCCGGCCTCGACCCCTGGGAGATCCTGGTTTCGGAATCGCAGGAGCGCATGAGCCTGGCAGTCCGTCCGGAGAAGCTCCAGGAGCTGTCCGAACTCGCAAGGATACATGACGTGGAGATAAGCGTCATAGGCAGATTCACGAAGTCAGGCAAGTTCCACGTGCTCTACGGAGACCAGACTGTCGCCTATCTCGACATGGATTTCCTCCACGAGGGCGTGCCGCAGCTCAAGCTCAAGGCATCGTGGAAAAAGCTCATGTTCCCGGAACCGAACATCCCCGCATCAGACCCTGGAGACATACTGAAGCGGCTCCTGTCCGCTCCCAACATCACGTCGAAAGAGAACGTGATCCGCCGCTACGACCACGAGGTCAAGGGCATGAGCGTGATAAAACCCATCATGGGAGGCCCGGGGGATGCGGCGGTCATCCGGCCGGCATATAACTCCAACGAAGGCCTCGTCATCGCGCATGGCATCTGTCCGAGGTACGCGCAGGACGGCTATGCGATGGCCATGCTCGCCTTCGACGAGGCCGTGCGCAACGCGATCGCCTGCGGCGCGATGTTCGGTTACATGGCGTGCCTGGACAACTTCTCATGGCCTGACCCGGTGAAATCCGCCAGGACCCCGGACGGGGAGCACAAGCTCGGCACCCTGGTGCGGGCGTGCCTGGGCCTCTACGAGTGCGCGACAGCGTACAACATCCCGCTCATCTCGGGGAAGGACAGCATGAAGAACGACTACTACTCAGGCCAGGCGAAATACTCCATCCTGCCCACGCTGCTCGTCACAGTGGTCGGGAAGATAAACAACATCCAACGCGCGCTCAGCAGCGAGCTGAAGAAGCCGGGCGACATCGTCTATGTGCTGGGCACCACCCACGAAGAGCTCGGCGGCAGCGAATTCTATAAGCTCTTCGGAGCCATAGGGAACGAGCATCCCCAGCTCCACATCGAGGAGCACGTCCCGCTCTACAAGGCGCTCTCGCAGGCCATCGCGGACGGGCTCGTCGCATCAGCGCATGACGTGTCGGAGGGCGGCCTCGCAGTCGCGTTCGCGGAATCCGCGCTCGGGTTCGGCTTCGGCGCAGAGCTCGACCTTTCCCAGATAAAGACCACGACCGAGAAGTACGAGGCCATGCTGTTCGGAGAGAGCGCAGGCAGGTTCGTCGTCGGAGTATCTCCCGAGAACGTGGACAGGTTCGAGAAGGCTATGGCAGGGACAGTGTTCGCCAAGGCCGGCCGCGTACGCGGGGACAGGCGCTTCATAATAAAGAAAGGCGACGCGCTCGTCATCAACGAGCCGATAGAGGAATTCTGGAAGGCTTACAACAAGGGTGTCTGATTTGGAGGAATTGAAGCTCGAGATAGCCGGGATGGTCGCACCGATCGCAGGCATGAAGGAAGAGGACATCCTGCCCACGATAGAGGCCGGCAAGGTGGGGGACCTCTCCTGCAGGATCGCGTTCTCGCTCGCCAAAGAGCGGAAGGAGAATCCAGTCAAAATCGCATCCGAGCTCGCGAAAAAAATAGAGCCGACCGAGCATTTCGAGAAGATCGAGGCTACCGGGCCGTACATCAATTTCTATCTCAGCGATCATGCGTTCGCGCGGATACTCAAAAACGTCCTCTCGAAGAAAGACAGATACGGCTCGGGCAAAAAGAAGAAAGGGAAGTTCGTCATCGAGTTCCCCTCGGTGAACCCGAACAAGCCCTGGCACATCGGCCACCTGCGGAACGCGCTTCTCGGAGATTCCGTTGCTAGGCTGCTCGAATTCGACGGCCACCCGGTCGAGAGGATGGATTACATCGACGACCTCGGCCTGCAGGTGGCGCAGAGCCTCTGGGGTTTCCTGAACTACGATTCCAATCCCGCCGGAAAATTCGATACCTGGCTCGGCCACCAATACGTAGGGATCTCGAAGAAGTTCGAGGATGACAAGGAGATAATCGAAGGCGTCCGCAACATACTGAAAAACATGGAGGAAGGTGACAACGAGATCGCCAAGGCCGGAAGGGACCTCGCTGAGAAGTGCGTGCTGGCGCAGTACCAGACCTCGTTCGCGCTGGGCATATACCACGACGTCCTTGTTTTCGAGAGCGACATACTCAGGACGATATTCGACGAGGGCATGGAGCACATAAAGAAGAACGACGCCGTGGTGCTCGAGACCGAAGGCAAGAATGCCGGCTGCTGGGTAGTGAAGCTCAGCGAGGATTTCGAGAAGGAATTCGGCAAGATGGAGAACCCGGACAAGGTCCTCCTGAGAAGCGACGGCACCGCGGTCTACACCGGCAAGGACGTGATATTCCACCTCTGGAAATTCGGGAAGCTGAAGAACACGTTCAACTACGAGCCTTTCATCAAACAGCCTAACGGTAAGGTGGCGTACAAGACCTCGCCAAAAGGCAAGAAGATGGATTTCGGGGCTGCGCATGCAGCCATAAACGTCATAGGCGTGGAGCAGAAATACCCCCAGCGCGTGATTGTGGAGGTCCTCAGGAGGCTCAAATACAAGGAAGAGGCATCGAACCTCAACCACCTATCATACGAGCATGTGGGCTTGCCTGATGAGAAATTCTCCGGACGCAAAGGCACGTGGATAGGGTTCACCGCCGACGAGCTCCTCGAGGAGGCGCGAAGGCGCGTGCTCGAGAAGATATCGCTCGACATGTCCGAGGACGAGAAGGGGAAAGTCGCCATGATCGTAGGCTCGGGCGCGATAAAATTCTCGTTCCTGCGCGCCAGCTCTGACAAGCGCATCACGTTCAAATGGGACTCCGCCCTCAACATGGAAGGCGATTCAGGGCCATACCTCCAGTACGCCTATGTCAGGACGAACGGCATCCTCGCCAAGGCCACTGAGAAGGAGTCGGTCGGGGAGGTCGGCTTCAATCCCTCCGAACGCCAGCTCATAAAGCGCATGGCCCAGTTCCGGGACGTCGTGGAGCGGAGCGCCAGGGAGCTGGCCCCGCACCACATGGCGCAGTATTCGCTTGATCTCGCCAGCGATTTCAGCGGCTTCTACAGCAATTCGCCGGTCCTCATCGCCGAGGACGAGAAGACGCGAAAGACCAGGCTCGCGATAACCAAAGCCACGGGCATAATGCTAAAGAACGCTCTCTGGCTGCTCGGGCTCGAGTGCCCTGAGAAGATGTGAATTTCATTTTTTTATCCAATCTACCGTTTTCTGCAAATCCCGCCTGAACCCGAATTTCTGGAAATATTTCAATATTATCGAGACGTCCCTCTCGAGGAATTTCATGGAATGCGGGTGGTCCCTCACGACGCCCTGTCCGAAATCTATGATGTAGGGCACATCGCCCATCAGGACGTTGTACTCGCTTATGTCGGCATGCACGAGCCCAGCCCGGTACATCTTCCGTATGTCCTCAAGGATGGAATCCAGGTCCTTCTCCCCGTGCAAAGGGCCGATGACGTTCATCGTGGGGTATGGCAGGTCGCCCTCGCCAAGGAAGCTCATGACGATGATCCTGTCTACTATGTAATACGGTTTCGGGGCGTTCACCCCTGCCCGCTCGCATATCTCGAGGTTCTTGAACTCCTTGCGCGCGAACGCCTTCACGATCTCCCTGTCGTTATGCTTCACCCGCTCGAAGCGGGGATCGCCCTCAAGGTAGTCCATCTTCCTGAAGAACGGCGCGGTCTCGTTCTTGTATATCTTGATGGCGACGTAGGTGCCTGAAGGCGTGGTGGCCCTGAACACGTTCGCTTCCTTTCCAGTGGATACCGGGTAATCGACCGTCTTTATTATGCCCTTTGTTATGAGCTTGGAGAGATGGAGCAGCGCCTGTTTGTCGAAGACTTCGCTCTCGAGCTTGAAGCGCTCCTTGAGCTGGTAGTCCTCCTTCAGGGGTTTTTTCGTCATGAGGATAAAATCGCAGCTGGGATTTAAATGGGCGGCCTCAGAGTGCGATATCATTTATATTCCTTGTCTGGTTTTTCCAACAATGGAAAAAATAGACTGGTATCTGGACTTCGTGGATCTCGCTTACAAGCCGGCTGCGGATGACCTGGTCTGCCTATTCTATTTCGAGCCTGATACTGGCATCAGCGTCAAGGAGGCGGTAGGCAGGATCGCCTCCGAGAGTTCGACAGGCACCTGGACCACGCTCTTCAAGATGCCTCCGCGGATGCGCAAGCTCCAGGCGACAGCCTTCGATATCAGATCCAATTTCGTCAAGATCGCGTATCCCCTCGACCTCTGGGAGGAAGGGAACGCGTCCCAGCTGCTCAGCGGCATAGCGGGCAATATCTTCGGCATGAAGGCGGTCAGGAACCTCCGCTTGGTGGACGCGACGCTTCCGCACAGCTACATGAGGCATTTCAAGGGGCCGCCATTCGGCATGGGTGGCATAAGGAAGATGATGAAGGTCTCAAAGAGGCCGCTCACAGGGGCGGTGCCCAAGCCCAAGATCGGGTTCAGCGCTGCGGAACACGCGCAGATCGGTTTCGAGACATGGATGGGCGGGTTCGATTTCGTGAAAGACGACGAGAACCTCACGTCCACGACCTTCAACCGATTCGAGGAGCGCGTCAGGCTGATGACAAAGCTGCGCGACAAGGCCGAGAAGCTCACAGGAGACAGGAAATCCGCCTACATCAACATCACCGCAGAGACCGAGATCATGAAAAAGCGGGCCAAGATGCTCGCTGATTACGGATGGAACTACGCGATGATAGACGTCGTGGTGTCTGGTACGTCAGCGGTTATGACCATGCGCGATTACTGCACGGATCTCGGGCTCGCGATACATGCGCACCGTGCGATGCACGCTGCCTTTGACCGGAATCCGAAGCATGGCATAACCATGGAGTTCCTGGCCAAGCTGATGCGCCTCATCGGTGTCACGCAGCTCCACTCCGGCACTGCCGTAGGCAAGCTCGTAGGGAGCAAGCGGGAGGTCACTGCCGTGGCAGACGTCCTGCGCGAGAAGAGGATAAAGCCTCTAGGAAACATGCTGCTCGCCCAGGACTGGGGTAACATAAAAAGCGCGTTCCCCGTATGCTCCGGCGGATTGCATCCCGGCCTCGTGCCCGACGTGATGAGGATCTACGGCAACGACATGGTGCTTCTTGTCAGCGGCGGCATACACGGCCACCCCAAAGGCACGCGCGTGGGCGCGGCTGCGGCGATGCAGGCGATAGAGGCCACGATGGACGGGGAGACGCTCGAGGAGAAAGCGAAGACGAATCCTGCGCTTGCCCAGGCGCTTGAGAAATGGGGCCGCATGAAGACGAAATGAACGCGACCGGATGGAAAAAGGGGTTCATTTGTGCTGCAGTCTAATCACCCGATTGCATCCAGATACAGATCCAGCGCCATCTCCACGTCCTTTGCAATCAGCATGGAAAGCGCCCTGAAATCGCCCTTATCAGCCTTTTCCAGCGCAGAGTAGTACGAGCGCCTCTCCTCCCGCCTCAAGATGGTGGGGGGGAAACCCGCGCGCATGAGGCGCAGGTTCATCAACAGCCGCGCCAGCCTGCCGTTTCCGTCAACGAAAGGGTGGATCCTTACCGTGTCGTGGTGTATCTTCACTGCAGACTGGATGGCGGCCATGCCTTTGCTCTTGTCGTTCAGCTCGGCGTAGACGACCTGCATGAGTTTCGGTACGTCCTTCCATTTCGGGAGCCTGATCCGCGAACCTTCTATGAAAACCTGCTCGTGGCGGTAAAAACCCGCGTCCTGCGGGCTGATCTTGTCAAGAATGACTGCGTGGAGGTCGAGCACCTCCTTTTCGGTTATTTGTGATTTTTTGTCAGCGATCCTCTCAAGCAGACCGATCGCCTCTGCGTGGTTGGTCGCCTCAAGGTGCTCGTTCATGGATTTGCCGCGTATCGTCATGCCCTTCCGGAGAACCAGCCATGTTTCGCGAAGGGTCAGGCGATTCCCCTCTATCGCGTTGGAGTGGTATGTCATGTCCACCTCGAATTTATCGCGGAGGCGTTTCAGCGCCTCTGGCGGAAGCGGGCGCAGCTTGTCCAGCCGCTCCAGCTTGCCTCCGAGCGCTTTTGCCAGGCTTTCGTCAATCCATGTGCCATTGCTTGCATTGAATACAATGCCTTCTTTTTTTGCGTACTCTTCTGCCTCGCTAGCGCTCGGGAAATATCGAAGAACATTCTGCTTCACTTTGCCGTCTTTCCTCACATTCTCAACTAGCTCGTAGTAATAAGTGTTGCCCCTTACTCTTCGTCGGATGAACGCCATGGTTGTTTGTAGTGGCGAATGTTATTTAAATATAGTGGTTAAACTTCACCACTACAAAAGTAGATCCACATGCAATCCTGCAATGGCAGAAGGTTTGATTTCCAAATTGGGTGTCATACCCCGTAGCTTGCTTCGACCCAATTTGGAAATTGGCGGCCCTAAGCCCGACGAATCGGGCTTGGGGCACCGAGTTCGATGCGTCGAACTCGACGGCAATGTCGTCTTGCGACATTGCGCACCGAATTTGCAAGGCAAATTCGATTGTTGCCGAATGAGCGGATACCCCACTGCTCGCTCGTTTCCGTTTGACGGAAACGTGCGCACATTTTCGCTGTGGCGAAAATGAGCGTGCGGTGGGGGCTCTTCGGCCGACTTCATGCGGCAAAAGTAGCTTCCTTTCGTCAAATATATCCTTCTTCCTTCAATATCCTGGCCTGGAGCGGGAAGTATCTCCATATCACGTGCCCTTTCTTCTCGCCTTGGATCTCGAACGGCACGACTATGACCACGTCGCCTTCCTTGACCCATATCTTGTTCTTGAGCTTGCCCTGGATTATGCACATCCTTTCCTTGCCGTCCTTGCAGGCGACCTTCATCCTGGAGCCGCCCATCCTGCCCAGCACGATGCCCAGCACCTCTCCTTCCTTTGGGATCCTGAGCCTTCTCCTCTCTTCCTCTGCGGTCAAATGGACTATCGGTTTCTTGTCTTTGGTGTCCCTATGATACAATGCATCACCTTACTGCCTTGCGGGCCCCGCAGCTCTCGCAGACCAGCTGGCGTAAGCCATGGCCGACGTCTTCGATGTGCGTGTCGGGGCGGTTGCATTCCTTGCAAATAACATACTTGTTGACGAAATCCGTGAGCTTCGTGTTGATCATGTCGCCCACCTTCCTCTGGAGCACCAGCCTCTCGCTCTGGATCTCGAGCGGGACCGCGAGCTCCTTGGACAGGTATTTGGACAGGACCGCCGGGTCCCTCCGTATCTTGTCCGCGACAGCCTTGAAGTTCCTGATTATGGTCTTGTTGCCTTCTGTGAAGTACTCGAATCTGGGCATCTCGAACCGTTCGCCTGAGCTGGTCTTCTCCGGCAACTTGGCGTATATGTTGTCTAATAGTTTCTCGTAATCGTCAGAAGCCATAGAATGGGTTACTCTTGCAATGCTTTAAAATCCATGAGATAAGCGCCGAGGTTGGCGGTAACGGCATCTGCGATGATCACGTTCCTTCCTCCCAGCTCGAAAGGTACTTCTTCTGCTCCTCCGTCAGCTCGTCTATCCTCACGCCCATGGCCGCCAGCTGGAGTTCGGCGATTTTATCATCTATGGTATCCGGAAGCGTTATCACGCCTGGCTTCAGCTTGCCCTTGTTCTTCACGAGGTATTCGCATGCGAGCGACTGGCCTGCGAATGAGGTCGCCATAACTTCGGACGGGTGGCCTTCGGCCGCGCCGAGGTTCACGAGCCTGCCTTCGGCGCAGAGGTATATCTTCCTTCCCGAGACGTCGTATTCGTCCAGGAACGGTCTCATGCGCCTGGGTTTCGAGATGCCCGCCAGGCCAGCGACGTCTATCTCGACATCGAAATGCCCTGAATTCGCGAGTATCGTCCCGCTCTTCATCTTCCTGACGTGCTCAGGCCTTATCACGTGCTTGTCCCCCGTCACGGTCAGGAATATGTCCCCGATAGGTGCTGCCTCGGCCATCGGCATCACCCGATAGCCGTCAAGGGTCGCCTGCATGGCCTTGAACGCATCGACCTCGCAGACGATGACGTTCGCTCCAAGCCCTTTCGCACGGAGCGAGACGCCTTTCCCGCAGTCGCCGTAGCCTACCACCACGAACGTCTTCCCGGCGATGAGCGTGTTCGTGGCGCGCAGGATGCCGTCTATGGTGGACTGTCCGGTGCCGTAGTAATTGTCAAGGAGGTGCTTGGTCTTGTTGTCGTTCACTGCGACGACCGGGTACTTGAGCGCGTTGTCTTTCTCCATGGCACGGAGCCTGATGATCCCTGTCGTTGTCTCCTCGCATCCGCCTATGATGTTCGGGATCAGATCCTTGTGCTTGGTGTGTATGGCGCTGACGAGGTCGCAGCCGTCGTCTATGGTGATGTGCGGCTTGGATGCGATTATCTTCTCTATATATCTGTAATAGTCCTCCTTGCTCTCGCCTTTCTTCGCATACACGTCTATGCCGTCCGCAGCCAGCGCAGCGGCGACATCATCCTGGGTCGAAAGCGGGTTGCAGCCTGTTATCGCTATCTTCGCCCCGCCGCTGGCTAGCGTTTTCACGAGCACCGCTGTCTCCTTGGTCACATGGAGCGCGAGGCCGATCGTGAGGCCCTTGAACGGCTGCTCCTTCGAGAAGCGCTTCGCTATCGTAGCCATTATCGCCATGTTCCTTTGTGCCAATTCGATGTTCAGCCTTCCCTGCCCGGCAAGGGAGATGTCTTTCACTTCGTAGGTCATGGAGTACTGATGGCGGCAACAGATAAAAAACAATCACCTGCACTGAAGATAAGGTAAAAAACGTATGCTGAGTATGGCAAACATGAAGAGACGCGTCCTCATCCTCGGTGCAGCCGGCAGGGATTTCCACAACTTCAACATGTTCTTCCGTGACAACCCGGATTACGAGGTGGTGGGATTCACCGCGACGCAGCTGCCGCATATCTCCGACCGGAAGTACCCTCCTGATCTCGCAGGCAGGTTCTACCCGCAGGGCGTACCCATCCATGAAGAGAAAGACCTCGAGGAGCTCATAGAGAAGAATTCCATAGACGAGGTCTACTTCTCCTATTCCGACGTTTCGCACGAGTACGTGATGCACCTCGCCTCGCGGGTCCAGGCCAAGGGCGCCAGCTTCGTCCTGCTCGGCCCGCGCGAGACCATGCTGAAAAGCGGCAGGAAGGTGATCGCGGTGACCGCGGCCAGGACCGGTGCGGGCAAAAGCGCGCTCTCGATCGCGATCGCGGCGATACTCAGGAAGAAAAAGGCGAGGTTCGTGGTCATCAGGCACCCGATGCCGTACGGCAACCTCTCGAAGGAACGTGTGCAGCGCTTCGCGACCATGGCGGATATCGACCGGAACAAGTGCACGATCGAGGAAAGGGAGGAGTACGAGCCGCATGTCTCGAACGGCACGGTGGTGTACGCTGGCGTCGATTACGCCGACATCCTGAAGCAGGCCGAGAAAGAGGCGGACGTCATAATCTGGGACGGGGGGAACAACGACATGCCGTTCATCAAGCCTGACCTGTATTTCATCGTCACCGACGCGCTGCGGCCCGGCCACGAGATGCGGTATTACCCCGGCGAGACGAACTTCCGCGCCGCGGACGTCATCGTCATAAACAAGATCAGCGAGAATCCCACGGACGTGAAGCGGATCCTCAGGAACGCCATGAATTTCAATCCCAGGGCCAAGGTGCTCGAGACCGACATGGAGCTCACCGCATCCCCGCACATGGACATCCGCGGGAAGAAGGTGGTCGTGGTCGAGGACGGGCCGACGGTGACGCACGGGGGCATGAGTTTCGGCGCGGGATTCGAATACGCAGCGAGGAACGATGCTGACATCGTGGACCCGAGGCCGCACGCCGTGGGAAGCATAAAGAAGGCATACTCGGATTTCGAGCACATCGGCAGCGTGATACCCGCCCTCGGATATTACGGCCAGCAGGTGGAGGATCTCGCCGAGACCATAAACCGGAGCAAGGCCGAGATAGTGGTATGCGGCACGCCGATCGACATAACCCACATCCTGAAGGTGAATATCCCCGTGCTGCGGGTCAAGTTCACGCTGAAGGAGAAGGACGGCAACCTCGAGAAGATGATCGACGAGTTCCTGAAATGAAATGATTAGATAGGCATTTGCAATCTCTGTCTATTTGTCTTTATTCTCTCCTTTGTACGCCCCGGAATAAAGCGCGCTCGTCGCATCCGAGAGCCTGATGAAGACCATCTGCCCTATCTTCGCGTTCCGCTTGAGCGTTATCCCATGCTCATTATGGACGAGCAGGAGCGCCTCGCTCCTTCCCTCGTATCCCGGGTCCCACAGCGCGCATTCCAGCGTCGCCCCGCAGCGCAGCAGGGAGGAGCGCGGGAGGCACATGGCGGCTGCGTCCTTGGGGATCTTCACGTATTCGTTGAACATGACCTTGTAGGAGCCTTTGGGAAGATGGGCGTCATCCGATGAGAACGGTACTGGTTCCACCTCGCTTATCTTCCTCTCCCTATTGTCGAAATCTATCTTCCCGGGTGTCTTGAACCTGTACGCTTCCTTGAGCGTGATGTCGATGCCGCACGGCTGGAACTGGCCTGGATGCAATCCCTCAATGAGATTCGCTGCTTCAAGGTGCTGTTTCGGGATTATCATGAAGGGCTTATGTTTGGCAAGGGTTTAGAATGTTTAGCGGGTTCTCAGCATCGGGATAATTATGGTTACGGCTTACAGGATGTACATCGGAGGAAAGTGGATTGGTGGAAGGGAGAGATTCGACGACCGCAACCCTGCGGACGAAAAGGCGATAGCGAGCTTCCCTCTGGCGACCGAGGATGACGTGGACGAGGCTGTTTATTCGGCGCACGAGGCGCTCAAATCATGGTCCCGCACGCCACCGCCTGCGCGGGCCGCGATACTTCTTCGGGCATCACAGATCATAAAGCAGGACAAGGAGCGCCTGGCGCGGCTTGTCACGGTCGAGATGGGCAAGGTGCTGGCCGAAGCGCGCGGGGATGTCCAGGAAGCGATAGACACGTTCGAGTATTTCGCCGGCGAGGGCAGGCGGCTTTTCGGCCACACCACGACAAGCGAGCTGCGCGACAAGTTCTGCATGACCGTGCGGCGCCCTGTCGGGGTCGTCGGACTCATCACGCCATGGAATTTCCCCATAGCCATCCCTTCATGGAAGCTCGGGCCTGCGCTCGTGTGCGGCAACACGGTGGTGCTCAAGCCGAGTTCGGATACGCCTCTGTGCGCGTACGAGATGGTGAGGATACTGGAGAAGGCAGGCATCCCGCCTGGCGTGGTCAACCTCGTCACCGGACCCGCTTCCACTGTCGGCGAAGCCATAGTGAAACACCCTGAGATAGCAGGCATCTCGTTCACAGGCTCGAGGCAGACAGGCGAGTGGATAACGAAGAACGCAGGACTCAAGAAGATCGGGCTCGAGCTCGGCGGCAAGAACCCCATCATCGTGATGGATGATGCCGACCTCTCGCTCGCGGCAGAAGGCATAATCTGGGGCGCGTTCGGCACCACGGGACAGCGCTGCACCTCGACAAGCAGGATCATAGTCCAGAAGAAGGTGAAGGAGCGCCTATTGCAGGTGCTCGTAGGAAGGGCGAAGAGGCTGCGCCTGGGAAACGGTCTGCTGAAAACGACCGATGTCGGCCCGCTCGTCAACAAGGCCGCGCTCGAAAAGGTCGATGGTTATGTGGCTATCGGGAAGGACGAGGGCGCGAAGCTGCTTTGCGGCGGGAAGCGGGGCAAGGGGAAAGGGTTCTTCTACCAGCCCACGATTTTCGATGACGTCACCAAGGAGATGCGGATAGCGCGCGAGGAGATATTCGGGCCCGTGCTGTCAGTCCTCGAGTTCGATTACCTCGACGAGGCCATCGACATCGCGAACTCCGTGGAATACGGTCTCAGCTCCTCTATATATACAAAGGACATCAGGCGCGCGTTCAAGGCGATCGAGCGCATCGAGTCCGGCATAACCTACGTCAACGCGAGCACCATCGGTGCAGAGGTCCACATGCCTTTCGGCGGCGTGAAGGGCACTGGCAGCACCCGCGAGGCGGGAATGCTCGGGCTGGACGAGTTCTCGCATGTCAAGAGCGTCTATGTGGACTATTCCGGAAAGCTCCAGCGGGCGCAGATAGATACTGATGCGCTTATAAGAAATCCGAGGGAATAATGCTCATGAAAGAGATTGCGAAGAAGCTCTACGTGATGCAGATACAGTATGCCGGCATCCCGGAGGATGTCTACCATTTCCTGAAAGAGGAGGAGCGGGCGATGCTCATGGAGAAGCGCGGCAGGTTCTTCCTCAAAGACGAAGCGAGGAAGCGCATCCGCGTCGCCCTGGCCGGCGGGACTTTTGACATCCTCCACATCGGGCACATATTCACCTTGAACGAGGCGAAAAAGCACGGCGACGTTCTCGTGGTGGCTGTGGCAAGGGACGAGCACATACATAGGAAAGGCAGGCAGCCTGTCCATCCCCAGGAGTACCGCAGAATGATGGTCGATTCCCTGAAGATGGTGGATGTCTCTGTCTCGGGATTCGAGGACCCGAAGAAGATGGTCGAATTCGTGGATCCCGACGTGATTGTCTATGGATACGATCAGCCAGAGTTCATCAAGCCCAAGGGAGTGGAGGTCGTCAAGCTGAGCCAGAAGATAGACGATTCCCGTTTCAAGACGGGCAAGATACTCGGGGACCTGGGTTTCTAGTCTTTCGTGCCGTGGAACTCGCGAGGTGCCGTTCGATGAGGTGCCATCGAATCTGATGTCATCAGAGCACCGTCCAGCTCACGAAGGCCGCAAAGGCCTTCGTGCTACCATGCGCATGCCAAGGCTTTTAAAGATTCTATGGGTTTTCCGACCATGATATTCGGCCAGCTCAGATCCATGGTTGCTGGGGAGAAAGAGGAGCCCTCCACTACCCAAAAACCTCCTGAAGAACACAAATCCGGAAGCGCGGACGAGTTCCTCCAAAGCGCTGAAGCGAAACGATTCGTCGAGCACTGGCACAAGCAGAAGAAGAACGGGGAGCAGATGTACACCAAGAGAGGTATCATAGCGCTGCTCCGTGCGCTTTATCCTGGTTTCAACTCCAACAAGAAACTCCTCGCAGGGGCGGATGAGGTCCTCAAGATGCTCGGAGGCATGGACGGCCTCCAGGGTTTCCTCATGGGCTGGAAGGCCAAATCCGAAGGGCTCATCAAAGGGATAAAATCCATCCTGGGCGGCAAATGATGGCCAGCAAGGAAGACATCGCCAAGCTTATGGAGAAAGGCATATGCCCTGAATGCGGCGGCAAACTCATCCATGCCGAAGGATGCGCGGAGTGCTCAACGTGCGGCTGGAGCCTTTGCGAGGAGGCATGAACATGGGCAAGGCATTTTTCTTCCTGATCATCTCCTCCTTCCTGCTGGCAGGATGCTGCGGCCCTACGGGTAGCATGTCTTCGTCAGGTTCCTGCCCCTACGGGACATTCGGAGAATCATGCACGAACGTCTGCAATATCGTCAACCAGGGCGATAGCTGCTTCACCAAATGCATGGACCAGGTCAGGAACGACGGGCTCGGGGATGCGACCACGTGCTGCAAGAAGACCGTGCGCATGGAGTGCGATGAACAATGCACCGCCCTTGAGCAGAGCACACACGGCGACACCACCAAGAGCGAGTGCATGGACAACTGCCTCGGCACCTTTGCAAGCACTGGCCTCCCGCTGGATTCCTGCGCTGGCATCCAATATTGACTGCAAGGCGTCAAGCGATTATTTTAAAACCTGATGACCAGAATTAGGATTGCTTATTTGCCTCGGTAGCTCAGTTAGGCTTTTTGACTTCTGCCCTTCCAAGGCCAAAAACCCTGGAAAAAGGCCTGGGGAAAGCAGAAGTCCGAAATCCCTGAACGGTAGAGCGGCTGACTGTTACCCTTTGGGTCTGGAGAGTCTGTTTTGGCTCCACCTCCCTATTGAAACGATGTTTCGTTTCAATGGGGCATCATGAACGCTTTGGCGTTCATGATTGTTTCCCAAAAGGTGGAAATCAGCAGGCCAGAAGTTCAAATCTTCTCCGGGGCGTAGCGATCTTCAAAAGCGTAGCTTTTGGAGAGACAGAAACACACGTGTTCGAGTATCGAACACGGCAATCATGTTCATCAAAATGAACATGGTGCACAGGATTGCTTTGTGCAATCCTGTCGTGCCCATTGTTCGGAACGCCGAACAATAGGGACAATGTTTTCTGGAGCTAGGCGAGCGGAGCTCAGGAGATTGACCGCGCATCAGCGCGGGCTGCATCTCCGGGGCGAATTTTTTCACTGGCCGAGCCCACAGGGCTCGGCGTGAAAACGAAGAATGGTAATAGCCACGGAGACAGACGACCGATAAGGTCGGCATTGTCTCCGGGGCGTTTTGTTCACCCGCTTAGCAAAAGGCTCACCAGATATATGGCACCAGACGGTATCTCGTTTTTTCGCAGTATCCCGTGTACCCCGGCAGCTCGCGCCTGAGGACTTCCTCCTCGTTCAGGATGCGGAGGATGAAGATCGGTACAATCAGCAGGAACAAGGGCAACGCCAAATAGGAGCCGAGCGCTATCGGGGTGGCGATATACATCGACATCGCGCCAAGGTACATGGGGTGCCTGATGATGGCATACGGGCCTGTGGATATGACTTTCTGCCCCCCGGTGACCTCGATCGTGCGCCCGGCGTAGCTGTTCTCCTTGAAAACCAGGAAAATCATGATGTAACTGAGGAAAACGACCGCATCCGCAACGATCACCCATTCCGGCGGGACGCTCGACCATCCGAAGCGGTGATCGAAGCCAGGGATCAAGAATCCGATCAAGAAAATGACGAGTCCGAGCTTGACGATCATCTGCTGTTTCGCTTCCTTCTCCTTGTACGTCATTCTCCTTTCCATGAACCCAGGGTCGTTCTTCAGGAAGTAGAGGATGACGAGGGATGCCGGGATAAAGATAACTGCGATGTATGCCCACGCCTGCCAGTAATCCAAGGTGCCTGCTGGCACGAAAAACAGGAGGCTGATCACAACCAGTGCAGCCACGAATAGAAACAAGGCTTTTTTCTTGGTTGCAGCGGCGTCCATAAGACTGGCTGCACAGTTGGATAATAAAATATGTGCACTGGAGGCTATGGCGCGTTCGCTCTCAAATCCCCTTATTGGGCACCTTCGAGATGACCAATTTCATCTTTCCACGGGATCCCTTTCCGATGCGCCCGGCCATTTCGAATTCCACGCTGACTTTTTCACCAAGGCAGCCGTCCATGATGCTTTTACGGATGGCGTCTTTCTCCTTCCCGTCCAGTTCCACGCCTGCCTGTAGAGGGACGTATCTGATCAGGAAAAGATCCGGGCGTTCCTGGATGATCTGGTAGTTCGAGACATTGATGATTTCTTCGAGGACATTTATCGAGAAGGCAGAACGGATCTTCCCGCTGGGCAGGACCAAGAGGTCGTCTTCACGGCCTTCGAGCGATCCGAGCACCTGGGAGCCGCGCCCGCAGGCACATCCCTTTTTCAGGGAACCCCGGTCTCCGAGCTTGTATCGTATCAGAGGCATCGCTTTCGCGAACAGCGAAGTCACGACGATATTTCCTATCTTTCCTTCGCTTAGCGGCGTCCCGTCATCATCAGTGACCTCCACAAGAACCGAATCCGAGAGGACGTGGAGGCTGCCTTTTTCGCACTCGTACGCTATCCACGAAATCTCTGTCGCGCCGTACATGTTGCACACGCGGCAGCCAAAGGATTGTCGTATCAGCTCCCTTGAAGCAGGAAGCGCCACTTCCCCGAAACAGAAGACATTCTTCAGCGCGAGGGGGTTTTTCAATGCGAGATTCAACTTCGCCACAGTGGATATGACCGAAGGGTAGCCATGAAGCACGGATGGGCGGAGATCCGCGAGCCTTGAGAGCATATCTCCCTCATCTTCCTGCACCGAAAGGAAATGGCTCCGGAAGAGACCGGCTTTTTGGATGAAACACGGAGGGATTGCGAGATGGGATATGCGGGCCTGCAGATCGAACGGTCCAACCCCATATTCAGTGATGGGGACATACTCCATCGCGAGACGGTGATCCGCTTCCGAGTCGCTGAACCTGATGCAGAGCTTTGTGCCGGTGCTGCCCGAGGTATTCTCGCAGCGGAGCGCGTCTTCCTGGTAATCCGCGCATATGAAAGCCGAAGGATTCCCGAGCACGTCGCATTTGTCGGTTAGCTGCAGAGAAGATCGGTCCTCCAGGTTCCTGAAACCGGAATTCCCGTATCTTTTCCTGTAGAATGGCACCCGTCGGACCGCATGAGAGAGGATTTCCTTGAACCTCTTCTGCTGTATCTCTTCTATGGCGTGCGGGTCTTTCCACTGGTTCATCCGCTTCTGAGCCAAAAGGAAAGCCACCCGTACTGGATTGAATATCCGCACCACCGTGGAATAGACTAAATAGTGCAAGATATAAAAGGAAGGCAGAACATCTTTTTTCCAATGGATATCTCCATACGTGACTATGAGCCCAGGGATTCGGAAGGGGTTGTGGATGCCTATCTGGATTCCAGCAACTCCTTGAGGAAAAGCAGGGGAGGGCAGCATCCGGATGAGGCGATAGACGGGATCATCAATCGTTCCAGGGAGGAGACCCTGCACATCCTGCTTTATGGTAACCATATGCTTGTGGCTGAAGTGAAGGGCAGCGGGGAGATCGCGGGCTTCGGGGCGCTGGGGAAGCGATGGATAAACCTCTTTTCCGGCAGCGCATCCATCAAATTCATCTATGTCAAGGAAAGATACCAGGGGGGCAAGGCTGGCGTGAAGGTTGGCAGCCTGCTGATGGAAGCCATGGTAGAAAAAGCATCGGCAATGGGCTTCCGGAAGATCTTCGGCTACTCGGTTCCGGAAGCTGTCGGATTCCACGGAAAATCCGGGGCGGTGTTTTTCCCGTCGCATGCGGTTTTCCATCCCATGGAGAAGGTGACGCTTCTTTATTACGAGATATGCCTCCGGCCGAGCGTCTGGAACGGCCTCAGGATTGAACCCCATATGACGGCGATCACCGGCCATTATGTGTCCTTGAGACGGATGCTGGGACTCTGATCTGGGGTTTTGGGTTTACAGTTTTGAGTTCCGAGTTTTGAACCGACGGAACGCAAAACCCGCCAAACCCAAAACCAACAAAATTCAACCCACAAAACCCGCAGAACTCGAAACCATGGGGCTGCTGCCCCAAGTTCCCAAAGTCCTATCGGACTTCAGGACCCGCAAAACCTGCCAAACCCGCCTGCGGCTTCAGCGCACCTGAATATAAACCGGATGAGGCATGTCTTGCATATCGTAAGAGGCTAGAAGTGGAAGCATGATGCGTGAAATCTCGCTTGAGGAAGCCAAGCCCATCTGGGACAGGTTCGTTCCGGAAAAAGAGGTCTGGACAGACGACTGGGATATCAGGGTAGCCCTGTGCAGGGAATTCGGCTACGAGCCCCGCATCCTCTATGATGGAAAGAATTTCTTTCCCCTGCAGTATGACCATGAGGACGACTTCTATACGATCCTGAGCGCGGATACGGCGGAGAAGAATTACGTCACCTTCGATCCGGAGTTCATGAAGACCACGAAAGAGATCCCGGAAAACATATATTTCGATTTTCTGGCCAGCCGGTTCGAGGGCTGCATAGAAGGTTTGTGCCCGCAATTCTTCATAGACCTCACCAGCATAAACACCATAGACGACTACGTCAAGCGGTTCTCCAGGAAGCACCAGAAGAATTTCAAGAGGGCGTACGAACGGTTCGGGGACTATGAGTTCCTCAAACAAGGGACGCTCGAAGATATGGAGGCCCTGAATATAAGGGTGTTCGGGAAGGAATCGGATTTCGCGACCGAAAGCCGGGCATGCTACGAGATCCTTGACCGGGATCCGCGCACAGAATACTGGTCGATAATGAAAGACGGGAAGGCAGCCTCGATCATCCAGTATTTCTTCTACAACCGCACGATGTCCGTCTGCGTCTGGGGAGTGGATGAGAAATACGGCGATACGCTGAAGGTGGCACTGACAGAGGAGATAAAGCTCGCCAAAAGCAGGGGTTGCACGAGGATCGATTTCGCCCCGACATATTCGGGCTGGAAGTTCTTTTTCCGCCTCGATACCGCGCCGTTGTGGAGATACAAGCGGGGCAGCATCCCGGATTCGGTCGACACGCCTGGATACGAGATTCCGCCTGATGTGAGGGAACGGCTCAAGGCAGAAGGCAGGATATGACTATAGCAAACCACGAAAGTAATGCAAACGAGATATGGAGCAGGTTCTGAGGTGGTTTGCTATGTCGCGGTCGAGTGTCGACCGCGAACATGCCCGTGATCGTTGCCCTAATGTTCGACGATTCGAACATTGGGCCCCTTTTTCGTTGCGACGAAAAAGTGGGCGACGATCGCGGCAGGACGCAAGACGGAAAAGTTTCGCAAAACTTTTTCGGATTGCTATAATCCGCTTCTATCGCAGATGTCGTTTTCCAGATCCCGAAACCCACAACCCATAACCCAAAACCCCCAAACCCAAAACCGCGACTGCCAGCGCGCTCCATTCCCAGCACAGTCCGCCGATACGTTCCATGCCCGCGATCGAGCAGGCGCTTCCGAAACAACATGACATGTCTTTCCGGATGCTCGTGTTTGCCGGCATAAGCGTCTTGTCTGCGGCTGGAATCGATGTGTTGGATGTGCTGGATATGTTGGATATGCTGGCATTCGAAAGATCGGGCTCCATGGTATTGCGGAGGGTCTTCTGCGGAAGCGGGCCTAGGAATCGGGTGGCGTGCGCTGATTCTGCCATGATCCGATCCGTCTCGCCATAGGCGCAATTGTCTGCGAGATAATCAAGAAGCTCCCTGCGCGCTCCGGTCTGTCCCGGGATGCCGTAATCCGGGGGCTCGCAGAACCCGTAAGACATGAAAAGAGGGTGGAATACGACCTTTGATTCGGCGCGGTTGAGCTCCTTCAGGTCGCCGTACGCCTTGACGGCAGCTGCATAGGTGTAATCCTTCGAGAGCCTCTTGCTCGAATCGATGGCAGTCGAAAGGATCGCGTTCGCCTTTGAAACGCTCTGGTTGTAGTCCTGGACCGTGTCAAGGAAGCTCCAGCCGCTCGAACCGACATAAGAGCAGACCGTCACGGAGAAGCATGCGTAAAGGCAGCTGTTCCGGTCGATGCACGGATACTTGTCCATGCCGGTCAGCATATAGCATTCGTGCTCCGGGTCGGCCTTGAGTCCCCTGGAGTCCAGCAGGGCTGCGTATAGCATGGAGAGGTTTGCATCGGATGATGGCGTGACCGCCTTCGCGTATGCGTTTATCACTCCAGATATGGTTGCGTTGTCAGAGACCGCCCGGACCGAGCCGTTCGTCACATCGAACACCGCGAACGTGCCATATCCATGCAGGTAAGCGAGCAGCAAAGAGGTATTGGTGGTATCGGTATCGTTTTTCCCCGCCTCGTAATATCCTGTCACCTCCTGCGTCCTGTTCGTCATGTTCAGGAAGCCTTCCACCAGCAGAAGCGTTTTGTCGGACGAGTTGAAAGGTACCAGGTGCTTGCATCCTCCTCCCCAGAGGTCTGTCGGGACCGCTTTCACCCCTATGGATTCAGGCAGCGCCACCAGGCGCTTGACTGAGAAGGCGACCTCAGTGCTCTCATCGGGTTCCAGCGGTGGTAGATCCCAATACGGAGATATGTTGCCATCGATCCCGTCAGGGTGTAAGGGGTAATCCAATACATTGGGGTCGAACCACGAGAAGCCGCTCTCAAGCCAGAGCCTGAACGATGTCGTGGATGAGTTGAGGGGATTGTAGATTCTGAACCTGTATGTCGTGATATTGTCCTGCGCCTGGCCGAAGGACGATGAGAAAAGCGGATGAGGGTAGTCTATGCGCTGCTCGCGATAGGTGACGTTTTCGGAATGGGCTGGTGGCATTATAACCGTAAGAAGCATGATGATAGCTATCAGGGCATTGCGAGGTACCGGGGATTTGTAGTTCTCTTTTTCACTCTCCGTCATTCGCTCCCCCCTTCTTTTTCTTCCCGCGTTTTTTATTCTTGTTTACAATGCCTGGCGGGATTTTCCTGGCATTTCCCATGGCAAACACCGCACATCCCAACGCCGCAATCGCGATTATGACGATTCCCGTCGGAAGCGCGACATCCCAGCACACTCCCCCGATGCGTTCTATTGGCCCGATGCTGCATACGCCGAAAACGCAGCAAGCTTTCGCTCCTCCTCCACCCTCTCCATTCTCCTCCTCTACGCACGTCCCATCGGTGCATCCCATGCCAGCACCGCAATCAGCATCGGCAGTGCATTGCGCATGCTTTTTCGGGTAGTATGGTGCTGGAGCGGGTCTGCATTCGTTTCCCATGCACGAGAAATTCACCTTGCATTCCGCATCCGAGCAGCATTCGTAGTAATACCATGTATGGTTCGCCGCATGGCCGCACAAGCCTGTGAGAGGCCTGCACGCCCCTTCGAAACATGCGGAATCACCCGGACAATCGCCTTCGGATGCGCATGCGGCCGGGGATTGCGTCACGTGCTCGAGCGTGAGGTTCCTCTTGGCGCTGGCAGAACCTGCGCTTCCTCCGCCTCCGCCACTACCTCCACCGCCCCCTCCGCCACCGCCTCCATCCCCGCCCCCGCTTCCGCAGATCCCGCAATCCCAAGCGCAGGAGTGGCATGTCTCGTCCCCGTCGCATGCCCGGTTCCCGCAGTAAGCGCCCTCCACGAAAGCGTATGCGCTGAAGCCGATGCTGGTGGCGAACGTGTTCGCTGCCGTGTTCTGCGTGGCGTTGGCGGTTATGTCGGTGAAATTCCCAAGACAGGTCCTTCCCGCGAAACTCCAGTCCGCGCATCGCTCGAGCTTCAGCGCCGCCTCGCTATGGAAGCTGAGATCGCCGTAATAGAGGTATAGCGTGACGTCGGGGAAGGTGCGGCTGCTGTTGATGGCATACGCCCCGATCGTGCCGTTCCCGGCCGGAACCTTGTCGAATCCCAGCAGCATGTTGTTGTTCGAGGATGCGTTGAAGTTGCGTATGGTCAGGACGATGCCTCCTGCGTAGGCCGAGACGTCGAGGTCGAGGGTGCTATTGTAGAGCGTGCCTGTGAGGTTGCCGTCCGCAGAGCTGTTCGAAACCACCCCGCTTCCGTTCAGGGATGCCGCGAAGCTGGAATCGATCCCCTCCCCGTCCTGGCCGACCACCAGCATCGAGAAGACCATGGGCGGGAACGCCTGGAACCATGCCGAGCTGTTCACTATCATGTTGAGGCTGTTGTTGGCATGGAAAACCACGCTATAATCGCCCGTGCGGGAGGTGTTGGTGAAGTTCGTGTCCGCGTTGTTCGAGAGCGTTATGTTCGAGCGGTTGCCGTCAGGCATGGTTATCTCCGCCCAGACTGCTGATGCGTTGGAGGCGTTTATGAACAGCGATTCGTTCGTGTCCGTGAATATCGTGGCTGGCGAGGCGCTCGCAGACCAGATGGTCGGCATGACTATGACGCTCACCCAAATGGCTGCCGTAGCGTTGTTTCCCGCGCCGTCCCATATCGTTATATTGACATGATACGTCCTTGGCTGGAGCCTGGTGGCATTGGAGAAATATCCCGAGTTGTTGATGGAGAATCGCGTGTCGTTCACCGACCAGTTCGCGATGCCGCCCGAGTCGCTGGCGGAGAACCGCGCTGCGAGCCTGGTGCCGTTGAGGATGGTTATGTTCGATATGTTCGTGAATGTCGGCGGGATCGTGTCCACGGTGAACGTCACGTCGCTGCTGTTCATGTTGCCTGCCGTGTCGTTCGCCCAGGTCGTGATAGTGTGGTTGCCGTCCGCGAACGCGATGATGGTCGCAGAGGTGTAATTCGCGTTATCAGTGCCATTGGTGTACCAGACGCTATCGAGGTGCGTGTCAGAAGCAGAGATGTTGACGGATATGTCATGCGTGTTGTATGACCTGTTTTGCGGGGAGTGGATGGTCAGCAGAGGCGGGTTCGTGTCCACCATGAACGTCCGGATCGTGGTTGTCGCGGTATTGAGGGCATTGTCCGTGCAGGTCGCGCTCCAGTTGTGCGGGCCGTCAGGCAGGCTGGCGGTGAAAGATGCCGCGCTCGCGTTCGATACCGAGCCATTGGTCTGGTTCAGGGCGCCATCGATGTAGAGCGAGCAGTTTGTGGCCAAATCATCTGCGTCGGTTGTGGTGAAGCCGAAGGTTACTAAAGAGGCATTGAGGCTGGAAAGATTCCCTGGGGAATCCGGGGTTATCACCGGCACTGACGTGTCCACCTCGAAGGATACGTTGTCATGGTGGACCGTCCCTTCACTGTCATTCATATAGACGAATAGGGATTTGTTGCCATCCGGCAGCAGGCTGAGGGTGGAATTATCGCATCCGGCAAGCGCGACGTCCGGTTCACCATTGAGCGAGTACCAGCAATCGCTCTGGTTGAAGACCGTGAAGTTGACGTCTATTGTACTCACATTGTATGCTCGGTTCTCCGGACTCTGGATCGAGATAAAAGGCCTGGTGGTCAGATTTCTGGTTTGTGAAGAATTGATTATCCCCAGGCTGGTTTCCCAGCATCTTATGCTCCAATTATCCTGCACATCGAATGCAGGGGTGTAATACATCGCAGCAGCGCTGCCATTGTTTGCGGATGTCGTATTGACCCCAGAACCATTGACCAGCAGGTCGCAGGTGGAGGTTGCGTAAATCCTGTTATAAACGGTAAAATTAAACAAAACCGGGCCGTCTGTGGTGACGATATCCTGCGCCGGCCCGTTCACCTCTATGCTCGGTTCGAGGTCCGGAGGCACGGCGTCTTCAGGATACTCGGCCTCAATGCCGACGCCAGAACAGCCGAACTTCACCTTGATATAACCATTCTCGCCCCATCCGCCTCCCCAGCTGTTCTTTATTATCCAGTAACTTGTGTCGCTGCTCCCCGTATCATTATAGCCGACCAGAACCACAGCATGGTTCAGCTCTTCCGAGGTCGAAGGCCCCGTACAAGTAAATACACCGCCGCCGTACGAGGACCATGCGCTATGGTGTGTCGCATCAACAGCGATAGTGATCGGGCCGTTGGAGACGAGCATCTGCTCCAGATCCGCGTCAGTTACAAAAAGGTTCGTTTGGTAACCGCTTATGCCCCAATTCCTGTCCGAATAGTCTGAGCATCTGGCAGAACAATCCTGATTGCTTGCAGTGTATGGAAAACAGTTTTCATCCGCCACACCGTTGTATTGGATGTTCCATAATGCCAGGTCCATCCATCCACCGCCACAACCTTCCTGGCAACGGAGTGACCCGTTGTATAATGAACAAGTGTGGTCGCAGGACACCTCGTCCTGCTCTGACAAATCCGGCTTGAGCCTGGACTCGTTCATAATGATGTTATACTTGGCTTCTATGGAACCAAGGGTTCCGAACGACCAGCAGCTGCCGCAGGCTCCCTGGTTCTTGACAGACGTCATCCAGCCTATCGAAGTGTCGAAATACGGGTAGTTCGAAACAGCATAGATCGTGCTGCCCGGAGGGCTCCTCCAATCCCAGCAGGTGAAATTGCTTGCATTATACTCATATTCATATCGGGATGGGGCTTGATACGAGAGTCTGGATTTTCTGGCATTGACCAGCTGGTTCGACTGCGCGCTCAGGGTGCCTGGCCCTATGCTGCCGCCGAGTTTCGCAGTCAGGTTCATCATATCGATGACCGGAATCTTCTGAAGGCCGGACACCCGGGATGCCGCAGGAGCGACAGTATTCATGGTGTTCATGGAGACTGTGGAAACTGCCGGCACGCTGCAGGCAGCATACTCAAGGCCATCCTTTGATACAGGTGTTGTTCCGTAACCTTTCTTCGCGCAATAGGAAAAATCCTTGCCGCACTTGCCATTCAGGAAATCCCAGGAGTCGCACTGCGTTCCATCGGGCATTATGCAAACCCCATATTCGTTCGAATGGACGTCCTGCTGCAGTAGGTACTGGTAATCCCCGAACTCCTTGTTCATTTCGTTGCAATAGACTGCCGACGGGTCAGCGAGTGCGAGTGCCGCGCTGCTACAGAGCAGGAGGATCAGGGCCGCTGGCTTCATCATGAACTGCGTATCCCCCGCGAATATTTATTAACTTCGTGAATCCATAAACTTTTAAAACACGTCCGCCCAATCTCTTCCTGCTAATTACAGAGGTATCACGATGGAACAGTATCACAAACCACATGATAAGAAGGTAGGCAGCGGCACCGGAGGCCGCAGACGGAAGTTCAGGGACAAGAAGCTGGCTCACTGCGGCGGCGTGTTCGCCTCGACGAGGGTGGCGGAGAAGGATGTCAAATCCCCGGTCCGCGGCAGAGGGGGCAACCCGCGCGTCCGCCTGAAGAAGGCGGCGACGATCAACGTCGTGCTCAAAGACGGCAAGATGAAGAGGGTCGCGATAAAGCGGGTCGTGGAGAGCCGCAACTCCGAGTACGTCAGGATGAACATAATAACAAAAGGCGCTGTCGTAGAGACCGAAGTGGGAAAAGTGAAGGTCACCAACCGCGTAGGCCAGGACGGCGTAGTGAACGGCGTTCTACTCTAAACTTTATTCTCTCGTTTCTTTCTTCGTCGCCGTTATTCCCATCCTTCCTAAAAGCTCGAAGACCGCAGTATTCAAGCCCTCAATGATTGTTTTTTGTTCAGTGCCAAGTGCTTGAGAAATCAGCGTAATAGCAAGCGTCACTCCGGCCATTACCTCATCGACTACTGTTTCATGGCCCAACCCGTTTTCATGGGGATCGAATACCGCTACCTCGATACCGCCTACGGGAAAGCCTTCCTCCGGCTTCAATGCTCTTATGGATTTTTCGAGCGCTGCAACAGTTTTAGTTTTAAGCTCCTCTTGTGTCGCGGCAGGGATTTTGTCGGTAATCTCCGTAGTACCACGGCTTACAGAAACTACCCCGAGGTATCTTGCTTCCCTTGCCTCCTTCATCCCTTCGACAAGGACCTGTCCATAGTTATCGGCGGACGGTTTTTCAGCGGATGTTTGTGGTATCCTAGATTGATCTATCCGGATTTTACATTCCTGGAAATGCACTCCCGTTACGCCGAATCTTAGCTTCATGTGGTCAACCTTGTTTTAAGTGTTATTTGATGATATTATATGACACGAACTGTTTATATACCTGCCTTTGTTATAGATTCCAGGAGCGGCGGTATCTCTGAAGCTCTAAGCGGCTCTCTCTCCTGGTTCTCGGCTGATTCTCCTCGCGCAACTCCTTTCGTGTAGAACTTCAGTGTGAATCCGCCCTGCGCTTCCTGCGCAAAAGGCCGGAGCCGATCGCCCAGTTCCAATAACGTGCTGCCTGATACCCTGGCACTGCGTTGCTCTCGAGCACCGCGTCTTTGTATGTCTGCTACATAAGAGACAGTATCCGGCAGGGGATCTGGGCCGGGTTTAGTCGGCGCGGTTGCCGTCCTCTCCTTGAAAACCGTAGCGCTTATCCTTGGTCCCATCCTAGCGTCACCTGTCTAGAAATAATTTTAGTGTGATAAATAGCTTAGACATGATGTATTTATTATCCTATGTAACCATGTCCTTTCCCACACAACAGACGGATTTCGGCAAATGGATCCTTCCGTGATTCATCCGACCGTGCCCTCCTTGACGTTCTTCATCCTGAGCTCCTCGCTTCCGGTCGCGAGCGCTTTATCTTCGGATACGACGGCGAAATCCTTCACCTCTATCTTGATCTTCCTGAATTCCGCTATGGTCAGGATTTCCTTCGGGCCGCTCCGCTCTCCCTTGCGCAGGACCTTCTGGCCCACCTTGCTGCTGGGAGCGAAAATCACTTCCACCGCGCCAGTCTCCAATCCGGCCTTTCCTTCATGGGGCGGAACGGTTTCATGCCCTTCTGCAGCAAGGAGCATGCCCTGCGATTCAACGCCCCGCAGCTTCGCGGCAGCCAGGTTCCTGACGATGATAACCTTCTTGCCGACAAGCTCCTCTGCCAGGTAATGCCCCACAAGGCCTGAGACGATCTGCCGCTCGCCATCGCCCAGCATGACCTTCTCTACGAACAGCTTCTCGGCATCAGGATGCTTCTCCACGCTCATAATCTGGCCGACCTCGAGGTCAAGGTCCTTGAACGCAGGCGCGCTTGCGCCTTTCTTTCCCGCGAACTTGTCGCGGAGCGCCTGGATCTCCTTGGGTTCTATCCTCCTGAAGAGGGTTTTGGGTTCTGCGATCGCGTGGCCTGCCGGAAGCGGCTTGGCCAGGTCATCCCATCTCCCAGGTGCGAGGTCCAGCTGCCTGGACATCTCCGCGCTCGTGGCAGGGAGGTATGGCTCGATGAGTATCGCGAGGTCCTTTATCTGCATGGCGAGCACTGCCAGCACCGCGCCTGCGCGCTCCCTGTCCTTCTTGACAAGTTCCCAGGGCTTGTTGTCCTGGAAGTACTTATTCGCGTTCTTGGAATATGACATGATCTTGTGGAGCGCGTCCTTGAGCTTCACCTTCTCGAGGTCCTGCGTTATCTGCGACACGAGCGCGGCCTGCCCTGCGAGGAACTCCTTGTCGGTTTCCGAATCGCTCCGGGCGGGGACCGCGCCGTCGAAATTGTTCTTCAGGAACACGAGCGTCCTGTTCGCGAGGTTGCCGAGGTTCGCGAGCAGCTCGTTGTTGTTCTTCTCCATGAAGTCCTCCCAGGTGAACATGGTGTCGGCCTGCTCCGGGCGGTTCGAGAGCAGGTAATAGCGCCAGACGTCGCTCGGGATGCCGGAGTTCATGGCATCGTCTCCGAACACCCCGACATTCCGGGATTTCGAGAATTTCCCGCCCTCGTAGTTCAGGAATTCGGTCGTGCTTATGTGGTGGAGCAGCGTCCATGGCTGCTTCGTGCCCATGAGCGTCGAGGGGAATATCACGGTGTGGAACGGCACGTTGTCCTTTCCCATGAACTGGAACAGCTTCACTTTCCCGGGGTTCATCCACCAGTCTTTCCAGCTCTCGGTCAGGTTCGCGGTGATGGAGATATATCCTATCGGAGCGTCGAACCAGACGTAGAACACCTTGTTCTCATAGCCCGGGAGCGGGACCGGGACGCCCCATTTCAAATCGCGCGTTATCGCCCTTTTCCTGAGTCCCTCGCGCAGCCACGCGTTCGCGATATTTATGGAGTTCTGGGACCAGAAGCCCTCGACCGACGCCTTGCCTATCCACTCTCCGAGCTCTTTCTCGATGCCCGGGAGGTTGATGAACAGGTGCTTCGTCTTCCGCATCACGGGCTTGGTCTTGGTGACCTTGCTCACGGGATCCAGCAGTTCGCCCTGGTGGAGGAGCTTGCCGCATCTGTCGCATTGGTCCGAGCGCGCGCCTTCGGACCTGCAGAACGGGCACGTGCCCTCGACATACCTATCGGCGAGGAACATGCATGCCTTCTCGTCGTAAAACTGCTCGATCTCTTCCTCGACCACGTGGCTGTTCCTGTGGAGCTCGAGAAATATGTCCTGGGTTATCCTCGTGTGCTTCTCTGTCGAGGTCCTGCCGAAGATATCGAACCTGATGCCGAACCAGGCGTAGATGTCCTTGTGTATCCTGTAATATTTGTCGCAGATTTCTTTCGGGCTGACGCCTTCCTCGAGCGCCTTTATCTCGGTCGCGGTCCCGTATTCATCGGTCCCGCAGACGAAGATCGAATCATACCCTCGCGAGCGGCAGTAGCGCGCGAAGACGTCTGCCGAGAGCACGCAGCCGATTATGTTCCCGAGGTGCGGGACGTTGTTCACGTAAGGCAATGCTGAGGTTATGAGTATCCTGCCGGTCATGTTCATCGTATGGAGATTGGGACAGCCTGTTTAAAATTGCTAGGGAAAATAAGATCGCCATTGCGCTTTTATGCTTCCACCCGCACACATGGATACAACGATAACTACAATAGGATAACCTTATAAATAAGTTAATAAATGTTATCCGTGGTTTCACCTGCATATGCAGTCGAAGATGACCCTTCCTATAGTGATAATCATATTGTTGATGCAGTCTGTTTTCGCGAATGCAGCGTGCCCGCTCATAACCTCCACTGGAACATATACCATGACCGATAACTCGGTCGGCGCGCCATACAACGTCTCAGAAGTTATAACCAACTATTTCGCCTGCGTTAAGATAGCGTCATCCAACGTCACATTCGACTGCGCGGGACACAGCATCACCGGAGACGGCACAAATGCGTCTGCTTCAGCATGGATAGGCATCGTCCTCAACGGCTCTCTCACAAATGTCACTGTGAAGAATTGCCCGGCCATATCCAACTATACCTTTGGCATCTATGCCTACCAGTCCAACAACAGCGTGTTCACCAACAACACTGCCTACAACAACACCTATGATAGTTTCGAATTCAATTCCAACTGCAATAACAACACCATCACCAACAACACAGCATACAACAACACCTATGATGGTTTCTTCTTCTACTTCAGCGCCAACAACACCCTCATCAACAACACCGCTTACAGCAACTCCGTTCATGGTTTCCTCTTCTACTCCAGCTCCAACAATGCCCTCACCAACAACACAGCATACAACAACACCTATGATGGTTTCTTCTTCTACTCCAGCGCCAACAACAACACCCTCATCAACAACACCGCTTACAACAACTCCATTCATGGGTTCCTCATCTACAACAGCTCGAACAATACCCTCATCAATAATACTGCTTCCAACAACTTCTATTACGGTTTCTACCTCTACCTCAGTTCTAATAACAATAGCCTCGTCAACAACACCGCCTACCATAATAGCGATGGTTTCTATCTTAATTTGAGTTCCAGCAACAACCTCATCAACAACACCGCCTACAACAACTCCGATGCCGGTTTCTATCTCGATTCGAGTTCCGGCAACAACCTCACCAACAATACCGCCTACAATAACCCCTGGGATAACTTCTACCTCTATGCATGTTCCAACAACATCCTCTCAGGCAACACTGCCCACAGCAGCGACACCTGGGATGGCATCTTCCTGGATTCAAGCCCAGGCAACATCCTGATGGATAATGTCGCCTATAACAACACGAATCAAGGATTTGTCGTCTTAAATAGCTCCAACAACATTTTTGCCGACAACACAGCCTACAACAACTCAAATGACGGATTCCTCATACTCGATGATTCAAGCAACAATAATCTGACCAACAACACAGCCTACGGCAATCTTTGGGGGTTCATGTTCTTTACCAGCTCCAACAATAACACCCTCACCAACAATACCGCCTACAACAATACCCGCTGCGGCGTCCTGATGCAGAACAGCACGGACATCAGCATGGCAGGCCAGGTTTTCTACAACAATGCCTATGATTTCCTGGCGAACGGTAGCACCGGCGGCGCATCATTCGAAATGGAGAACTCATACTTCCTGAATCCGCGAGGCACCTACGCCAACTACACCATCTTGTCCATCAACGACAGCGTGGATGCAGGCACAAGCTATTATATCAACTGGTCGGCAAGCCCTGACACCTTTCCGGACCAGCGTCTCTCGTTCGCAGGAACCTACTTCGACATCGCGAACCTCTCGGGCGCGGTCTCAATAGATTCCGTCGTCTGGAGCTGGCCGGATGAGGAGCTTGCGGGATACAATGAAAACGGGTTCGAACTGTGGGAGCGCAATGCTACCGACTGGACCCTGCTCAACGATGCCCCTGACACGTCTTCCAACACCCTTTCGCTGACCGACCTGAGCCCATCCAGCGGCTTCGGCATACTTGAAAGGGACAACTGCCCGCTCATAACCTCCCCAGGGACCTACAGAATGTCCAATAATTATCTGGGCGCGCCCAACGATGCCTCGCCCGATGGGGTCGCATGCGTCAAAATCGCCTCCTCCGACGTGGTTTTTGACTGCGCCGGCTACAACATAACCGACAATGACACTGGTGGAACCAGGATCGGAGTTGTTATCTCCGGCTCGCTGGGCAATGTCACGGTCAGGAACTGCCCGGGGATATCGGATTACGGTTATGGCGTCTATTCCTCCGCCACGCGCGACAGCTTTTTCACGAACATCACAGTGTACAATAACTCTGACGATGGTTTCTTCATGGTTATCAGCACCGACAACGTCCTGATGGATGACGTCTCCCGAGACAACGGTTACTATGGGTTCTACCTCTATTGGGCGTCCAATGGCAACAACCTGACCAACAATACGGCCTCTGGCAACGGCCAAGAGGGTTTCTTTTCCTTCTCAAGCAACTCCAACAACCTGGTCAACAACACCGCCCATGGGAACTTGGATGGTTTCAAATTCCGCCAAAGCACAGGCAACACGCTCATCAACAACACCGCCTGCGACAACGATGCGAATGGTTTCTATTTCCATTTCCATTCCGATGACAACATCGTCGTCAATAACACCAGCCACGACAACGGCGAATACGCCTTCCTGGCAGAGCTGGTATCCGAGTCAGTATTCACCGGAAACACCGGCTACAGCAACGGGGTCGACGGATTCGATTTCATATCCGATCCCAGCGGCCACCTATTCGACAACCAGATCTCGGGGAATACGGCATACTGGAACGGGGATACTGGTTTCTATTTCATGAACGGGACGCATAATAACGTGACCGATAACGTCGCATACGAGAACGTCAATTACGGGTACGATCTAGATAGGGGATTCAACGGGAATACGTTCGCCAATAACAGCGGCTACCGCAACGGCGTCGATGGCGTTGACTTCGCTATCGGTTCCGAAAACCTCATCGTATACAATCAGATGTCCAGCAATAACGATAGCGGGATGTATTTCCTGGAGAGCGTGAATAATATCGTAAGCAATAACAGCGCTTATGATAACCAGAATCTCGGTATCCAGGTGGATAGCGACTCGGACAACAACAATCTTTCCGGAAACATCGTTTGCCGCAATGGCAACTACGGGATATACATCAGTTCGAGCATGAACAATAATCTAACCAACAGCATTGCTTACGAAAACGGGCTGTTCGGTTTTCTCGTTGAATCCGGCTCCAACAACAACCTCACCAACGACACTGCTTACGATAATTACGGCGAAGGTTTCGGATTCATCTCAGATTCCGACAACAACCTGGTTTTCGATAACAATGCCTACGATAACGCCAACAACGGCTTTTTGGTGAATAGCAGCTCGGACAACGTGATGAGCGGCAATTCGATCCATGACAATGGGGCCGACGGCATCTACATCTTCGGAAGCGACGGGACTGGCCTGGATTCGAACGAGATATACAATAACGCGCTTTCCGGCGTCGATGCCGTAGCCTCGGATGGGTTGACGATGAGCAGGGACCACCTCTACAACAATGCCCTGGATTTCATCTTCAACGACAGCCTGGTCGAACCGCTATCCCTCTCGCTTTCAGAAGTGGTTTTCGACAACCCTGCCGGTGATTACACGAGCTACACCAACCTTTCTCTGGACGACACCACGGATGGAGATGCCTACTCCATAACCTGGGTCAGCAACGAAACCCTGCTGCCTTTGCCCCATGGCCATTTCTCGTTCGCCCAGAAATTCGTGGATATAACCCCGCTGGCCGGAGACGTTTCGATAGATTCAGTGGTATGGCACTGGACAGATTCAGAAGCTGTATCGCCATACGATGACACCCGCTTCGGCCTTTGGGACTACAACGGTACGTCCTGGGTCAGTATGCCAGCCACATTGGATACGGATGCCAATACCCTTAGCGCGTCTGATGTTGCGGATTTCAGCGGTTTCGCGATCCTCCAGGCACCTCCGTCCCAATCTTCTTCCTATCAAAAAACCACTGCCTCTCCTCTTTCCATCAGCTTCAATAGCTCCTGCGCACAGAACACGGTCACGGTGAGCAGCAGAAGTTCGGATGTCGCTGGTGCGGATGTGGTGGTGGACGATCCAATCACGCTGATGACATATGCTTCAGGCACCACTGATGATGCAGGCCTGATGCGGTTCAATGGATGCGGCCGCACCCTGCGGGTGAGCGCAACCAAGAGCGGATATGAGAAGGCAGATGCTACAGTAGAGCTTGTGAGCTGCGGGCAGTGCGCTCCGGTTGGATGCGCCTGCGGCAGGATCCAGGATAATGCCTGCGTGGAATACCAATGCTGCTCTGATGATCAATGCCCGCAAGGCCAATCATGTACGGGTCATGTATGCAAGCTGAAAACCCAGCAACCGGAATGCACGGCTCCGGTGTGCTGCGCATCAGACGACCAATGCCCTGCGACACAGAAGTGCTCCATGGCAACCGGTGCGTCTAACGGCAGCTGCCAGGAGATAGCTGGTTGCGGAAAGGTGGAGAACCACAAGCTCGCGCCTTACCAATGCGGTGCTGAGGCCGGATGCCCATCGTGCCCAAGCGGGCAAACCTGCACCGCGCATAAGTGCGTGGGAAGCGACCTCAAGGCCCCGGTGTCAGCTTACGTCGATACCATCATATCCGTGCAAGCCAGCGAAGGTGGCGCTCCATGCAAGGCCTGCGAGCTGCAGATCGCGGATCCGGCTGGCAAGTCATCCATTGGCACGACTGATGGCAACGGCAGCTTCAACCTGACGCTGAACCTCCCGGGCGTGTACGCGATTTCGCTGATCAAGGATGGCCATGTCATAAAGACGATCCAGGTGAACTCCCTTCCGAAGGCAACTCCTGGCGAAGGCGCCGCTCCGGCCGCTGCAGGCGCTGGCGATTTGCTTCTGGTCGGCATCATTGTGCTGCTGGTCCTGATAGCAGCCGGGATATACGCGGCATCAAGACACGGTAAGAAGAAGTAAGAAAAGATAACCCGCCCATTTTTGCTGAAAAACCCAATCCGAAGAAAGTCACGAAGAAAAATAAGATAGAAAAAATCAGGAGTGGGTTCATCTCATTGTCCGTTCTTCCTCTTTCTGCTCGCCGCGTAATCCTGTCCGTCTTCTAGTGCCCTGGGTTTTTCTGACCAGGAGTTATTTACATACGCTCTCACTGCGACAGGATCGGTTATTCCCTTAGGGATCTTTATCCGTCTGGTTCCTGAACATCCTTTAAGCTGCTCTTCCCGTTGACTGTTCAGCGTTCTCATTGTTTCCAGTCCATATACCATTTCAATCCACCTATGCACAACTATAAAAATATTCCTGTATTTATATATTTTTGAAAATAATATTCCAAAAGGAATAAAGGTGATATGATGTTCGACGTAGCGCGCATGGGAAGGCTCAGGAAGCAGCTCGGCCTCACACAGAAACAATTGGCCACGCTCTCAGGGGTTTCGCAATCCCTTATCGCGAAGATGGAGTCGGGAAAGATCGACCCTGCGTATTCAAAGGTCGTCCAGATATCCGCAGCGCTCGAGAATGAGCAGAACAAGGGCAAGAAGACCGTGGAGCAGATAATGACCTCTGGCCTGGTTTCAGTCTCAGCTTCTGATTCGCTTGAGAAAGGCGTCTTGCTCATGCGGTCGAAGGACATCTCGCAGCTGCCTGTGATGGATGACGGGAAGTGCGTCGGCAGCCTGCTTGACAGCCTGATCGTGGACCTGATATCGAAGCACCGGGACATAAAGGCATTGCATGTGCGGGAGGTCATGCGGGAAAGCTTCCCCGTGATCCCCGCCATCTCATGGGTGGATGTGGCGACCGACCTTCTCCATCATTACCGCGCGGTGCTCGTGGAAAAGAACGGTAAGGTCTGCGGCATAATCACGAAAGCCGACCTACTGCGGGCGATATGAATGCTTTCCTCCCTCTCCAGAAGCCCTGGCATCGGCGGTTCGATAAAGTCTGCGCCGGAAGATTTCCTGGTGGAAGAGATCGCTCCCGACGGCACGGTTTACGGACTGGGAGAGCAGATCTCTTACCCTAATGCGTCCGGCCAATACGTGCATTTTATTTTACAGAAGACCGACTGGTCGACCTCGTCAGCGATCAGCGAGATCGCCAAGCGCCTGCGCACCAGCCAGTCGAACTTCAATTTCGCAGGCTCGAAGGACAAGGTTGCCATTACGACGCAGCTCGCCTCGGTTCGGGGTTCGTCTAAGGAAGCGTTGAGCGGCCTGAAAATCAAGGACATCTCGATCAACGGGGTGTGGAGCGCTTTGGATCGCGTGCATCTGGGCGATCTGCTCGGAAATCGCTTCACCATCACGGTACGGGGCGCGTGCGATGACGCGGCGAGCCGGATCGGGGTGATATCCGCCGAACTGGACGGGAAGATGCCGAATTATTTCGGGGAGCAGAGGTTCGGTTCGACGAGGAATAACACCCACACAATCGGCATGATGCTCCTGCGCGGAGAGGTCGGGGAAGCCGTACGCTCGTTCCTGTGCGATTCGGATGGCGAGGAGCATGCCGAGGCGAAGCTGGCCAGGAAGGAGCTTGCTGATACTTCGGACTATGGCCGCGCGCTTTCCGCATATCCCAGGCACCTGCGTCTCGAGCGCTCCATGCTGGCTTATCTTGCGAAAAAGCCCAATGATCCTGCAGGCGCGCTCCGCTGCCTTCCCAGGCACATACTCCTGCTTTTCGTGCACGCCGTGCAGTCCCACGTGTTCAACAACCTGCTCTCCGAGCGTCTTGCCGAGAGCAAGGGGACGGAACTTTCACTGGAAGCAGGCGAATTCTTCTGCGGCGAGTCGTTCGGTTTCCCGGACACTTCCAAAACAGAAGCCGAAGGATGGATCGCAGGCAAGCTCATCGGATACAACACGCCAGTGAACGAGCGGGAGCAGGCTGTGCTGGACGCGCTTGGTATAAAGAAAGAGGATTTCAGGATGAAATCGCTCCCCGAACTGTCAGCCAAAGGTTCCTACCGCACGTTGCTCGCTCCGCTCAAGGACTTCTCGTTCGATGGGAGTTTCCGCTTCTCGCTGCCTTCAGGCTCTTACGCCACTGTTGCAATGAGAGAATTTATGAAAAACTAGTCCTCTATCAGAGACAAAACAACGTCTCTCATTTGCGGGTTCAGTGAAACATGCAGTCCGTAAGAGGTTGGTTTTGGGATAAGGATGTTCTCTCTAATTAATTTAGAAGCGGCTTTCTTCACCTCTTTTGCTAAATGTTTTGGAAATCCCTTGTGGAGGTTTTCAAACGCTGTATGTCTTCCTCCCCAGTATCCGTGCTTGGCTAACTTTCGCAGTAGCGTCCGCTCGATCTCATCCCCCATAAGACCAACTGTTTGAAATTTATAATCATAAGGTAAAAAATAAAAACATTTCCATTCACTATAATGACATGGAAAAAGAAAAATCCCCATTCATCAGGCTATTTGGCGATTACCCCGCAGTCCGGGTGATTGATTTCCTTATCACCTACCGCGATTTTGATTATCCATTGAAACACATCGCAGAAAGCTCTGATGTGGCATGGAGTACGATACATTCTATTTTTCCGAATCTGATCTCTACGGGAATAGTCAAACAAACAAGAAAAATAGGTCGGGCAAAACTTTACAAACTAAACACGAACAACCCGATTGTCAAGGAACTGATTTCGCTGGACGATAAGCTGATTCGTGAACTGGCTCATCTCATAACGGAAAAAGAGCCATGTCCCTCCCCATAAAAATCAAAAAAGGTTTGATATCAATCCTGCGAGCGAGTACGCGAGGCTCTGGAATATGGGGAACACCACGACGCCGTTGTTTGTCGCCTTGAGATCCCCGACAAGACCCGAGCGCACCGTGAGCGTGACGTTCTTCTCGTCATATATCTTGCTGCTCGCGAGCGAGACGATCCTTATCGGAGTGGTGTAGGCCTCCTCCTCGTTCCCGACTATCTCGTAGTAGATGGTCTTGCTGCTCTGGGCCGGAACGAACACAGCTTTCTTGTATTCCCATCTCTTGGCCCCTGTGGCCGTGACCCGGAAAGCGTCTCCTGTGGCTGCCTTGTTGGTTATCGTTATCCCGAAGCGGGCCGGCTGCCCTGGCCCGACGAGTATCTTCTCCGGAGAGACCTCGAAATCCATCACGTCATAGGTGATCCTTATCTTCACCGTGAACGTGAGGTTGCCGAGCTTCTCGCCGTTGAATTCGTCCACTACCTTGATCCTCGCGGTGTAGTTGCCTTCCGGAGCATCAGGATCGGCGGTTATCGTAACCTGTAACGGCTTCTGATACTGCTTGCTTTCGGTCGATTTCCAGCCGCGGGGAAGGTCGTCTGCCATCGCTATGTCGTAGGTGCCGCCCTGGCCGTAGATGCCGCCGCTCGTCACCTGGGGGTTTATCAGTATGGCTATCGTCTGGCCAGGCCCTATGGAGCCGAGGTCTACCGCGTCCCCGTTCTTTATGTCGGCCTGGGGCGCCGCCAATGTTATCGCAAACGATACCGAAAGCAGCATGAGCGCTGCGATTATCATCCTCGCTAGCATGGGCCTATATATCTATCAAGGATTAAAAAGCTCAGCTTTAGATGAACGCCTCGACATCCTTCTCCTTCTTGTCCTTCCTCTCCTCGAATTCGAGCGCCTGCTGATGGAGCGGGGCGCCTTTCTCCCGTTTCTTGGACTTGCGCTCGCGCACGCGGATGAACACCGGCGAGTTCACGGCTTCCCCGACAACTATCGCCTCCCCGACCTTGAGCCCTGTGATGCTCTTGGCGACGCGGGCGTCGATGCCCTCGGCGCTCATCTGGATGTGGTCGAGGTCGTTCGGATTCGTGACGCGCAGGATGATATGCGTGTTGCACTGCGAGAGCGCGGTGGTGCTCAGGTTCACCGGCCTCTGGCTTATCAAGCACAGCGACGCCCCGAATTTCCTTCCCTCGCGCGCTATGGTCTCGATTATGCTTCTGGACACAGCCTCGCTCTCCTCTGCTTTTTCCCTGGCGAAGTTGTGCGCTTCCTCTATCAGCAGCATGAACGGCGGTATCTTCCCTTTTTTCCTGAGGCTGAAAAGCCTTCTCGCGACCAACGAAACGAGGATTTGCTTCTTCCTGAGCGAGTCGATGGGGCTGAAATCGAGTATCAGCAGGTGCCCTGGCTTCACGTCCGCGATGAGCCTCGGGTTCTCTTTTTTCCTGGAGAGGAAGCGGTAGCGTTTCAGCTCTGACAGGCTGCGCTTCAAGGCCCGCTTCACGTCCTCCTTGGACACGTCTGCGCTGTCTATGGCTGCGATTAGGTCGTTGAAATCGAAGTCGCTGTCCTTCCTTTCCTTGCGCAGGCCAGCGAGCGCGTGGCGCAGGACGTCCCGCTGCGGTGCGGATAGCAGAGGCAGCCATTCCATGATCAGCTCAGGCGGCATCTTTTTCAGCGGCATGCAGATGTCCTGGCCTTCCACCGCGCTCGTCAGCTTCCCGTAGACCGGATCATGGAGGAATCCGCCGTATTCCCCGTGGATGTCTATCACCACCACCGCGATCCTTCCGTCCTCTTTCTTCCGATCGAGAAGCTCTTCGAGGAGCACGCTCGCGAGATGGGATTTCCCAGCCCCGCTCATGGCGAGGATAGCCAGGTGCTTCTGGAGCAGCCTCGTCATGGATATCTTCGCAGGCACGTCATGGTGCTCTATCGAGCCGAGGTGCAAGCCGTCATCCTGGAACCCGAGGAACGAGCGGAGGAGCAGGGGGTCTGCTTCCTGTACCTGGGCGCCTGGCGAGGGCGGGATGAACGCGCGCTCGAAGCGCTTGTCCTTGAACACGCCCAGAATCCTCACGTTTCCCACGACGTATTCCCAGGAATCCGACGGGAACTGCGATGCCATGCCGGCACCGCGCTCGAACTCGGCCACGCTCTCTGCGCGCTCGTAATAGCGGTTGGATTTGTACATCTCGGAGACGAAACCGAAAAGCTCGCCTTGCGGGTGGCTGACCTGGACATACTGGCCTTTCCTGGCCTCTTTCTTGAGCACGAAAGAGAATTCGGATGTAGATGGTGATTCTTCGGTTGTGATGATTACCCCAAGCGCGCCTGCCATAAGCAGGTTTCCCGCTTCTTGGTTAAAAAGGTTATTACCTGACGTTTCCTCGTTTTTTCCCCGGACGCTCATCCTGCGCCTGCGCTTCTAGTGCCATGCCGATCTTCACCGCAGGAGGGATGCTGCTTATTTTTGCAGGAGGCGCGCTGATTCTCGCTGGCGGGATGCTGCTCGGCCTCCGGTAAAGCCAGGTGAGCGCTCCGCCGCTGATTGCCGGAATCAACGTCTCCGGGTCGCCCTTCACCTCTCCCTCGAAATTCCGAGCGAGCCTTCCGTCACTATCCACCTTAAGCGTTATCGTCTGCACTGAAATTGCTATCGGCCTCCCGAACATATACAGCATATTGCCAGGGGCCGCTCCTTCGAGAGAGACGCGCTCTATCGTCTTTATCGTTATGCCGAGGCATTTGAATGTTTTCGCATCCGGTGTTATGCCTAGCTCCGAGTCTATGAAAAGCACGCCGGAAACAGGGGTTTCGATACCCTGTTTTACCGTGCCAAGGAAAGCGAAAGCAGGCGGATAAAGGTGCGTGTTCGCAGCAACCCCGCTGATCTTCGGGATCACGACCTGGGGTTCTGCCTCGAATGCCTCTCTGTTCGTTTCCACTCCGTTGGCGTCGAGTCTGATTATGAGTATCTCGGTTTTCTTCCCGGATGGAGGTTTTCCGGTCGGCGGCCTGTCATAGATATATACCGTAGGCTCGGTGGGCTGCTTGTCATAGCCGACAGGCCGTGCCGCTTCCGTGATCTCCGCGTTCCTGAACCCGAGCGCTCCGAGCGATTCAACCGTCGGTTTCTTGTCATCGAAATAAACAGCAGCGACTGGTCTTATCGTCTTGTTTTCCTGTAGCATGCCTGATATGACAAAAGCTCTGAGCATAGGATCTCAGCATTCTACTAGATGGGAGAATTTATATTTATGTGTTTTTACCCGATGATGGGCATCACTCGAAATTCATCCTTCCGAACTTGATGAACAGCGGAGCATCTTCCTTCGGATCGACGATAGCGATTGCGAGTTCCTTCCTGAGCTTTCCAGCGACTTCGAGCGATGCCATGAGCTCTCCGGGCTCTGCCTTCCAGTCCTTTCCGACGACGCTGATAAGGTAATACGTCTTGTCCTCGCCAGGCCTGTATCCTTTCCTGTGGAGGCGCAGATACTCCGTGCCGTCGAGGCTCGGCCGCACGATGTAGCCGCGGTCCCGCAGGTATTTTATGACAGCGTATTTCTCCCTGCATCGCGGGTCCTTCTTGGCTGCGCGTGCGAGTATCTCCTCCTTTTCGAGCGGCAGCACCTTCCGGTCCGCGAAATAAGCCGCTTCGAGCAGCGATATCTTCGTTTCGTCAGCCTCTTCCACGCCTGCCCCGAGGCTGCGCAGCTTGAGTATGAGGGGTTTTTCCTTCAGTATGATATAGTCGTCGGTGATCTGCATAACATGACCACTCATTTGCCTGTTTTCCCGTTCACAGCCGCGAGGATGGTTTTCATGTCCCGGTAGAGGATGTCGTCCACTATGATGGCGCTTCCTCCCAAGGTGTCCAGCCTCAGATTCCCTACGCCGAATATCCTCTGGAACAATGTCTGGTAATATCCGGTCTCGGTTATCTTCGAGAACGGAAGGACGATATCCCTGGTCGAGAGTATGCCGGATTTGTAGGTGATAGTCTGGCCCTCTATGATTATCAGCTGGAACCTCGAATACACGAACGCGATGGCCGCGTAGACGATGGCCACGAGCCATACGGCGACGAGGAGCGACGTGAAGATTCCCATGATCCACTCGCGGGCGAGGAACAGGGCGATGGAGAGCGCGATGGCGGTCAGCATGGTCCTCGCGATCGTTATTATGGGGTATGGCCTGAATTGCATGATGAGATGCTGCCGCACATATTTTATAAACCATTCAGCGAGTTTTGTCCATGCTGGTTATCTTCACAGACGGAGCGTGTCTCGGAAACCCCGGGCCGATGGGCATAGGAGTCGCTATCTACCGCGACGGGGTCAGGATCGAGGAGCTCAGCGAATACCTGGGCGATGGCACGAACAACGTCGCGGAATACACCGCGGTGATACGCGCGCTCGAGACAGTGCATGAACTGGGCGAGATCGAGGTGCAGGTGAAAAGCGACAGCCTCCTGTTAGTGCGGCAGCTCAACGGAGAATACAAGGTGCGGGACCTGAAGCTCAGGCCGCTCAAGGAGAAGATAGACCATCTGTGCCGGAACATCAAGGTCAAATTCGAGCATATCCCCAGGGAGCATAACCAGGAAGCCGACGCCCTCTCGAAAGAGGCGGCTGAGCTGGGGAAGAAGCGGGCTGGAAAAATTCCGGAATAGGGAGAGGTGCCTGGCTTCTATAGGAATCCGGTCTGCGCCTACTGCGATCCAGAACCTCCAAAGTCTTCTTCAGCCTCCCTCCCTCCTTTTCCCTCCTTCCGCGCTTTTTCCTGCTTGTTCCGGAACCATGCGGAATTATTGAGGTAAGACAGGGCCCTTTGCTTAAGATTGCGTGGCAGCGCATTATCCTGATCCTCTTTCTTCTCATAATAGAGTTCCGTAAGCGCATCTCCGGCAGCCTCACGCACATCCTCCGACTTGTCAGCAAGCCCCTTCCCGATAATATCAAGGGCCTTTGCTTGGAATTTGGGGTCCGGGGTTTCATGGATGACGGAAACTGCTCCGTCCACAACTGCCTCCCGCACACGCTTGGACTTGTCAGCAAGTCCCTCCCCCATGATGTTCAGGGCCTTTAGCTGCAGTTTTGGGTCTTTGGTAGACGAAATGATGGAGCCGAGCTGCGTTACCACTTCCGAACGCTCGGAAGCGTTTCCTTCCGGAGTCATTTTTTCCAAAATCCCGACTATGCGTTCTTTTATAGCAGGCTCTGTTTTTTCACTGGAACCGATTCTACCAAGAGCTTTAGCATCATCCAAGATGTCTACAACCTTTCCGGCGAGGGAAGTATGGGTTCTGGCGATTTCGGTGAGTGCCTGGGCACTGAGTTGAGCCAGCACCTTGGAGCTTGCATTTCCGTTCGCTGCAAGATTTCCAGCCAGCTTGGACATATCATGCTTGCCTTCGTTTGCCATTTTGCAAATAGAAGAGATTGCCTTATCGTCTCCAGCCAAGGCCTTCTTATAGATAGCATCGATTATTCCCGTCCTTATGGCCGGCGTCATTTTCAACCCAAGCAGAGCGTCAAGATTTCCTTCGTTATTGCGCTCCAGTATGTCGACTATTCTTCCGACTTCCAGCCATGGCTTATCGCTCGTCATCTCGTGTTCCATAATTCTCTTGTATCCAGGCGTATCTTTTCCGACCAGGCCTATCACCCGCTCGACCAGATGGGAATCCGGTGTGGCATTGAAAAGAACGTTGGAAAGATGGGGCATCCCGTCAGGGACCTTGCTTTTCGGAGCCTTCTCCCATATGCCGATTATCTGAGCTGCTTGCTTGGAGTCAAACTTTCCGGATTCCAGTATCTTGTCAAGCTCGGCCACGTATTTCGGGATGTCGTTCTCATCTGTCGCTTTGGCCACAGTAGCTACGAGATATTCAATCCTCAGTCCCACAACAATGGGATTGGACGCCACACCGCTGCCCCTGGATGCAGCCGCCAAGGCGAGCGGGTCGGTTTTCAGAGACCCGGCCGTTATCGCGCTTTCCAGCAGGTGCTTTGCCTCCCCGCGAACTTCTCCCAGCAATCGCTGTGACATGCTTTCTTTATCCACCCGCTGTTCGCGAGGGTCATCGGATGCGGATGAGCCGGGTGAGCAGGTGGATATGCATTCTTTCACGGGCTTATCTTTCCTGTGGCATTGTTCCTCTTCTTCAATCGCTTTCCGGACGCATGTCACATCCTCCATTGTGGACAACACCACGCCAATAAGGCTTTCCGCAGCGCTATTGCGCACCTTTTCGTCAGGACCAGCCAAAGCGGTGTTCAAGGTCGTCAGGGCCTGCGCCGCGGCCTTGAGGTCATATTCGGCCACTGCGTTCAGAACAGCATCCCCGAGTTTCTTCATGTGGCATTGGCGATCCTCTTCGCAACTACGCTCTATACGGTCGTTCACGCTCTCCGCTACAGGATAATTGGCGTATCTCGCACAGGAAGCGCTGAGCCCCATGATGGCAGCGACAGTGAACTCTTTCCACCGCGGGCGCCTGGGCGCATGTTTAGAAAAATCAGTTGTCCTCTCTAAATCCGAAACCCTCCCTACATGAAGCCTCTTCATGTTTATCAAATATGTCATGATATGTTTATAAGGCTTATATTGTGGAATCTGCGAATGATAAAATCATGCAACGCTTGAAATCGGGCAGTAATAAACCTACTGGATAGCGGCGATCTGATCCTGTTGCTGAGGCGGCGCCGCTTTCTTCGGCGCGAGCTGCGGCGTTTTCAGGTATAATCCGATCCTGCGCCGGGTTGCGGGGGAAACCGTCCCCTCTCGTAAAATCTTTCTGAGAGATCCCTCTGCCATGTCGTGCACCTCTTTGGAAGGGTCTCCTACGAATGCCTTTCCGAGCCCGACGGCAACCGCTTCCTGCTGCTTCGGAGTCATGCCGCTGAAATTATGTTCTGACAGATAACCGAACATCGTCGCGGCATATAGGCGGTCCCCGTCTATCTGGTAGTCAGACATCTTGCCGAACTGGGCTATCATCCTGTCCATGATCCCAGACCTTTCCGCTCCATCCAGCATACCCGCAAGACGTGCAAGGTGTTTCACCGCTTCTTCGCGGAGACGGTTCTCCGGCCCCATAAGTTCCTCAAGCACATTGATTATATCGGTTCGATGGGTTGCATCTATCTCTTTTCTTCCAGCCGTAGAGGCAAGATTGTATACCACCGTAGCGTTTCCCTTGCGGGCCAGGTTGAAAAGGTCTTTAAGGATCCCGCCCTTAACCCCGGGTTCCGTATCCGTCCGTTCAAACAGGGTGACAAGAGCGCCGATCTCGTTTTTGCCATTCAATAATCGGGCGAATTCCCCGCGTTGCAGCAACGATTTAAGGCTGTGAAGCTCTTCGCCTATGAACTTTTGGCATCGGTCATTGTCTTTGCATTCCAATCCAACTGCCCGCTTGGCCAGGGAAAGATCAGGTTTTTCCATGCCGCGAAGGTGGTCTGTCAGGCCTTTAGGTTCATCAGGCGCCATATTGAAAGCTTTCGGATGATGCTCCGCTATATAGACGATCCCCGCTATGCACGCAGGACTCAATTTAGGGAGTTGCAGGATGCGTCCGGTCTCCTGGGCGCAATGGGCGAGCAGCTCCTGATTCTTCGGGTCTGCATCTAAAGCGGTTCTAAGCCGAGCAACCTGCATCTCCGGAATCCAGAGAGGCGGTGTTTTCATGCCTTCCTGGAGCGTATAGAGGATTTTCAGTGCCGCGGCATCGTCATCCATCTTCGCTACGGTTCCTTCGAGTGCGTCGAGTGCCATTTTCCTTGCTGATTCAGGTGTATTTTGGGATGAGACAACGGCAACAAGGCCGTCGATCGCAGTAGTGTGCATGCCTGGATCGGGATCGTTAACCGCTTTGCTTAATGCAGTAACCACCTGCTCGGTGGCCTTACCTTCCTTTGCAAGGGACGCGAGTGCATCTATTTCGCATTGGCGCCTTTTCCCCGCCTCGGCTGACTCAGGGACCTGAGCGCATCGCATCGAGACCTCGCTTGGCAGCAGCGGAGAGGTATTCGCATTCGTCCCCGCTCCGCATGCGCCCACGGCAGCCGCAAGGGTCGCAATCGCCGCAGTATCCTTCAATCTCTCCCATATCCTAGGAGACCTTGAAGATTGAGACTCAGGAACCCCCAAATTCCGGCCATATTGTTGAAGCGTTTTCATAAACTTAACTATCATTCGGGTATTTTTATAATGATTATGATGAAATCCGTGATGATGGAAATTATATGAAGATCACGCAAAAACCCGAGCTCGGGCAGTACATGACGTTCGAGCTCTCGAAGGAGAAGCCCATCCACGGCTGGTTCTGGTACAAGGAAGGCTATGCGCCGGAATTCGTCTGGTACGCCATAGACGATCTCATGAAGACCCGCGGGAAGAGGCCGGAATCCATACTGGATCCGTTCTGCGGGGTGGGAACCACGCTGCTTGCCGCCAAGGAAATGGCGATCCAGTCTGCCGGTGTGGACGCATCGCCGCTCGCCGTGTTCGTGTCCAAGGCGAAAACGCAGGATTATGGGCAGGATGAGCTCGAGGACGCGTTGGCGTTCCTGCAGAAGCGCCTCGCTCCAGCGCCGAAAACCGACTGGCAGTTCGAGCTTTTCAGTCCCCGCGCCGCGTTCCCCAAACGGAATTACGGGGACATACTCTCGCTGAGGTATGCTATCGAGCAGGAGGAAGGCCGGACGCGGGACCTGCTGCTGATGGCGCTCCTCTCCATACTTCCCCAGGCGAGCATCATCCTGAAGGACGGGGGCGTGCTCAAGATAATGAAGGACAAGCGCGCGCTTCCGGCCCGCGAGATATTCAGGCGCAAAGTGAAACGGATGGTGCGGGAGCTGCAGGCTGCGAAGGTCGGCTATGCGCCGCAGGTTTTCCTCGGTGATGCGCGCTCCCTCGACATCCCCGGGGAGAGCGTCGATGTGATCGTCACCTCCCCGCCCTACCTGAACAACATAGATTATTCCAAGATATACGGCCTTGAGCTGAGCCTCTTGGACATGAGCAGATCCGAGGCAGAGGAGATGCGGATGCGCGCCATCCGTTCCTTCATCGGGAAGGGAAACCCGAAACCGGAAACCTCCATGCCTCCCGAGGTCGGCGAGCTGGGATACAAGATACCGATAATCGGCACTTATTTCAAGGACATGGAACGTGCCATCGTTGAGATGCATAGGGTATTGCGCTGGGGCGGCGGGACCGCGTACGTGAACGTGTCGAACTCGGTCATCCACGAGACGCACGTCCTTGTGGACGAGGTTTTCGCTGAGATGGCGCAGCGGATAGGATTCGGAGAAGTCGAGATCGTTGTCGGAGCCGAGCGGGTCGCTGATGTCAGGCCGCAGAAAGTGAGGACAAGGGAAAGCGTAGTGGTGATGCGGAAATAAAAACACGTGGCTTCGAAGAATAAAGCATGCTAATCGGTATAGTCGGAAAACCATCTACAGGCAAATCCACGTTCTTCATGGCAGCGACATCAGTGCCAGTCGAGCGTTCGCCCCGCCCTTTCACGACCATCAAGCCGAACCGTGCAGTGGCCTATGTCGAAGTGGAATGCGTAGATAAGGAATTCAATAAGCAGTGCAATCCGCGGACCGGCTACTGCATCAATGGGAGGAGGTTCGTGCCGGTCGAACTGATGGATGTCGCCGGCCTCGTTCCGGGAGCGCACGAAGGGAAAGGGCTCGGGAACAAATTCCTGGACGATTTGCGGCAGGCAGATGTGCTGGTCCATATCGTGGATGCCAGCGGATCCACGAACGAAGTCGGGGAAAGGGTTCCGACAGGAAGCTATGACCCGTGCAACGATGTCAGGTTCCTGGAGCAAGAACTCGATTACTGGATCAAGGGCATCCTCGACAACAACTGGAACAAGCTCCAGCGCGAGGCGCGCCTGGTCAAGAAGAAGAACGAGGAGATACTCACAGAGCAGTTCAGCGGCCTGGGCATGAATCGGGACATCATAGGGCGCGTGCTCAAGGAGCTCAAGCTCGAGGAAAAGAATCTCATGGAATGGAGCGAGGAGGAACGGCTCGCGCTGTGCAAGAAGATAAGGCATATCGGCAAGCCTATAATAATCGCTGCGAACAAATGCGACCTTTCCACTGGCTGGGACAATTACCAGAAGATGAAGAGAACGTTCCCCGAGTACCTCGTGATACCCTGCTCGGCTGAAGCCGAGATAACGCTCAAGGGCGCTGCGAAGGCCGGATTCATAGATTACATCCCCGGTGACAAGGCGTTCACTGTGAAAGCGAGCCTGAACGAGCAGCAGAAGGACGCGATGGCCATTATGAAGGCGGTGTGCGACAGGTACGAAGGCACCGGCATCCAGAAATGCCTGAACGCGGCTGTGTTCGATTTCCTGCATTTCATCGCCATATTCCCCGGAGGCGTGAACAAGCTCGAGGACTCGGAAGGCCGGGTGCTGCCCGATTGTTTCCTCCTTCCGCCCAAGACCACTGCGCTGGATTTCGCGTTCAAGCTGCACTCGGATATCGGCAAGGGATTCATCGGGGCGATAGACGTAAGGACCAAACAGAGGGTCGGGAAGGAGCATCCCCTGAAGCACCGCGACGTCATAGAGATTGTTTTCAAGAAACCGAATTGAGGTTCATGGTGTCAAGAGAAGGTTTAAAATCAGTACATAATAACATCAATTAAAACCAAACAAATTCTAGATGATGGATGATCATAGGTGGAATTATGGCTGCGATTAGGACAACTACGCTCGAAACAGCACTGAAACAATGCCAGCAGGGATTCGCGAGACGCGTCGGGTTACTGGAGGACGCTGTAAGCCATACACGGCTGGCGGCAACACATGTCTCTCGTGCAGAGTACGAGCTTTCCCTATCCTCCCTGAAGGTCCAAGAATTCATGTCTGTCCTGGGAACAGGGCAGATGCGCAAGGACGCGGAATCGCTCCAATGCCTTTTCACGGACATCGAAAGCCAGATAAGGTATCTGGGAGGGGAACGGGCTAAGATAGAGAGCGGATACGAAACCCCGACAAGAAAGGTCGTGGCGCTGATGCACGACTTTTCGATAGCGAGCATCAAATCCGTTCTCGGCCCGGTGATACAAATGGCTGGCGGCGAGCCTTCTGGCGCCAGAACCCAGGAGATGGGCATAGATTTCCAGACCAATCCGCATCATGATATCGCACGTCCGGAAGCGCCGCGGATCAAGAGCCTTGCTCTCAGTGATCTTGAATCCGACGCATCGCTGGACATGCTCGTCAATGCCGTGCTCGACCAGTACAGGAAGAGCGGCGCATTGCTTTTCGGGAGCCTTGAACACCTGGAAGCCGCGCAGCAGCACCTCGGAGAAGCCAGCGCCTCTCTTGTGGTTGCCGGTGAGAACTACGTCAGCGTGCGTGATTCGATAACAAGCAGCGATGGCGCGATGGACCCGGCGAAGGAAACGCTGGGAATGCTCGTCGAAGGCACAATCGCCGGAATCAAATCGTTGCAGGCTGCACGTACGGCAGGAGAACAGACAGGAAGAACGGCGCAGTCTGCGATATTGGGCGTCCTGAAGAGCATGGAAGCGCTACTCGCATCTGAACTAGGCCTGGCGATAATCCCGTCCACTGCAAGGGAACTGCTCATCAAGCCGGCAGTGCGAATCACCGATGCAGAGGTTGTCCAGCGCGTGCTGAGCGACGATATCGGAGTAGTCAAGCAGTTCGTCCAATCGGGAGGGGATGTGGATACGCTAAGCCAGGACCTTTACAATGGTGCGAATCCAGAGAATACGGATGCAGTATTGAACGTAGTGAAAGTGCTTAAGGCCCTTGCGCAAGCAGGCGATGGACAGACGAGTGTTCCTTTGGAGAAATTACAGTCGCTTTCGAGCCCGATGTATCCTAACGATGTGATAAGAGCTGCTGCAACCGCTGCGTTGGCTGAACTCTCTGTGCCATCTGGTGCCTCGCAATGACGAATAAGCAACTGCCCGGTCCTAGAGATGGTGCGTCCGAGCGACGCAGTTGGCCTGTCCAGAGACCGATGTTCGATGCTGCCGTCGCAAAGTCGGAGTTCTTCAAATCGTTCACAGGGCTCGTGGAAGGCAGGGCTGAAGCCGCAGATGTCATCCGGATAGTCTCAGATATGAATTCCACCACAAACATGGCCGGCTATTCTACCGAAGCAGTCGGTATGCGGAAAGCGTTCCGGAGCCTGACTGATGCTGGATACAACGAGAGGGTAGCGCAATTCCTGAGGGAGGCTTCGCTGCTGATACCCTCGCTCAAGGACGGGTTGGCAGGCGAGATGATCAGCGCTCTCTGGTACGCTGCGCAGAACGATGCTTATCTCGCGACTGTCGGGTCGGCGCTGGAAAATATCCAGCCCGCAGGGCTGTCAAGGGAGAAACTCGCTGGCCTAACGCGTGTGAGCGCTCTCGTGGAAGAGCGGAGGAAAGCGAAAAGCCCTGCTCTGGACGAAGCGTCATCGGCATCGCCCCTGTCGAGTATCGGGTCCGATCCGATTGAGGCGCCTCCATCACCCGATTCTTCAGCTCGTGATCCTTCAACCCCTGATTCAACTGAGCCGGAACAACATCCGGAAGATGGTGCGGTACAGCCATCAATGAAACCGCCAAGACGGTTCTCTCTGGGAAAGCCCCTCGCGGCGCTTGTAGCTGTTGCCGGCATCATCGTCCTCGGATTCGCGTTCATAAGGCATCACAAGTCTCATAAAATCCACATCGAAGCGAGCGCTCCGGTCGAATCCCGCGCACAGAAGCCAGAGGTTCGAGAACCAAAACCCGGACTGCCCCGACCTGCCCAGGCCCAAACTGCCCAGGCTCAACCTGCGCAAGCCCAGATTCCGGCGCAAAGGCCAGCGGCATCTGAAACCGCGATATCCAAAACCCCGCTACTCGAAACCAGACAGGAAAAAGAATCTGGCGCGTATCCTGTTGCCGCATTGGCAAGAAAACCTGCAGGACCCACTTCCGAAGAGGTCCTGGCAAGATTACGCGAACCATCGGAAGCTGACTGGGTGGATGAAAGAGCAATGGAGATCGCCAGGGCAATAGTGGTCATGCCTCCGGAAGAAGCGAGGCGCGTGTTCGCGGGCATCAACCCCATCGTTCCATCAGGTTTTGATGCAGGTTTGGACGGGTCGGTCGAGGCTGGAAGCGAGGATGGGAAAGAGGATGGCGGGACGTCGCATACGGCTAAAAGAACGCTCGTGGTCCCGGTGCTCAGACGGGTCGCGCTCGGTAGGGATCCGCACAAGGCAGTGAACGCGATAGCAAGACTCGGTGCGCTGGCGGAAGCCGGGGATAGCGAAGCGGCCCGCGTACTGGACGGGCTAAGCGAAGAGAAAAAGGTACGGGGTTCCATTCCCAGGACCGACGCTCTCCGGAAAGCGCTGCCGATATATATAGATACTCTGCAAAACCATGATCTACAAAACCAGTAATAAACCAAAAATAATAAATCCCAACGCCCGAATCATCTCATGATAATAATCCTCACGGCCTATCCGGATGGGAAATCCGCCAGCACCGCAGCATCGAAAATCGTGAAAAAGGATCTGGCTGCGTGCGTCAATGTCATAAAAGTCGAATCCTCGCACTACAAATGGAAAGACAAGCAGGTGAAAGCGCAGGAGTTCCTGCTCATCATCAAGACATCCGCAAGGAAATACAAGAAGCTCGAGGCCTGGATAGGAAAGAATCATCCTTATGACCTGCCAGAGGTGGTAAGGCTTCCTGTTTCCGGCGGGTCGAAGGCTTACTTGGCCTGGATAGATTCCTGAAGCGATCTTATCGTTCCGCTGGATTTTTTCGCGACCAGGCGCGCGGGCCTGGAGTCGAGCGACTCTACCAAGGCGAGGAATCCCAAAACGTCCTCGAGATGGCTGCGCTCGCATCTGAGGATCCCGGTTTTCGCCGCCTTGTCATACGAGACGAGCTTGAGCGCCACGCTGGACAATCCGTATTCGCCGAAGAAGCGCAGCGCTTCCGCGTAGATGCCCTGTTTCAGCCTCTCCTCCTCCATCTCTGTCCCTTTCGATTCGAAGAGTATGTACCTTTTCCTGAGCGCTCCTGCTTTCACCATAGGTTTGATTTCCTCAGGTTATTTTTAAAACAGTTAAGGGCAAGTAATATCCATGGAAAGGGTCCTCATAATCTCAGGGAGCAAGAGCGACGAGGAGATCGCCAAGCAGGTGATCAGCGTCCTGGATGCGTTCGGGGTGCAGAACCGCTACGAGGTCGCATCCGCGCACAGGAATCCGGACAAGGTCGAGCGGCTCGTGCGCGAATCGTCTGCATCCGTCTTCGTCTGCATCGCGGGGCTGAGCGCCGCGCTTCCTGGCGTTGTCGCTGCCAGGACCTCGAAGCCGGTCATCGGTGTGCCTGTGAATGCAGCGCTCGACGGACTCGATTCGCTCCTGTCCATAGCGCAGATGCCCCCGAACGTTCCGGTGGCGTGCGTGGGCGTCGGCATGGGGAAGAACGCCGGCGTGCTCGCGGTCCAGATGCTCGCGCTCAATGATTCGGCTCTCGCTACCAGGCTCAACGAATTCAAGGAGAAACTGAAGCAATGAAACGCATAGACGCGCCTGATTTCCATTTCCCGCCGCTGCTCAACAAGCTCAAGCGGGGCGGCCCGGCGATCACGCTCCACAAGGACGCAGGCCTTGTCATCGGATACACCGGCATCGGTAAGGAATCGCGGGTGGTGGAGTTGGGCTGTGGTTCGGGATTCATGACAGTACAGCTCGCGAACGTGGTGAAAGAGGTCGTGAGCTACGAGAAAAGGGAAGAGTTCTTCGAGCTTGCTAAAAGCAACGTCGAGCGCGCAGGGCTCAGGAACGTGGAGTTCAAGTTCCGCGACGTGCTTGAGGGCATAGACGAGAAAGACGGCAGCAGGGACCTTGTCTTCATAGACATATCCGAACCTGAGAAAATGGTGGATGCTGCCCATGATGCGCTGAGGAAGAACGGGTATCTCGCGGCCCACTGCCTGCAGACCGAGCAGGCGAAAACGCTCCATCTCGCTGCGCAGAAGAGATTCTCGGAAGTATTCACCATCGAGGGCATGGTCAGGGAGTACGAGGCGAGGGATTTCGGTTTCAGGCCCAAGCATTTCGGCCTCATGTACACCGCGTACCTGGTTTTCGCGAGGAAATGACGAAGAATATAAATCCTTCCGGCTTATCTGTTCCCGTGATTGAATGGCAACAGTGGAAATAAAGAACGACAACCAGAAAGTCGATGTCCCGGACGGCTCGCTGCTCGTGGAGCTCGACGGCAAGTGCTCGATACTATTCGCGTGCAAATCAGGCAGCTGCGGCTCGTGCAAGGTGAAGGTGCTCGAAGGCATGGGTAACCTCGAGCCAGCCAACGACGTCGAGCAGGCAGGACTCGCGACATTCGGCACAGACCCGAGCGAAAGGCTGCCGTGCGTGTGCAGGATAAAGAAGGGCAAGATAAAAGTGGAATACTAGATCCTCTTCTGCACCTTGGCCTCCCTGCTCTTCTCATGCGGCCATGCTTTCGGATAGCCGAATATCAGGGGGCAGACCAGGTCCTGGGAATCCGTTATCCCCAAAGCGCGGAGCGTTTCCCGGTCATCCTTGAGGCCCCATATGGCGAAACCGATGAAGCAGCTTCCCAGCCCCAGATCATAGGCGCGCAGGAACATATTCTGTGCGGCAAGCGCGCAATCCACGGTCCGCATATCTCCCTTCTCGGCCGCAATGAAAACCAGCAGCGGAGCGCCGTAGAAAATCACATCCTCCTTCAGTTTCATCCGCTCGGCTATCCTCGCCCCCAATCCGAGGGCTCCCATCCTTGATTTCACCCTGTCCGAAAGCTCGCGGATCCTGGCCCGGCCTGTGATGACGATGAACCGGCAGGGCTGGGCGTCCATAGCCGATGGAGCCATGGCGCCGGCTTTCAGGAGCTTCGCGATTACATCTTCCGGCACCGGCTTATTCTGATATTCCCTTACCGATCGTCTTCCGAAAATCGCTTTTTCGGTTTCCATGGGAAACGCTAAGGATTGAATAATTATAAAAGCGTCGATTGAAAGGATTAACTGCTAACGTGAGACATTTGTTTTCACGCAGGAGTAGCGAAGCGGTCAAACGCGCCAGACTCAAGAGGCTTTTTGACTCCGACCATACCAGCGCCAAAAACCCTGGAAAAAGGCCGTATGCAAACTAGCCAAAATAGTCGCGTTCAGCTCCTTTATCGAATGTGATTTGGGAGATCTGCTGGCTTAGTGCCTTCGAAGGTTCAAATGCGCTTTTTTCCGAAAAAAGCGCCCAAAAAAGGGCGGAAAAAAGTGATGAAAATCCTTCCTCCTGCATACCATGCTGACCTCAGGTCAGTACCGATTGGACAGGATTCTGTCCAATTGCACATAGACCATTAAATAGCCCTAAAACACCCAAAAAGGTTGGGCTATTTGATGGTTCATGTGTGGGCTTTTTGCCCGTTCAGGAACCCCGAAAAAGGGCCTCGTACCGGAGTTGGTACAATGGACGTATTCGGGTTGTATAACTATCCGCGGCGCATGGAGAATGCGATCGCAAACATGGAGAAGGATGGGAAGGTAGGCCAGAAGAACCGCGAGGCGATTATCTCATTCTGCAAAGTCAGACTGGCCAGAGGATCCGGGCACGGAAGGGTAGCCAAAGTCATCTATTGCCTGCGGAATATGGCCGTATGGCTCAACAAACCGTTTGATCAGGCAACCAAAGATGACCTTATAGCCATGATTGGGGGCCTCGAATCAAACGCCCACTATTCCGAGAGCACGAAATACGACTACAAGATAGTCCTCAAAATCTTCTACAAATGGCTGAAAGGGAATGATGAGGAGGTTCCCCCGGAAGTGAAATGGCTTAAGCCGAAGATAAAGAACGCGAAACATAAGTTGCCGGAAGACCTTCTGACCGAGGACGAAGTGATGCAGCTTGTCCAGGCTGCAAACCACCCCCGCGACAAGGCCATTGTACTTGTTTTATACGAATCCGGCTGCCGGATTGGGGAATTGCTATCATTGAAGATGCAAAACGTCCAGTTTGACCAATACGGAGCCGTTTTGAGGGTTACCGGGAAGACAGGGGACAGGCGGGTGAGGGTGATAAGCTCGGCCCCGGCTCTGGCCACCTGGATAAACAACTATGCAAACGCCAATGACCCAAAAGCCCCTCTATGGCCTCCACGCTCGAAGAACAAGAAGGAGCACAATAACATCCAGTGCATGGACCATCGCTCGGTATACGAGCTTCTCAGCGTTTTGGCCGTGCGTGCAGGTATCAGGAAACACATCCACCCCCATCTTTTCCGCCATTCAAGAGCTACGGTTCTGGCCGGGAAATTAACCGAAGCCCAGATGAAAGAGTATTTTGGATGGGTCCAAGCGTCGGAGATGGCCTCGACATACGTCCATCTGAGCGGGAGGGACGTGGATAGTGCCTTACTGAAGCTCCAGGGGCTTGATCACGACGAGATTAAGCACGAAGAGAAGATAAAGGTCAGGTGCTGCCAGAGATGCAGGGAGAATAACTCGCCAGCATCGAAATTCTGTGCCCGCTGCGGCCTCCCGCTTGATGCGGATGCTGTCCTTGCGCTGGAAAAGGATAGGCAGGCTACGGACGGCATGATGAACCGACTCATGGAGGATAACGAGTTCAAGGAGATGATGCTGAAGAAGATTTTCGAGCTGGGGCTTGAGAAGACGGTTGGCTGATGCTTTGCAAAACCCATTCCCTTTCTTTTATGCTTCTTTTCAATTCAGCAATCCACTGAGGAGCTACCGTAAGAATGTTTTCAGCCATGTAAAGTTATCAAATCAGGGCTATTTATCCAAAACTGTCAAATTAGACGGGAAAACAGCGAATTCCATTTCCCTTCATTTCCCATCTATTTCCCGTCAATTTCCCATCCCTTACCTCGAAGAAGCGATGTGACGGGAAATTTGTCCTCTGCTATTTGAGAAATAAATACAGCCAAAGGCTGATTACTTCGTGGCAAGGGTGATTGACGGTATCGGACGGATAATAAGCGTTCTTTCCAAGAAGCCAGCCAGCGTCCACAACATAGTATGCACAACCGGCCTTCATCGTGAAACAACACTTCGTTATTTAAGGCTTATCGAGACCATCCAAAGCGCCCCGAAATTGAAGAAAGAGATTCGGGGGGTGCGTGTTATTTTCAGCATGGAGTGAAAGACGAAGATAGCCGTTATCTTTTGACAGCGTGCTTAGTAATCTCCATTGAGCAGCCGCTGTGCGATTTACAAAAGTCTTCACATTTCTGCGCATAATCTTTTCCCGCATATCCGAATCCGCATACATCGCATACGTAAATCTTTTTTCCGTTATACCTTTCAGTTTTAACCACACAAACACCCCAAACCTCGAAATCTCCGAGCTTATCAATGCCAGTGCCTGAAAACGATCAGGGTCTGCGTCTGTGTAACTTCGGGGAACTTTCTGAGGTACTGCATGACAAAATCGTCAAGCTCCTGGATATTTTTTACTCGCACCCTGAGGATTAGGTCGAACTGACCTGCCAAGGCGCTCATATCCTCGACTTCCTCCCTTTTTTCTATCTGCTTCATCATCGAGGTATAGTCGGATTCGGGCTTGGTTCTGACAAGTACGTAGGCGAGCGTCTCGATGCCAAGTTTCGCCTTATTTACGATAGCCGAATATCCCTCTATTATGCCTTCTGCTTCCATCTTCCTCATTCTTTTGTTCACTGTTGCATGAGGAATCCCGCACTTCTTTGAAATCTGTCTGACTGAAAGCCTGGCATCCTTAGTTATCACGTTGATGATTTTTTCATCTGTCTTATCTATCTGGTGCATGATTGATATTTGTATCTAAAGAGTTAATAAATATTTGCATTTGTGTATTATTCACATCTTTATAAGCGACAGATTTAAATATAAGTAGCATACATAAATATGTTCCAAGTAACACAACTGGGGAGGAAAGACAGATGGAAGAAGCTTTTGCAAACAAAAGCGAGATAATAAGCAACGGAAGCTCTCTTTTTCCAGATGTTATAGAGGATACGACATGCAGAAAAGAAGAAAGGCAGATTCTTGAATCGGTAAATTTACTTTTAAACGGCAAACCATCGAGCAACTATTATGTCTATGGTCCCTCTGGATCCGGCAAGACCGCGATCTGTATGCATGTTATCAAACACGCACTTGAAAGGACGAAAAACATCGTTTGCGTTTACATCAACTGCTGGTCCTATTGCAGCTCACTGAGTATCTATGCAAAAATAGCCGAAGAGTTGGGCGAGCCGGTTTCGAGGAGAGGCAGGGCCGTTGATGAGATATTTGACGGGATAGCACTTCTCATGAAAAAAGAGCGCAGGCCGGTACTGCTCCTGCTCGATGAGATTGACGGGCTTGTCTGCAAGGGTGACACGCAGATATTGCACAATATTGCCTCTGCCGGGGCGCAGGGGGTTAGATTTGGGGTGGTGGCGACTTCTGAAGATCTCGGAGCTCTGGCGAAGCTGGGGAGCATCAAGGATGCCTTGGGATTCCGGCGATTAAGCGTCAGGGGGCATACGAAAGAGGAGCTTGTTGGCTTGCTACGCGTTAAAGCGGGGAAAGGCCTTGTCCAGGGCAGTTATGATGATGCTGTGATTGACGAGATAGCGGGTATAGGCATGGAGCACAATGGCAATGCTCATATCGCCCTTGAGGTTCTGAGGAGCGCAGCGATAAACGCCGAATCAAAAGGGAAAAGCAGAATTGATTTTTCGGACATTGAAAGCTCGTTTCATTTTACAGGAGGGCACAACGCAGAGGAGGCCATTATCAGAAACATTCTGACCAACGGGGAGATGATTTCAACCGAGTTCTATTGCGCTTTTTCGCACCAGCTTCCGCGCACAAAAAGGCAGATACGGAACTACCTCCATGCGCTGCAAGCGAAGGGCTTGATCGAGATGGAAACGGTTATGCAGGGCAGGAGGCCGAAACACACGCTTATCAGGCTAAGGGAGGGATAGGGTGAAGAGGTTAATCTCAAAAGACGGGATAAAAACGTTTTTCCGTAAAAGCGGTCTGAGGGTGTCAGGGGGCATTTATGAAGCCCTTGACGAAGAACTTCAGTTCCAGCTTTCCAAAGTTGCGAAAAGAGCTATCGGAAACAAAAGGTCCACGATTCTTCCGTGCGACCTGTAGGGGAAACTCATCCGACGATATTTATAGCAATAAGGATTCTAATTGTTCTAAGCCTTATCTCGCAGGAATTTAAGCTGCAAGAGCCTGTTTCCAGCCTGATTTTTACAATAAGAATTCGCAATTGTTTAAGCGTTCTAAGCCTTAATTCGCCAATTTTTTCTCAGAATCGCGTGCAGAATTATTGAATAACCTCTCGAGCGTTTCTTTGATTTCGTTGCGTGTGATTACCTTCCCATAGGGATCGTATGCGCTTCTTAGCTCCCGACTTGTGATAAGGATATAGTAGTTTGAAAATTCCTTGCCAACCCTCAAGAATTTTTCTTTAAGATGTTTTTCTTCGTCGTGAGAACCGGTCTCAACTTCGAAAGCGATGTTTTCTTTGCCAAAGACGACAACATCAGGCTTTACCGAATCATAAATCATAGCAGTAAGCCCATACTTTTGGATTTCCATCTGCAAAATCCTGCAGAAGAAATAATGCAACGGAGACTGCTTTCCGGGCGGTCTTACGAGGATTGCTTCGCCGGTTCCTGGCCCAAAAGGGTTGCGGTTAATCTCAGAATATCCATTATTTTTGCATAGTTCAATTTCTTCAGGGGATAGGTCTTTCTTGAAGAAAAAGCCTTCGTGAAGACTGAACTCTCGTTTTTTAGGTTCTTCAACGATTTTGGCGGGCTCCTTGGGTTGGTCCGGTTCTTTTTTCGGGTCTGTCGCAAAGACTGCGTGCATATCCGGCGGGGCTTTTACAAAGAACTTGAAATGGCCTTCCTCGCTTATCAGGAGCCCGCTGCCCTTCCTGCACTTTATGAGGTAGTCTTTCTCTTCGTTGTTGAGTTTGAGCGAAGAACCGATGAGGTCAAGGTTGCTTGTGCTCTGTTTCATGAGGATCTTGGTTGCTGAGAGGTTCAGGATTGACTTGCCAGCCTCGGCCTGCGCCAGATCCTCGATCTCCTGGGTGATGAACCCTAGTCCGACGCCGTATTTTCTTGCAGTTTTGATGTACTCGAGGACATACTCCTCAGATTGCTTGCTTCTCAACAACCCCCAACCCTCGTCGATAATGATGAACTTCGGATTCTTGTTGTCCTTCATCCTGCGGGAGATGAACCCAAGCACGATAAACATTCCCAGCGGCTTCAGGGCATTTGGCAGCCCGCTGAGGTCGAAATTCACGATCTTTGACTTTAGTTCGACAGTAGTTTGGCAGTCCAGAAAGCCGAAAAAGCCGTTTTTCGAATACATGGCCAGCCTGTTTGATATGGCTTCCATTGACTTGTAGTTCACTGACTTTCTTGAGCTTTCCTTCATCATCAGGCTGCATTCGTATTCAAGATCGGAAAACGAAGGGGGAACCTTATCCCAAGTCTTTTTGTCAATGGCAGAAATCCCATGATTGGCATAGGCTCTCAGAAGCAGCTTGTTGAGCATCCCTTTCTGGGATTCGGTCATGTTTCCTATGATAATGTCGAAGGCCGTGACCAGTTCGAGCATTTTTTCAGGAAAATCCTGCCCGGCGAGGTCGAAAAGGTTGATGCTGTTCTCGGAATCGGGGGCTATCCTGATGTTCTGGCCGCCAAGTTTCAATATGGTAGGGGCATATTCGGCGTTCGGGTCTATCACGAAAAGCTCGGCGTCCACGCTGAAAAGTATCTGGAGCATGAGGAACTTGGCGGTATAGCTTTTCCCGGACCCGCTCGTTCCGAGGATGAAGAAATGCTTGTTGTTGTACTTATTGAAGTCGATATGCACTTTGTTGAGCGTCTCTTCCTCATAACCGAGGAATGCGCCGTTCTTGTCAGGCTTTGCAGGGGATATGAAGGGGAAGGTCGCCGCCAGGGAGTTAGTGGGAAACTCCTGCTGTACTTTGATGGTATCCATTCCCAGCGGGAGCGAGGATCGCAATGCCTGGGCCATGCGGAAATTCGCGGTTTTGGGGATAATCATGATTGAATTCAGGTTTGCCTTGCATTTCTCGGTAAGAAGGTTGAGACGCTCCAGTGAGGTTTCTTTGTTGTTGAAATACAGGGATACCCTGAACAGCTTCTCTTCGCCCTTGTAAAGCATATCATGAAGCCGTTTCGTGTCGCCCAGCTTGATTTCAAGGGCGGGGTTTGGTGAACCTTTGCTTGTGCTCTGGATAAGGTCGGCGGTTTGCTTATTGATCTCGTTATAGAGAAAAACGATTGTACGGTCGATGCTTGACGGCTCGATGTAAAGGGATAGGTCATAATTCTCGTTTCTGGACAGGAAAGCCCGGAGCCAGCCATCCTCGATTTTCCTTGGATACCCGATTGCTTCTATGACCCGGTAAAAGTAATCGTTCACCTTCGCAAAATCCTTTTTTACCTCCATATAGGAGGGCGTAATGAGGTATGCAAGGAGTTCATTGTCATCGAGCCTCGGGGAATAGCTATCGGCAGTAATCCGGGGCGGCCTTGGCGGGGTTTTCTTTGGGGGGATGATGGTTCCTTCGTCTTCCATTCAGCGCACCTCCCTGGCCGTGTTAAACGATTTGTAAACGGTAATCCGTGAGAGGTAGTCGTCCCCAACTTCGATGTAAGTTTCAAAGTAGGACATCAAGAGGGAGACAAGGCTGCTGGTTGTCAGCCGGAAGGATACAAGACCGCAATATCCCAAGCGCTCCTGTATGAGCTGGACCCGCTGCTCAAGCTCTTTCAGTTGTTCTTCTTCCCTGAATTTGCTGTTTATGAGCGTTTTCCTGCTCTCCATAGGGATGACGAGGTAGTATAGCCGCTCCTTTACGAAATTGTCCTGGATGAATTTTTCCTCAAAAAGCCTGAACTCGTGAAAAAGGGCTTTGAGGTCATCATCATTGGATTTCTCGACCCGAACATCCAGCGAAGAATAATCCGGTTTAATCGTGTTCACAGTCCGTATAACGATCTGGATCGGAAAAGTCAACTGATTGAGGAATTCCCGGTAGTTCAAAACAAGGGATTTCTGCCGTGTTTCATCGAGAAGCTCGAAGTTTACAGGCATGACCTGAAGGATGACCCTGAGCTCGCCGTTTTTCAGGAATAGAGTGTTACTTTCAACCCTGCTTACCCCTATGAACGCCCGCACCTTCTTGTCCAGTGTTCCCCCCAGCCGGATATCCGTATAATAGCCAGTGATTTCAAGGAGCTTGGTCTCGAAGTCAAAGAGGGCGAACCCGACCCCAATCAGAAAGATGATAAAGGCCAGCGAGATTTTCAGTTCATGGGCCATTGGAAGGCCATACGCCATAGCAGCGAGGATAAGGAAACCTATCAGGTACCCTAGCTGCCGCAAATCGAGATTCAGGAATATCTTCTCCCGGTACCTTATCTTGTCTGGTATGTCGTAGCCCATAGGGATCACAGGAACGTCAGGATAATTGCCAGCCTCATGAGCATGGCGATGATAGACTCGAAGGCCTTTATCGCCCTCAAAACGGCCATTAGCGCGGCGATGATGAAGATAACAAGGTTCACTATGCCGATAAGCCCAAAACCCACGATAAGGCCAAATGATTTCACCAGGGCATTGGCAAGATTAGGGTCCGGGGACGCGAAAAGGGAAGATATCCCCATCAGCAGAAGCGCGTCGATGCTAGTCATGAAGATTATCAGGATTATGAACTGGAAGAGGAACGCTCCCCAGTCCCGAGTAATCGGCATGAAGTAAAGGAAAATGGCAACCGGGAACAGGAAAAGAAGGAATGGAATCAGGATATAGCGGGTTATCAGTGTTATGAACGTCAGGTAGCTGCCCATCGATAGGCTTAAGGCGAAAATGAAGGCGAAGATCAGGTTTGAGAGCTGGGCGTTGATATTGAAAATATTCTGACTGACGGAGGCGTAGAAGCTTGAGCTTATCTGGGTGTTGAGGTCGATAATCATGCCGAAGATAGGGAATGAAAACGAGAGCAGGACTACCATATAGAAAACGTTTCTGGCCCAGTTTTTCGCTTTCATCCGGCCTTCGGGATCGGTGGAATTGACGATGTAATACGCTCCTGCACCCATCAGCAGGATTGTATAGCAGGATTCGATTAGGGACATTATCGAATTGTAAGGGGCGCAGAACCAGCCGATATCGGGCGAGGCAGTCAGGAACCCCACCGACAGGCCATAGAGCTGCTGGGAGGAGTATATCAGCCCATTTGTCATGGAAGTGAAAACGGCCTCGGCAGTGCATTGCGGGATTGTAGAGATTATTTGCAGAAGGTCGGTGTTGTTCTGGCACTGCGAAGGCGGGAGCTGGACATTGACTGATTGGGCGGATAACAAGGCGGTGAAAATCAACAGCAATAATAGCGCTTTATGCATTTGGCATCAACCTCTTGGCAGTTTTGAGCAGAAGGAAGAGAACGAGAAGGATGATTACGGCGTAGAAAACACGGTCATCCAGCTCCGGGAGCGGTTCCGGTATGACCAGAAATGATTCTGCGCTTTTTACTTGGAAATCGCCGGAAAATGAAGCATTTACGAGATGGTTTTCTTTTTGATATGGGAAAACTGCTTCGGATTTTCCTAAGGCGTCCGTGGTCAGATTAGCTTCCAAACCCCCGTAGGATACCCGAATATCTTTGTAGGGAATCGGGTGGCTAGTAGAGTTGTCGAAAAACAGAATCCCGAAGGTTATACTCTCGTTAGTCCGGCTTATCAAAGTCAGGTTTAATACCGGCGTTTCATTGGTGATGTTGCAGAATTCAGGGATGGCAGAGATATTGAAATGCGATCTGAAAGTGATAGTGCAATCGTCCGAATAGGGCAGGATAGCGCGTATCCTTCGAGAAATAATAGAGGAATTCAAAGTCTGGTTGTCTTCCAAGATTGAAGCCAGATATGAAGTCGTTTCATTCGTTCGGACAGCTTCGTAGGAGAGGACATTGTAGGGTTCGAAATCGTATCTGAGGTGATACCAGACCCCCCTTATCCGGATGAATGAATTGCCGCTGCTGAACCGGAGTTCTGAGAAGTCGTCAGGGACGTTATAGGCGAACCGGTAATCCATCAGGCCGCTTACGTTCCTGTCAACCAGATAGGTTGTATTGAAGGTGAAATTATACAGAAATGCGGTCTTGCTATCGGAAAGGTTCAGGCTGTCGGTTACGTTTTCCTCTCCGGCATAATCACAGGTCTGCCAGCAACTGGTTTTCGAGCAATGGGTTACCCAGACATAATGTCGCGCCAGATAACCCGATTCGATTGATAAATTGCTCTCAAACAGGTTGGAGGCGTTTGTCAGCGAATAGAGGGCCGTTTTTCCGTTTTCGGTGTTTATCACAGTGCCGTTGAGGGTAGTCAGGAGGGAGTAGTTGTACCCCTTGGCCGAATATTCGGTTTTGCAGTCCCGGGGAGCGGTCTGGTCGGGCAATACGAAGGTAAAACCGAGCTCGGTCTGAATCAAACCGGTCTGGTTGAGCAGGGTACGGTTATCAAGTAAAACAGAGGGCTGGAGCCAGACTATCCTGACCCATGCATCCCTTATGGACCCTGAAGACAGGACGATGCTGCCCGAAGGGGGGTATTTTGAGAGATGGATCGCTTCATTCCATGAGCCAAGGAACCCGAAATCTGGTTCGGAAGCGTCAGGATTCATGGCTGCCAGAATAAGCATCTTCTTCTGGATTTCTGTAAAGTTTCCGGTTTCGTTCATCCCGCATATTGCCGGGGGGATGGAAAGATCCATGCAATTGTCGAGAATGGTATCATTGACCGGCTCCGGGCCTTTGTAATCGCTTTCCTTCACGTAATCGTGGTATTGATAGGCGAGGGTCAGGGGAAGGAGAAACAGCAAAAACAAGACCATTTTAGGGGGTACAGTAACCACCTCCGGTAAGGGCTGATGCAAGGATCGGGGCGAGAAATAGCAGCGAAAGGCCTATGAAAACGCCCCAGGCAATCTCTTTCCATTCGTTGCGGGAGACAGGATCCCTGCTTGTCATGTGGACTACCCCGGCATAGGCAAGGACGATGACCGAAAAGAAAACGGCAATCGTCTTGAGGGCCGAGGCTATGCTGCTGAGGTCAATCAAGATGTCCACCCGCAAACGCTTGAAGACCCGACAAGATTCGTGACTATCAGCGGGGCGAGCCAGATGATGATAAGGCCGATAATCACCCCACCGATAAGCCCTTTCGCTTGGTTCTTTTCGGTCTGCTCATGGCTGCTGGCCAGAATCAGGCCTGCGTATGCCGCTACAAGGACGCCCCCGATAGTTCCCAGCAGCCGGATTATACCGTAAAGGTTGCATATCGGCTGGTCCGCCGGTATTGTCAAAGGGGCTGCTGCGGCTATTCCAAACAAAAACATGGCTAATGCCAGATATTTAGTCCTCATGCCTATCACCTCTCGGTCTGTTAATTACCTGAAAATCAGGATCGCCATCCCGGAAACCCGCCTTTTGCCTGATAATTGGCAGGTATGCCGGATTGATTTCGTATCCGATTGAACCCCGCTCAAGCTGGCGGGATACCTTTGTTGTCGTGCCGCTGCCGAGGAACGGATCAAGGACAGTCTCGTGCGGGTAACTGTAAAGGCGGATAAGGGCTTCCGGCAGCTCTTCCGGGAACATCGCCGGATGGGTGTCCTTGGTGTATTTGTTCTTGATTTCGGGGACCATCTCCCAGATGTCGCAGCTCCAGCGCTTTTTTGCCTCTTCGATGTCAAGCTTTGCCTTTTTCTTTTCTACATCGCTGACAGACCTGAAATCAAACTTTCCTTTCCTGAAAATAAGGATGTGCTCGTAGATGTTGTTCGGGTAATAGTACATCGGATAGGGGTTCTGGATAAGGGTGCCGAACCTTTTCCCGCTTCCGCCACCGGCTTTGGAGCCTATGCCGGTGGGCTTTTTCCATAGGATGTCGTCCCTGTATTCGAAGCCTGCCCGCTGGAGAAGGCCGACATAATGAGAGGGAATCGGGTACTTCTTTTCCCCGCTTATGATATCCGAGACGTTTATGCAGCAATAGCGGCCCTCTTCAAGGACGCGGTAGCACTCTCCGAAAACCTGGCGCATCGCTTTCAGGTAGACGCCATATTCCTGAATCGAGCCGATGTTGTCCACGCCATAGTTTTTTACGTTGAAATAGGGCGGGCTTGTGACAATCAGCTGGACCGATCCATCTTCCACTTCAGCCATGTTCCGGCAGTCGCCAATCACAACCAGGTGTTTCATGGCTAAACAGATATCTCGGGGGGCTATTTTATGGAAAGTGTGGAATTAGACAGAAAAATGACTAATTATTGAATTATTCGAATGGAGCTGATTTTTTCCACATTCCTTCGAATAAATTAATCATATATGGAACACGTGGCCCAGAAAAGATAACCCCAGTTTCAACATTGGATTCTAATGACCGTTTTGTAAAATTTGCACTTCCAAGGTACACTCTAGCGTCATCGGCAATTAAAAATTTCGCATGTGCTGAAAAAGTAGTCTCTCCACGTTCCCCATAAAAGTGTCTTAAATTTATTCCACTTGTACGTAAGATTAGGCCTTTGAGCTCAGGGGGAATATCAGGCCGACTTATCATCCTGACCTTGACCCCATCTGCTGCAGCTGCTTTTAGTGCAGGCAAAATGCGATTATTTCCTTCTTCATCAAAATATGGATTAACAACACGCAGCTCTACTTTCGAGTTAACTATTAGGCGTGAGATTTCTGAATATAAATCCATGAAGCCATCAAAAGGCCCCATCCCGATCCCTTTGGGGTAGTTTAACAATAAATCAAATCGTTCTTTTCTAGAGCCATAACCTTCTTCTAAAATAAGGGGCGCGATCTCCCTAAACTTTTTGATATCTATTTGGAATTTGTACTGTAAAATTCCTGGCCCGCGTTCTTGAACTATTAATGCATTATTTTTTATGAGAGCATAGATTTCAGTATCTGAAAAATTTACATATTTTGAAAAAATTGCGAGTAGTGTTTCTCCACTTACGGGTTCACTTGCTAGTTTTTCTGCTTCTTCAAATAGTTTAACAAAAGTTTCTTTCTTCATAAATTCCTAGTCCCCCAAAATCCGTTAAAACGATTGTCAATGCTCCCTAGCAATGCACTTCTGCTTAATTCTTGATTAAAGTACGCGCAAGAGACTTCGTTTAGGAATAAACAATTATGGCAAGCATCGGATTTATTTCGACAAACCGGATCATAAACACACATATTAAGTCGAGATATCGATTGATGCACCCAGGGGTAAATGCAATTTGAAAATAGGTGTTCTATACCTCCGGATCTTAAATCTCCAGTCTCTTTTGAATACAATAAGATCGCGGGAACCGAGGGAAATATTAACTCACCAATAGAATCTGCTCCAACGCCCGAATATATTGCGGATTGTTTAATCAAAGCATGGCTAATTGAATGCATAAGAGTGAATACATTTTTCGTTACTATAACCCTCCCTGAAAGTCTTGCGACAACATGACCGAAAAGGTCAAATCATTTTCTGCAGTAGCTTCATTGACCAATGTTATCCGAAGAAGACTCGCAACTCCTCCGCGAGCAAGCCTCCAAATGC
>Ga0315282_10000540_pt1 | contig 74315 bp, 83 predicted proteins | sample YL17G07_20_MG_FD_203693 | JGI IMG/M metagenome (GOLD analysis project Ga0315282, IMG submission 203693) | Sediment microbial communities from Yellowstone Lake, YNP, Wyoming, USA - YL17G07_20 | ecosystem: Environmental > Aquatic > Freshwater > Lake > Sediment | place: USA: Wyoming | collected... | reverse complement strand
CCACTCATTCACACTGAACATTGGTAGAAGCTATCAGCCCCTGCATACTTTGAAGCAAAGGCGGTTAAAGGCGAGCTTCATCGCCTAACACGTTTTAGGATGCAAGACCAGACAAATAAACATTCCCAGTACTCATCCAATGTACAGACTTGCCCGGGTCTCAATTTCTGCAAAGCTTCACACACACAAGATAAAACTTTACCCCACAGCGCGCGCTGAACAAATAATTCGTGTTACTCTGGTCTCAGACCCTTAACTGAATCGGCAAGCTTTTCCTCAAAATCGAAAGGCTCACCGCCTTTGTAATCTCTCTTCCAGTTTCCTAGCAGTGGCTTCTGGGCAGGAAGAACCATGTCTTGGCAAAGATCTCTCACAAATTGGGACCTCCTCTTCAGTTCTTCACCGAGTTTCACTCCAGCCAAGACAATAATCACAGCTTCTTGAGAATTGAAATAGTGTTTTCTTTCATTAGGAGGACCGTACTTATGTTTGTAAGGGACATATGCGAGTTCATTGAACAAGTCTATTTTGCGCAAAACAAGTTGAAAGTCGGAACCAGCGCGCTTCATGAGAGGCGCGATATTCACACCGAGGGGTTTGCTGTAATAGTTTCCTTCCAACTCAAATCTCAATTCCTTGACTAGGAGGTCCAGATATGAGCCGGTTTGCTCAACGACAAAGCGTGACATTCCTGGCGCGCGCGTTGTTGACGTGTCTTCTAGACTATCTGCTCTATTATGCGTCTTGTAAGAGCATCAGCAAGCGCAGGTGTCACGGCGTCAACTATCTCAAACAATCGTTGGTCTGTGATCGAGTAGAGTCTTTTGTTACCGTCCTTCCTGTCGTTTACTATTCCGCAGTCTTTCAGGATTTTCAGATGCCGGGAGACCACGGGCTGAATCAGTGTAACATGCGGTATTATCTCGCATACGCACTTCTCTCCGTCACGCAGAAACTCCAGTATTTCTAGTCTTACCGGATCGGAAAGTGCGTTGAAAATTCTGGCTTTGAGCTTGTTCCGATTGATTGTCTTTGAAGGCATGTTCATGATTGAATCAATAACAATATTTAAATATTGCTATTGTCAACCATCTCTCTTAGCATAATGGTGTTCACCGTGACAGAGAAAAGGAAGGTAAGTTTCATATTTTGTGTCTGCACGGGCAAATGCCCGGGCTTCAAGGATCTGGACATGTGGGACTTCATCAACATCATAAGAGCTGAGTATCCAGTCGAATACGCGTTCATACACCCCATGCTTTGCGATGAAGACGGGGAACGGTTCTTTGCAGACTTCCTGCGAAAAGACAGACTTTACGTCATAGGCGGATGCGCTCCGGTAATGCAGAAGAAACTGTTTCGAGACGCCTTTGCAAAGGCTGGACTCGACATAAACAAAGACCTTGTCTCCCTTGACGTCAGAAACATGACCACAGAAAAGGCCTTGGAAACCGTGAAGAAAGCCTTGGAGGCCATAGCCCAAGCATGACTGAAGAAACGTACATGGGAGTGCCGCGCAGCAAGATTCCTTGGTATCCAAGAATAGACAAACAAAAATGCAATCAGTGCGACGAAGACCCACAATGTCTAAGATTTTGTCCCCATGGTGTATTCGAGTACAATAAGGAAAAGAAGGAATTCATCGTCAAAAACCCAGACAACTGCGTCGTGTTCTGCAGGGCATGCCAAAAGGTCTGCGCAGCCGACGCACTGAGTTTTCCAAAAAAGAAAGAAATCTTGAGGCTAATCAAGAATGTCCGAGAAGAAAAGAAGTAAGCACATAATCATTCCGTGCAGCGGAATCGGAAAGGCTCTAGGAACGATAACACGGAGAGCAACCTACATCGTAACTGAAGAGCTGTTGCCAAATGATACTGATTCAATTTGCCTCCCCCTACTCACAATCAAAGATGAAGACACAGTGCAGAAAATAAGACAAAATCCTTGCATAACCGTCGACGGCTGCGTTGCCCAATGCGCCAAAAAGAATGTTGAGCATCATCAGGGAAAGCTCAAAGGAGAAATCAGGATTCTGGACGTGATAAAGGAGAACCCGAAGCTGAAGCCTGGAAACGTGCTTGACATCGGACCCGACGGTGAGAAACTGGCAAGGAAGGCAGCGGAAAAAGTCCTGAAAATTGTGGGTGACAAAAGTTGAAGATCAAGCCCAAAATCGGCCTAATCTCCTGCAGTGGAGAAGGGCTATCTGAAGGAATGGTATCGCGTGTGGCGACACGAAGAATACTGGAAGAACGGGACGATGTAGTGACAATCTGCCTGCCACTCTTCTTAGCAGGCGGACAGGAAGAGAGAGATTTTGCTAAAGACAATCCTTGTATAACTGTTGATGGCTGCGACAAAATGTGCGCCGCTGAAGGAGTCAAAATGTACGGAAAAGTTCACCCCAAATCATCAATAGTCATATCACAAATAATGGAGAAAGAGAAGCATTCAAGACCCACATCAAAAAGCAGAATAGAGCCAGAAGACGAAAAGCTTGTCCAAGAAACAATAAAAATCATCAATAAAGAGGTAGACAGAGTGAAGGAGGAAGAATAGCATGTCGATAGAAAAGAAGGTTGCCGTTGCTGTATGCACGGGCATGGACCAACCCTTGGCAACAGTCTCCAGATATGCAGGATACCACGTTCTTGAGAAACTAAGACCAGACAAGACTGTTTTGCTTTGCACCCCAGCCCTAATAGGTGGTGTTCAAGAGGATGTTACCTTTGCCAAAGAGAACCCAGTCTTGGTCATAGATGGCTGTGGAGAAAAATGCTGCGAAAAAATAGTCAACGAAGCAAAAGGACAGGTCAAAGCAGTCATAAACGTCGAAGATGTTCTGAAAGAACACAAAGACCTGCAGCCTGAATCCAGGGCCAAGCTCGGACCGAAGGGGATGAAGCTTGCAGAAATAGTGGGAGAATTAGCTGCCAAGAAGGTTGACGAAATACTTAGAGATGTGAACAAAGATGGAAGATAAAAAAGTCGCCATAGTAGCCTGCACCGGCATGGGCAAAGCCCTCGGCACAGTAGCTAGACAAGTCGCATACAAGGTAGTTGACGAATTGAGACCTAGAAACACGGTCTTAATATGCATTCCATCTTTGGCCGCAGGAGTCGGAGAATACAAGAATCTGCTGCAGAAATATCCTTCCATCATACTCGACGGCTGCGTAGAAAGGTGTGCCACCAAGATCATTTCCAAGAATCGCGGCATGATGAGAGCCAAGGTGTTTCTGCCCCAAATGATCGCGAAATACGGGCTGAAGCCACAGTCAAGAACCGATCTTGGAGACGAAGGAGAAAAGCTCGTTTCCAAGATAGCTGAAGAAGTAGCCGCGCTGGTCGATCAGCTTTCAAGGTGAAGTGAATGGAATACTTAGAGCTAAAGGTGGACAAATGGACGTTCACAGTTCCCAAAGGATTCTTCTACAATGAAAATGATTTCTGGGCCAGAATCGACGGCAATATCGCCACAGTAGGCATAACGTCCTACCTACAAAGCAAGCTGAGCGACATAATCTTCGTTTCACTCCCACAAATCGGCACCAAAATTGAACAGTTCGGCGAAGCCGGTTCTTTTGAATCAGTGAAGGCTGCTCTCGACGTCATATCGCCTGTTTCAGGTTCAGTAGTGGAAGTCAACAGTGAATTGGTGAACTCGCCTGACCTGGCCAATTCAGATCCATACGGCAAAGGCTGGTTCCTAAAAATCGAGCTCTCCGACTTTGAGTCAGACAAAGAGAACCTCACAGATGCTGAAGGTTACTTTGAGGTCATGAGGAAGAGAGTCGAGAAAGAGCATGAAAAACTGAAGCGCACACACGCCGCAAACAAGACATAAAGAGGAGGTCAAACCATCATGGACGCAAGCTTCGAAGAAATAAGCAGAAAGTACCGCTCAGTCAAAACTGGAAAGACAAGTGTCGACCTTCTCGCTCTGAAATCCGAAATTGAGTCCTACATAAAAAGCCAACAGAGTTCGAAAAGAAGAGACAATAATTCGTTGGCAGAGGCAGAGGACATGCTGATTGATTTGACACAGATGATCGAAGAGGGGCACTGCAACCCCATTAGGTCCAAGAAACTCTAGCCATATTGCTGCATGTAGTTGAAACTATGAAGAAAATTCTGTTTGTCTGCGTTGAGAATGTTGGCAGAAGCCAGATGGCAGAAGCATTTGCCAATGCCTATGGAAAGAACAAGGTTGAGGCGATCAGTGCTGGCACCATGCCAGCAAAGGAAGTCAGCCCCGTTGTTGTTCAAGTCATGCGAGAAAAAGGATTAGACATATCAGCCAACAAGCCAAAACTGATTGCTAACCAGATGGTTCAGGAAGCAGACACGATAATCGTGATGGGCTGCAGTGCCGAAGGATTCTGTCCTGCCCCCTTGCTCAACAAAGTTGTCGACTGGGGAATTGAGGATCCAAAAGGGAAACCAGTAGAGAAAGTAAGAGAGATCAGAGACGAAATCGAGAAAAAAGTAAGAATCATGCTGGATGAGACAGCCTAGTGAGTCCTGAGTCACTTCCCTGCCTGCGCATGCGCATTTTTCTAAGTGATTCTGTTTTTATTCTGTGTGCGGGGATTTTGTTGTAGGTTGCTGAACATTTCTTTTTTGAGCATTGCCTAGTAGCAGCCCATTTTAGGATCGGGATCACCGCTTCTCTGAGCCCTTCTCCATCTTTTGTCAATGAGTATTCGACACGAGGCGGGATTTCGGCAAATGATTCTCTCTTAAGTAGCTCTTCCTCTTGAAGCTGTTTTAGCGTGTCTGCAAGCGTCTTGGGGCTTATGCCCTGCAGTTCTTTCATGAGTTTGTTGAATCTGAGGCTACCGTAGTTCCCTATTGCATTGATGATCAAAAGTGCCCATTTCTTGCTTATCACGTCTATGATTCCTTCAAGCGGACAAAAGCAAACTACGTCATTCTTGTTCTGCATGCCTTCACTTTCCTCTTGGATAGTAGCTATTTCACTATAAACTTGATAGCATAAATACTTTACTTCTAATAGTATCGGAATAGAGGTGATAATAAATGGACGAAGACTGTGGTTGTGGGATGCATCATCGGAGACATGAAGACAACTGTGGGTGCGGCATGCATGGAGACGGACACGGTTACAGAAGACGGTTTTTAACGAAAGCCGAGAAGATGGAGAAGCTGAAAAGCTATGCAGACGAGCTGAAGAATGAGCTCAAGGCTGTAGAAGAAAAGATCAAAGAAATGCAAAGTTGAAATCCAAGCCTAAAGCTTACGGCTACGCTTGATAAACGATCAGGAAAGTTGGCACAGAATCGATGGTCTTAAACAATGGATCAGCAAACATTTTCATTACCCCATTTCTAGCCGGAAAACTGACGAAGTGAAAAAACATGAGTAGTGCAATAGAAGCAATAAATCTGACGAAATATTACGATGATCTTTTGGCAGTAGATCACGTAAACTTTCAAGTTGAACAGGGCGAAATCTTTGGGTTCCTTGGCCCCAACGGTGCTGGGAAAACAACCACGATACGAATGCTCACGGGAATTTCCCGTCTGACGGAAGGAACAGCGACCATCATCGGTTATGACATTCAACGCCAATCTGTGTCAGCTAAGGAGCAGATGGGGATTGTCCCCGATGTGAGCAATGTCTACAAAGATCTCTCCGCTTGGGACAACCTCGTCTTCACTGGTAAGCTCTATGACATGCCCAAGGCGTTTCGGGAGAGTCGCGCGGAGGAACTCCTCAAAATGTTTGGGCTCTATGAGCGACGCAAAGAGAAGGTCAAGGGTTTTTCCAGAGGCATGAAACGACGCATCTGCATCGCTATGGCCTTGATGAATCGTTCACGCATTCTCTTCCTCGACGAACCTACTTCAGGGTTGGACGTGCAGAGCGTCCTCATCATACGTGACCTGATTCGGAAGCTGAATCAGCAGGGACTGACAATCTTCATCACAACACACAACATAGAAGAAGCGAGTCAGATGTGCGACCGGGTTGCAATCATCAACCACGGCAAGATAGCAACCATCGACACTCCTGAAAAGCTTAAGAGGACTGTGGAAAGTCTGCAGTCCGTGGAGGTCGCGTTTGAGGCCACACCGCAAAACGCTCTGAAGGAGTTGGAAGAGCTTCCGCAGGTGAGCGAGGCGGTGAAGCAAGGCGACAAGTTCAAACTTTTCACCCGCGATCCGAGCAGCGTCCTAGCCTCAACATGGAATTATGCTCAAAACAATAACCTCAAACTCATCACCGTCAACACTGTCGGTCCGAGCTTAGAAGATGTGTTCGTGAAGTTGACGGGCATCAAGCCTGCAACAGCAGAAGAGGAACCTGAAAAAATGGGTCATGGAAGAGTACAAAAGATGACTGGGAGAAATGAGCAACAATGAAGGACGTGCAATCAAGCCATCTTGGTAGAGAGATACGTGTAGCGTGGGCCATCGCCCTCAAAGACATGCGGACCTATTATACGCAGCCACCAGCGATAATGTTTGGAATCCTGTTTCCATTCGCGCTCTTTCTATCCTTCTCCATCGGGAGGAATGTACCGCTGGCAACGCAGATTCCAATCCTCGTCTCCCAGACACTTTTTTTTGCCTCCTCATCTATAGGCCCAGTAGTCATTCCGATCGAACGTGCCGACCAAACATTCGATAGGTTTCTAACCTCCCCCGTTTCCCTCCTCGCCATCCTTATGGGCAAAACTCTTGGCGGAATCATCTACGGCACCGGAATCTCCATAATCCCTGTGTTGGTTGGCATAGCTTTCTTCGGCACCCAGATAGTTAACATCGGGGCTATCATCGCGTGCTTTGCACTGTCAACCCTCGCCTTCTCAGCTTTGGGAATCATGTTTGCCTCAATCCCAGGTCAGACTGTTGGGCAGGTGATGATGCCCCTCAACTTCGTTCGCATACCTCTACTCTTCGTGAGCGGAGTCTTCACACCTATCGCTGAGTCGCCGCAATGGATGCAGGCGGTGTCTATGCTGTCGCCTCTTACTCACACTGTTGAACTTGCCAGATACGCCACGGGTGGAGAGACCTTCTTTGGACCAGTCCTCAACATAGCAATCCTGATCGCGTATGCCGCAGCTTTCCTCTTCATGGGTATTCGTTTCCATATCATGAACCAGCGCAAGGAGTAATGTGCAGGAGGCGTTTTGAGGTTGAATGCATGGGATTTGACTAAACTGGCAGAATTTTCAAAGACTCAAAGAGTCAAAAAAGACATCTGCAAAACAAAGTGGTTCAATATTGTCCTTGTTTGTCTCGAAAGTGGCCAAGAGATTCCTTCTCGCGCGCGCTATTGCTGGCCTTATCTACTAAGATACTTGAAAGAAGAATTGCTTGATACTGTGAGAATCACCTGTGTTCGTGAATCCACCCATAGTCAGCGTAGATCTTTCTTATCGCGGCTGAGGTCAGGAAATCGATGAATTTCTCGGACAGCTTCACATTCTTACTGTAGGAGATTATGCCGGCTACTGTGCTTCTGAAGACCTGAAGATTCTGGGGGAGTTCGATTATCTCGCAAGTGTCTGGCCACACGCCCTGGAACGCATTCCAGCCGAATATGGCGTCAACCTTGTCCGAGTGGATTAGACTCATCAGAGAGCCACATGCGTCTGCATGGTGAGTTATGTTTCGACGTATCTGGTCTGTCAGTCCTGCTTTGCTCGCTACGTCGTCCCACACGCCCTTCAAGCATCCTTCAACAGCTATTCCGATTCGAACGTCTTTCCTGCAAAGGTCTTTGAGAGAAGCTATCTTTGCTGGGTTTCCAACGGGAACAATTATGACAGATCTTCTACAGCCCAGACTCTTTCTCGAGCCTTTGATTATCAGTCCTCGATCTTCTGCGTCATCGAGAACGTACTCGGCTCCAGAAGAGAACACGTCGCCTTTTTTGAATTTCGCTATTTCTTTCAAAAGGTCTTCTGGCTTGCCTATTTTCAAGTCGCATTTTACCTTGGAGTCTTTTTCAAAAATAGCTATCGCTTCACGGAGAGGGGGAGCAACTGCACCGGCAGAATATACCTTGAGCTGCTTTTCAGAGGGCACCGAGTTCATCACCGACATGGCTTATTCTTTTGATGAATAATAACTTTTAGCGCCCGATTAAATGCTAGTTTGCTTCGAACCCAATGTATTGCAGTATGCGTCTATTTCTATTGGGCTTGAACTCGAACGAGTTCAGGCTTCTACGGACTTAGACCCAAATGGGTTCGAGTCCAGTGCTTCAAACATCCTGTAACCAGCATTCTCTTTGTCTTAGGCCAACTGGTTCAGAGCTGCCCGTCCCCATACCCAAACGGGTTCAAGTCCGCGCGCGCAACCTGGAGGCAGGATTTTGCATTTTTCTAGCACTTGGCACAGACCGGATCCGCCGGGATGTGAACCCAAACGGGTTCAAGTCCCAACCAAAACCGAACTGTGGTGGAGCCGCAAGCACCCACTCGAACCGTGCCAGTAACCATTCCCCATCTGAAAACGCCATGCCTGCCTCTTCAAGGCTTGTTACCACACAACATTACCACTGACGTTACTTAAAAACACGGGGGAGTCAACTTCGAACACTCCACCTACTATATGCGCTAGCGTGCTAAGCTATGCAAGTGTAGAGATATTGCCTGTTCTTTTCTCCAGCTTCCGTGATCACGCCGTTCTTTCTGAGAGCTATAATGTGCTGAACTATCACGCTGGGCTGAAGCCCGGTTAACTGCGAGATCTCCTCCACCGTAAGCGGGCCTTTTTCCTTGAGGGCACCCTTGATCAGGCTTCTTTCAACCTCATCGTGCATAATCGAATCCACTGCTTTCTTGTACTTGTCTTCCTCAACTTCCACTTTTATCTGCGATCTTCCCATAACCCACCGCAACCTCTGGGACTTGAAAGCATCTATTGTCGCGTCAGTCCTCCTCTTCATCTTCTCCTTCTTTTCGCTCATCATTTCCACCTATTTCGAGTTCCCAGTGACTCGGAAAGGACTGGGCCCCAAGGCCTTCACCTGCTCCGTCATCTCTCTGATCAGAGCTGCCCACTTTCCTCCCTCACTCGCTGAGACCCACTCGAGCCTCACGCGTTCAGGCTCAATGCCTATGCTCTGAACGGCTTTCTTGATGTACTCAAACCTCTTTTCCATCATGTAGTTGCCCTTTTGGTAGTGGCAGTCACCTGGGTGACAACCAGCGATTATGACGCCGTCGGCTCCCATACTCAGTGCTTCCAGCACTAGCGTCGGGTCCATTCTGCCTGTGCACATTATTCGTACGATTCTGATGTTTGTCGGGTATTCGAATCGACTCGTCCCGGCCAAGTCTGCGCCTGCGTAGGAGCACCAGTTGCAGCAGTAAGCGACGATTACTGGTTCAAACTCCTCCTTTGTCTTCTCTCCAAGAACGTCTTGTTTCGCCATTTAGGATGCTACCTCCTTTAGGGCCTCAGGCATCAGAAGCGCCTTCACTTGAGCAAGTATCTGATTTTCGCTGAAGTGACGCATCGTTATCGCTCGTTTCGGACACTCTGCGGCGCATGAACCGCACCCTCTGCAGAGCACCTCTAGGACTTTTGACTTGCCATCCTGAACCTTTGGCGCTCCGTAGGGACAGATCTCCTCGCACAGGCCACACCCGATGCATTGATCCTCGTCCACGACCGCTGTTATCGCCTCCGTTCTGACTTTTCCGTTGCCCATTAAGATTGACGCTCTAGCCGCTGCTGCTTCGCCCGCGATTATGCTCTCTGAAACGTCCTTCGGGCCGGAAACGGTGCCCGCGACGAAAACGCCGTCCACGTTCGTGTCCACTGGTCTGAGCTTCAAGTGCGCTTCCATCATGAAACCATCGGTCCCTATCGGGACCTTCAGCATTCTTCCAAGCGTTATCTCATCCTTGTTTGGAATGAGCGGGGTTGAAAGAACAACCCAGTCTGATGGGAATCTGACCTCAAGGCCGGCCAACGCGTCATAGGCTATTACTGCGAGCTTGCCGCCTGGCTCCTGTACAACTTCGGGCTTCACCTCTTCAATGTGCCTCACAAACCTCACTTCAAGATCTCTTGCCTTCCGATAGAAGTCTTCGTATTCCTTGTAGACTCTGAGGTCTCCAAAGAGTACGACAACGTCTGTCTTGGGTGACTTTTCTTTCACAAGTATAGCGTTCTTTATGGCGTTCATGCAGCAGATTCTTGAACAGTAGGGCCATCCTTCCTCTCTTCGTGCCTTGAGGATCTTTCTAAGAAGCTCGGCTGTGTCGGATTTTGGAAAGGCCTCAAGCTCGGACGGTCGAATTTCACCTTTCCTTGCTCCAACGCATTGTATCATCACGACTCTTTCCGGCGTCCCAAGCTCGTCTTTTCTCAGCATCCCGTCGAGTTCTCTCTGTGTTATCACGTGGTCGCTCACGCCATACTGGTAGAAGCCGTTCGGAGGCGTGTAGTTAGAGGAGCCGGAGGCCACTATTATCGTGCCAACTTTAACTTCCTCATCACCTTTCGGGCCTGTCAGGACAGCGTTGAAGTTACCAACGTAGCCGCTGACGTCCTTGAGGGTTGTTGATGTCATGAGTTCAATGTTCTCGTGAGACTTCACGGCTTTCACCATGGATCCGACAACTTCGGAGGCATCTGCCAGTGTTGGGTACAGTTTGTAAAGCCAATGTGTAATCCCGCCTGGTTCCTTCTCCTTCTCGGCCAAGTACACCTTGAAGCCCTGGTTTGCCATGGAAATCGCTGCTGATAACCCAGCCACTCCCGCTCCGATCACGAGCGAAACATCCTTAACCTCAACCTCCGGTTCAGTCTCAGGCTCAAGCAGAGCAGCTTTTGCCACAGCCATCCTGACGATGTCCTTGGCCTTTTCTGTCGCTTTCTTGTGCTCATGCCCGTGCACCCAGCTGACGTGTTCGCGGAGGTTGGCCATTTCGAAGAGGTATGGGTTCAAGCCTGCCTCCCTGCAGCAAGCCCGGAACAGCGGCTCGTGCGTTCTCGGCGTGCAGGATGCGACAACAACACGGTTCAGACCGTGCTCCTTGATTGCTTCTTTTATGGCGTCCAACCCAGCTTCTGAGCACGTGTAGAGGTTGTACTCGGCGTGAGCTACATTCCGAAGTTTCTTGGCGTACTCAGTGACTTCTGGAACGTTGACCACGCCGGCGATGTTGACTCCGCAGCTGCAGATGAAGACGCCTACGCGTGGTTCTTCCGTCATCTATGCTGCCTCCTTAATCTTCAAGAGTTCAGCCACTCGACCGGCCGTGGCACTTCCCTGAGTTATCGAGTCCGGAATATCCCCAGTCTTGGGACCCACGCAGTAACCGCAGGCAAAAATGCCTGGCACAGTGGTGTCCAACGGTCTCCTCACAGAATCTTCCAGCTTGAAGAATCCATAATTGTCCAGCTCTACTCCCACCGTCTTCGACAGCTCGGCAACCCCTTCGCTTGGGACCAAGGCTGGACTCAGCACCACCAGGTCAAAGGGGATACTCTGAACGGTTCGGGTTATCGGGTCCTCAAAGCAAACGATCAGGTTGCCCGTCTTCGGGTCCTCTGAGATCTCTCCAGGGTTGCTTCGAATGAATTCTACTCCGAACTCGGACTTCGCCGTGTTCACGAACTCTTGGAACCCTTTGCCGAACGCCCGCATGTCTATGTAGAAAATCGTTACGAGAGAACTCGGTTCATGTTCTTTTATGAGAACTGCGTCCTTGACCGCATACTTGCAGCAGATGCTTGAACAGTAGGAGTGGCCGATCCAGGGTCTTCTGTCACGGGAACCCACGCACTGAATGAAAGCTATGCTTCTTGGTATCTTGCCATCTGATGGTCTCATCAGATGTCCGCCAGTTGGACCAGATGCGCACAGAAGGCGTTCGAGTTCCATGGCCGTAACGACGTTCTTGAAGCGCTTGTATCCGTATTGCGTTATCACTGAGGGGTTGAACACGTCGAAGCCTGTTGCAAGGACTATCGCTCCAACGTCAAGTTCAATCTCTTCTGGTTGTTGAGCCCTGTTCACGGCCTTGTTTGGGCAGATCTTCTCGCAAAGTCCGCACTCAACGCAGGTTTCCTTGTCTATGACTGCGACCCTCGGAACTGCCTGCATGAAGGGCATGTAGATAGCCTTTCTCACGCCTATGTACTCATCAAACTCGTTGAGTGCTTCAGTGGGGCAGTTCTGCGCGCAGATCAGGCATCCGCTGCACTTTTTCTCGTCAACATATCTCGGTTTCTTGAGAACTGTGACCTTGAAGTTACCAGCCGAGCCTTTTACAGCCTTCACTTCCGAATAAGTCAGCAGCTGAACGTTCGGGTGGTGAGAGCACTCTATCATCTTTGGCGCTAGAATGCACATCGAACAGTCCATCGTCGGGAAAGTCTTATCTAACTGTGCCATCCTTCCGCCTATGCTTGGTCTCTTCTCAACCAAGTATACTTTTAAGCCCCTGTTCGCCAAGTCTAGAGAAGCTTGTATGCCTGCTATGCCGCCGCCTACTACCATGACTGCTTTCGGCATATCATTTCGCCTCCGCCATGTCCAATATTTTCGTGATCGGAATCCTATGGGCTTTTACTTCCCAATCTTCCAGTTTGATGCCCATCGCTATCCTGAGCAACTCGACAAAATGCAGCACTGGGAAGTTGTAGTCTTCGTTTAGGTGCCTTTTAATCTCGATCTGTCCCATGTCGAGTTCCAGATAGCAGAATGGACATACAGTTGTTATACAATCAACACCAGCGGCCCTCATACAATCTAGTTTTTGCTTCGCCACCTGCAACGCAACTTCATCGTTGATGCCTCGAAGCGGGCCGCCGCAACAAGCCTCTTTTCTCTCGTACGGGACAGATATTGCACCGGTCGCCTCCACGAGCTTTTCCAAGGCCAGTTGACCTATCTGCTGTTCAAAATGTATCCGTTTAGGCTTTGTCAGGTGGCATCCTGGCTGCACTGCCACTCGAAGTCCATCGAATGGTTGCTTGACAGCGTCCTTCACCTTTTCTAAGCCCACGTCCTCGTACAAAACGTCGCTGAAGATTTTGACGTCTGTCTTTCCTTTGAACTCCATGCCCACATCAGAGAGGATCTTGTTCACCCTGTCTCGCAGCTCCTTGTCCTCTTTCAAAAGCGTGTTCACTGCCAGAAGAGATTCGTAGCAGTCGTTGCACAGTGTCATGATGTTAAGTCCCATCTGCTCAGCTATGCAGAGGTTTCTGGCGGCCAACGCAAGCCAACTAGTGTAGTCCAAAGATTGAATGCTGAACGGAGCACAGCAGTTTGCGCCATCCATGTCGACAAGCTCCACGCCGAGTTGAGGAAGAATCTTTCGCACTGAATTCTCGTAGTGCGGTTGCCTAGCAGGTATCAAACAGCCCAAGAAGAAAGCATATTTCACAGATATCACGAACCCTTCTTCAGCAACTTGTCAAAATGGGTCTTTTTGAGAATCTTCTGCACGGCTTTAACATCAACCGCCGGTTCTTTGCACAAACCATACTTCTCCCTTTGGATCACGGCCATCCTGCCTGCAGTCACGACGCGTCCGTTGTCATACAGACTTTGAGCTTGGACAAGTATGCCCTCAGGAATGTTTCCTTGCCTTGCAGTCAAGTTTCTTATTGCAAACATGACCTCTCCCACGTCTCCACCTTGTGGACACCTGTCAAGGCAGGTGAAACATGAGAGACAGTACCATGGCAACTGTCCGTCGAGCACGTCGGAACGCAACCCTAGTATGATCATTTCCATCAACTTCCGAGGGTTATGTTCTCGTACAACCTTGGAAACGGGACAACTGCTTGTACATCTTCCGCACTGTATACACGCAAGGACCCCTCGTCCCCTGGGCGTGTTAGCAACTTCATGCATGAAGTTGGCGTCCAAGTGACTCAATGAAATCACCATTACGTTCTAGTTTGGACCGCATGCTAATAAGAGTATAGCTTTGGACTTAAACGTCCATATGAATCAAGAAAAGAGACGTTACACGCCTGTTTTTGATCGTGCCCGAAGCTGTTAGAACAATGTGGATTTCACGTGAGAAATGACATCAAATTAATAAGGGGGTTTACATATGGAAAGCTTTTGAATCCATTCAAGGATGAAAAATTATGAACGGAAAAATCGGCGCCGTTCTAGTCGTCGGCGGCGGAGTCGCCGGTATACAAGCATCCTTGGATCTGGCGGATTCTGGTTTTAAGGTCTACCTTCTTGACGAGTCAACAAGCATCGGCGGAACGATGGCGCAGCTGGACAAAACGTTTCCAACTAACGATTGTTCCATGTGCATTCTGGCGCCGAAACTCGTTACTGCAGGCAGACATCCGAACATTCAACTCATAACCTATTCTGAATTACAAGAGGTTAAGGGTAAAGCTGGGAATTTCGAAGTCACAATACTGAAGCATCCGCAACTTGTGAACGCTGAAAAGTGCACGGGCTGCGGCGTTTGTGCACAGAACTGCCCAGCTGAGGTGCCGAATGAGTTTGACGTTGACATGGGCATAAGAAAAGCCATCTACGTTCCTTTTCCCCAAGCAGTGCCGCTGATATACTGCATCGACCAAGATCACTGCATCAAATGTCGTCTCTGCGAAAGAGTGTGTCCTGCAAAGGCCGTGGACTTTGACCAGAAGCCTGAAACTCTCAAAATCAACGTTGGATCCATAATACTGGCGCCTGGGTTTGAAGAATTTGACCCCCGGCTGAAAAAAGAGTATGGTTACGGCCGTTTCTTGAACGTTGTTTCGAGCATAGAATTTGAGCGCATTCTGAGCGCTTCCGGCCCGTTTGGCGGAAAAATCGTGCGCCTACTCGATGGGATGATACCCCGAAAGATTGCTTTTGTGCAGTGTGTTGGCTCTCGTGACGCTCAGCTTGGAAACAACTACTGTTCTGCTGCATGCTGCATGTACGGCATCAAAGAAGCCGTCATCGCCAAAGAGCACAGCGCCTTCCCGCTGGATTGTACAATCTTCTACATGGACATGCGTTGCTACGGAAAGGAGTTTGACGCCTACTATAACCGAGCCCAAGGGGAATGGGGCATAAACTTTGTCAGGTCAAGGGTGGCATGCATCTCAGAGGACCCGTTGACTGGAAACCTGCTTCTGCACTACGTTGAGAATGAGGAACCCAAGAAAGAAGAGTTTGACATGGTGGTCCTTTCAGTTGGAATGCGGCCTCCTAAGAATGCTCAAAAACTCGCTGAAATCCTGGGGATAAAGCTTAACAAGTACGGCTTCTGCGAGACAACGACCTTCGAGCCTATGGAAACGTCGAGGTCAGGCGTGTTTGTCTGCGGAGCCTTTTCAGCACCAAAGGACATACCTGAAAGCGTTGCCCAATCAAGCGGTGCAGCATCAAAGGCCATGGGCATAATCGCAAGCGAAAGAGGAAAGTTGATAACTGCAAAAGAATACCCGCCTGAAAGAGACGTAAGCAAAGAACAACCACGAATAGGAGTTTTCATTTGCCACTGCGGCATAAACATCGGCGGCGTGGTGAACGTCCCCAGAGTTGTGGACTATGCCAAGACCTTGCCCAACGTGGTTTACGCAGAAGCAAACGTCTACACGTGTTCCCAAGATACGCAGAAGTTGATGAGGGAGAAAATTCAGGAGCACAAGCTAAACCGTGTTGTCGTCGCCTCGTGTACTCCACGCACGCACGAACCCCTGTTCAAAGAAACAGTTCAGGAGGCCGGGCTGAACCCATACCTCTTCGAGATGACCAACATTCGGGACCAGTGTAGTTGGGTGCACATGCACGAGCCTGAGAAGGCAACTCAAAAAGCCAAGGATTTGGTCAGGTCGATAGTTGCGAAGGCGGCCCTTCTGAAGCCGCTGGAGAAGCCGCAGATAAACGTTACACAAGTCGGCCTGGTCATAGGCGGCGGCGTTGCAGGCATGACTGTGGCCTCTGAACTCGCCATCCAAGGGTTCGATGTTCATCTTGTTGAACGGGAAAAAGAGTTAGGTGGACATTTACGCACAATTCACTACCTGCTTGAACCGGATGAAAAGCCGAATGAAAAGCTGGACAGCTTGATCAAGGCGGTCAGACAGAACGAGAAGATACACGTTTACACCGACGCAGAAGTAACTGATATCACAGGGTTCGTTGGCAACTATAAGGCAAAAATCAAGCCGCACAAAGGCAAAGAGAAAGAAGTCGACCTTGGCGTCGTAATAATAGCCACAGGTGCAACCGAGTACCTGCCAACAGAGTACCTTTACGGTCAAGACCCGAGAATCCTTACACAACACGAGCTGGAGGAAAAGCTGGCAGACGGCACATTCAAGGCCAATAACGTTGTCATGATTCAATGTGTCGGAGCTCGAACCAAGGAACGACCAAACTGCGCAAGAATATGCTGCGGGCAGGCAATAAAGAACGCCTTGAAAATCAAGGAAGCATGTCCTGACACAGAGGTCCTAGTCCTGTACAAAGACGTCCGCGCGTACGGGTTCAAAGAGGACTACTATCGTGAAGCCTCAACGAAGGGCGTTTTGTTCGTCAATTATGAAGACGAACGGAAACCAAGAGTGGTAAATGAGAACGGCAAGCTCAAGGTGACCTTCTGGGAGCCTGTACTCAGGGAAGAAGTGACAGTCGAACCGGACGTGGTGGTCTTGAGCGCAGCGACTATTCCGAACATTGACAATAAGCGTGTAGCCGAAATGCTGAAAGTACCTCTCACAAAGGACGGGTTCTTCTTGGAAGCCCACATGAAGCTCAGGCCTGTTGACTTTGCCACTGAAGGCGTCTTCCTCTGCGGAATGGCTCACTCACCGAAGTACATTGACGAAAGCATAGCCCAAGCATGCGCGGCTGCCGCAAGGGCAACAACCATACTGTCCAAGAAAACGCTCGAGACAGAAGGAATCATCGCAAAGGTCAACGAAGACCTGTGCAGCGGATGCAAAGTTTGTGAACACCTGTGCCCATATGGCGCCGTTGAGATGAAGGACAAGAATGGAAAGCCAATTGCGCATGTGATCGAAGCCATGTGCAAGGGCTGCGGCGCATGTGGAACAGCATGCCCGACCAAAGCAATTTTATTAGGACACTTCACTACGGAAGAGATACTTGCCCAGGTCAAAGCTGCCCTGGTGGAGGTGTGCCGATGAGCGACAAGGATGGGTTTGAACCGAAGATAATCGGGTTCCTGTGCAATTGGTGCAGTTATGCAGGCGCGGATCTGGCAGGAGTAAGCAGAATTCAGTATCCAACAAACATCATGATCATACGCGTCATGTGCAGCGGCAGAATCGACCCAGCTTTCATTTTTGAGGCCTTCAAGGATGGCGCAGACGGAGTGCTCGTCGCTGGCTGCCATCTACCGTCCGACTGCCACTACATAAGTGGAAACTTTAAGGCTTTGAGAAGAATAACGCTGCTAAAGAACACTTTGAAAGAACTCGGAATCGAGCCGGAACGCGTGAGGCTAGAGTGGGTCTCAGCGAGTGAAGGAGACAAGTTTGCCACGATCGTACGCGACATGGTGGAAGACTTGAAGAAGATCGGGCCGAACCCCGTGAAAAACATGGAGGCTGAAGCGAAATGACGGAACAAGAACAAAAGCAGAAACCAATTCAAGCCTCCGAAATCGACCCCAAATTCAAGTATGAAGTTGCAAAGATGCACGGCGGGGAAAAACTGATGCACTGCTTCCAGTGTGGAACATGCACGTCAGACTGCCCAGTTGCAAGGTTCAGCGAAACTTACCGTCCAAGACAGATCATCCGCATGGCACACCTGGGACTCAAGGACCGAGTGCTGAAGAGCGATACGATATGGCTGTGCACTGCATGCTTCACGTGCACAGACAGATGCCCACAGGACGTTGAAGTCGCGAGCGTCATACGCGTGCTGAGAAACATAGCGGCTGAACAAGGCAACGTGCCACAAGTGTTCAAAGAGGAAGCCGCAAGCGTACTTGAATCAGGCTACGCTTACAGGATTCCAGAACTGAGATTGAAGAAGCGACAATCACTGGGACTCCCTCCACTGCCGAAAGGCAACCCCGAGAGCATACGCAAAACGCTCCACGACGTGAACCTCATGAAGTGTATTGAGAAGAAGAGTGACTAGAATGGCCGAGCTCAAGTACCTCATGTTTCTCGGGTGTGCAATTCCCTACCGTGTTTCAGCTTACGAAATCTCAGCTCGCAAAGTCCTGCAAAAACTAGGGGTAGAGCTTGTTGAAATGCCCGAGTTCAACTGTTGCGGCTTACCGCTAGACCCTGTAAGCCACGAGACGATGCTCGTACTGGCAGCCAGAAACCTAGCCATGGCCGAGCAAAAAGGCCTGAACATAATAGCCCTGTGCCCTGGCTGCGCCGGAACGCTCAAGAAAGTCAGCAAGATGCTGAAGGAAGACAGGGCTCTTCGCGAAGAGATCAACAAGCACCTGAAAGAAGCTGGGTTGGAGTTTAAGGGAACCGTAAACGCGAAGCACATAATGCAGGTGCTGACCGAAGATGTCGGCTTGGATAAGATAAAGAAGGCTGTTGTCAAACCGCTCACGATGATCAAAGTTGCCGAACACAACGGTTGCCACATCTTGAGACCCAAGAAGTACATCGGTTTCGATGACCCTGAGGACCCGCAGACCCTCAAAACTCTCATTGAAGCGACAGGCGCGACGTGTCTAGACTACTTAGACGAAACGGAATGCTGCGGCGCCCCAAGCGTGGGTGTGAACGACAAGATTGCGTTGCAGCTTGCCAGGGACAAACTCAATCACATCAAGAAGGTTGAAGCCCAGGCCCTGATAACCATCTGCCCGTTCTGCCACATAATGTACGACACAAACGAGCTTCGCATCGAGAAAATGTTTAACGAAGTCTACGGCATCCCTGTGCTGCACTATCCACAGTTGCTCGGTTTGGCGATGGGATTGCCACCTGAGGAACTGGCGTTTAACGAGCTTCGAGTTGACTGCTCAAAGATATTAGGACAAGTCTGTGAGGTAAAAGCATATGCCTAAAGAAAAACTGAAAATAGGTCTCTACTGGGCTGCGAGCTGCGGCGGATGCGAAATCGCAGTCTTGGACATGAACGAGAAGATTCTAGACGTAGTGAACATTGCAGACATAGTCTTCTGGCCAGTGGCTATGGACGTCAAATACAAAGACGTCGAAGCCATGCCTGACAAGTACATCGACATCTGCTTCTTCAACGGTTCAGTGAGGAACGCAGAGCAAGAACACATGGCGAAGCTCTTGAGACAAAAATCCAAGACGCTCGTGGCCTTCGGCTCATGCGCCCAAGAGGGATGCGTACCTGGCCTTGCCAACCTTCACGATCGAAAAGAGATTTTCAGCAAAGTGTATCTAGAAAGCAAGTCGATCTCAAACCCCAAAGGAGTAGTCCCCAAAACAAGGTCCGAAGTGAAAGAAGGCGTGCTGAAGCTTCCAGAGTTTTATGACACAGTCAAAACTCTGGATCAAACCGTAGATGTCGACTATTACTTGCCCGGATGCCCGCCTCCAGTCAAACTCATAGTAAACGCTGTGGAAGCCATAGCCAAAAATGAGTTACCGCCAAAAGGCTCCGTGCTTGCCCCCCTAAAGTCTGTATGCGACGAGTGTCCGAGGAAGAAAGAAAACAAGAAGATATCCAAGATATACCGAGTCCATGAAAAAGCTCCCGAGCCCGAACGATGCTTGCTTGAGCAAGGGATCATATGCATGGGCCCAGCGACTCGCAGCGGATGCGGAGCACAATGCCTGACGGTTGACATGCCGTGCACAGGATGCGGCGGACCGTGTCCTAACGCGCCAGAGCAGGGGTCAGCCATGCTAGGTGCGTTGGCCTCCATAATGGGTCTGGAAGGCGAACAGGAACACTACGCCACGGAAGAGGAAGTTGAGAAGCTTATGAGCCAGATCAAAGACCCTGTGGGAACTTTCTACATGTACTCGTTACCATCATCGATTCTCAGAAGGAAAGTGATGAAAAAATGAAGGAAGTAGTCATAGACCCGATCACGAGACTCGAGGGCCATGGGAACGTTTCAATATTTCTCAACGATACAGGAGAAGTAGAAAACGCCTACCTGAAGATTCCCGAACTGAGAGGTTTCGAGCAGTTCTGCATCGGAAGAAGAGCTGAACTCATGCCGATTTTGACCACCAGAATCTGCGGAGTCTGCCCTGTTGCCCATCACTTCGCGTCAGTTAAAGCCTTAGACGCTGCTTTCAACGTTGAACCACCGTCCACGGCCAAGAAGCTCAGGGAACTCATGTACGCTGGATACATCATCTACGACCACACACTCCACTTCTACTACCTAGGGGGCCCAGACTTCATAGTCGGTCCCGACGCTCCGCCTGAGAAAAGAAACATCCTTGGCGTCATTGAAAAAGCAGGCATGGACGTTGCCAAAGAAGTCATCAAACACAGAGCCTACGGTCAAAAGATAACAGAGATTCTCGGAGGAAAAGCGACGCACCCCGTGTGCGGACTGCCCGGCGGAATCTCTAAGGCCCTCACCGAAGAGAACAGACAGGAAATCGAAAAGATGGCCGCGTCATCGCTGGAATTCGCGAAACTGACGCTTAAAATATTCCATGACATCGTCCTGGGCAACAGCAAGTATGTTGACATGATCAAGAGCGACGCCTACACTATGAAGACATACTACATGGGCCTTGTCGACGAGAACAACAAAGTGAACTTCTACGACGGAATAATCAGGGTAGTCGATCCCGATGGGAAAGAATTTCTGAAGTTTGAACCCAAAGACTACTTGACTCACGTCGCCGAACACGTGGAAGAGTGGACTTACGCGAAGTTCCCATACTTGAAGAAGGTGGGATGGAAGGGTCAAGTTTACGGACCTGACAGCGGAGTTTACCGAGTTGGCCCGCTTGCAAGACTGAACGCTTCGAGCGGCATGGCCACACCGCTGGCTCAAGCCGAGCACGACGAGATGTACAAGACCCTGGGCGGCAAGCCTGTGCACGGCACTCTGGCCTTCCACTGGGCACGGTTGATTGAGTTGCTCTACGCTGCTGAACGAGCCCTAGAGCTGGTAAGAGACCCAGAGATCACGGGCACGAACATACGCGCAAAACCGGGTGAACCCAGTGAGGGCGTAGGCGTCGTCGAAGCAGCAAGAGGTACGCTCTACCACCACTACGTGTTGGATAAGGATGCCCTGGTCAAGGACGTCAACATGATCGTTGCCACGACCAACAATTATCCAGCAATCTGCATGTCGATCCGTGACGCAGCCAAAGGCCTGATCCACGGTGGCGAAGTAAACCAAGGCCTACTCAACATGGTAGAAATGGCTTTCAGAGCCTACGACCCGTGCTTCGGATGCGCAACACACTACGCAGTTGGACAGATGCCGCTGACGGTCGAGATCTACGACTACGAGAAAAAACTAATCAAGATCGTGAAAAGGTAAACCCTTTTCTCACTCCTTCATTTTCTGCTTCCGCGGCGATTTCTAATGCCAAACAAAGATGAGAAGTATAATGTCCAAGAAGAGTTGAGCAAGTGGCTAGGAAGAGCTAAAAGGCTTGTTCTAGCCGGAATCGGAAATCCAATACGCGGGGACGACTTCGTCGGGGTCAAAATCGTCCAGAACCTGAAGGGAAGAGTCTCGAAAAAAGTCTTTCTAGTCGAGTGTGAAACGGTTCCGGAAAGCTACATCGAGCAAATAATCGACTTCAACCCGACACACATTCTCCTCATAGACGCAGCAGTTCTGGGATTAAAACCCGGTGACTCTGAGCTTCGTGAACCCGAAAAACTGATAGCCGCGCCTGCGTTCTCAACCCATATGCTTCCGCTACGCATATTTTGCGAGTACCTTTCGAAGGCAACCAAAGCGAGGATCGCGCTACTACTCATAGAACCTGAAAACACCGATTTCGGAGAGGGTCTATCGCCAGAAATTGACGCCGTTGCTCAGCAGATCACGAAAACCCTGCTTGAGACTTTCTCTCAGGAAAACTGATCATCCTAGTCTTTTCTGAAGCCTTAACTCGTCTCTTATCGGCAGGTTTCCTATGCCCATAAGGATTTTTCCGTGTTTTTCAGCTATGACGTTAGGCTTTACTCCGTAAATCTGGAAGCCAACAGACTGGTAGAAGGCCAATGCAGGTAAATCATCGTTCGAAGTTGAAACAAGTAGTCTTTTCTTTTTTCTTCGAATAGCCTCGTCTTCGATTTTTTTAACAAGTCCTTTGCCTACGCCTGAGCTTTGATACTGAGGCAAGACCCCTAAGGCTACAATGATGATAGCATCATCTACCTCTGCAGTAGAGATGAAGCCAACTACGCTGTCTTTGAATCTCGCAACGTACGCTGGCAGTTCTGTAACCTTGAATTTTCGGTCAAAGGTCAGCTGCTCTTCTTCTCCCCAAAAACCTCTGACAAACCCTCCGATCTCTTTCTTTTTCTCCTCAGAAGTTGCTCTGTCAATGGTGTATTCGAGTTTGGTTTTCTTTGCGCATTCGGGACAGGCGGTTCTGAGTTTTGCATGCTCTCCGCAGAGAAACTTCCTGCACAAGCCGCACTTGAACACTGCGTCTCTGCAACAGTAGTGGCACTTCATGAGTCACTCTTCCCATTCTACTGTTCTATCAAAAAGCTATATAACAACAGGGCTTCAGTATTGCTAGGAAAGCACTCAGGGGGTCTCAGCAAATGTGTGTCTTGGGCAAAGACAAGTTGAAGGAACTCATCGACAATTACAAAGTCGTCTACCCTTACGATTACAACCTACTCGACGGTGACGGCTACATTCTGACTGTCAGGGAAGAAACAACCCTCCACTACATGGAGCACAAAAACCTGATATCCCACGAAATAGTCTTCATCCCGCCAAACTGCGTTGCTCACTTGACTGCAAAGAGCAAGTACGGTAGAATGGGCCTGTCCTTCCTAAACGCCGCGAAGGTGCACAGCGGATTCATCGGCAGACTAGCCCTTGAACTAGTAAACCTCAGCAACGACCGTCATCCCATCATGATCAAGAGAGGAGACCCTTTCATGCACGTGGAATTCGTAACAAGAGAAGGCCAGCCCTCACCGTACATGGGAGAATACCAGTTTCAGTATATGAGCGAGGAAGAAATGCAGATGTACATTCCAACCCTGAAAAAAGTCTTTCCAAACTACGAGGAGCTGGCCAAAGCATGGCTCAAGAACAAAAGGCTACTGCCGTGAGGTTTGCAACGTCGTGTTTTAGAGCGGCAGAGAAACACACCACAGGGGCAAAGTGGACTCAAAATACGTATCAGTGAACCAGAAAACAAATCAATCATTTATAGAAGTATGTTCTGCTTTGACTGTTAAATGTTTAAATACGGCGGCTTAAGGTATGCTAAAGGGAACTACCATGAAAGCAAAAAACTACAGAGCCGTAAAAGGACAAGCTTACACGAGAAGAGAGTTCATAAAGGGTTTTCCCCAGCCTAAAATAACCAAGTTCACCATGGGTGATACAAAATCCAGCTTTGCATACGAGGGAAAACTCATATCCCTCGAAGCAGCCCAGATTCGTCACAACGCTCTAGAAGCTGCCCGCGTGGCCACGAACCGCTTGTTGATGGAGAAGCTGGTTAACAATTATCAGTTACAGGTTCATCCCTACCCGCACACCATACTTCGGGAGAATAAGATGATTTTCGGCGCACACGCAGACCGTCTTTCAGATGGTATGCGCGGGTCTTTCGGAAAACCAATAGGCACAGCCGCACGCGTCAGACCCAACCAGACGATCATCAGCGTCTTCGTGAACGGGGACGCTGTTGAACTCGCCAAGGAATCACTTAAGCGTGGAAGCGCCAAGCTTCCAATGCCCTGTCGAATCGTGATTGAAAAACTTCAAACTGAAGAGGCGAAGACAGTTGACTGAAATGAGAAAGGACTTAGTGATATGGTTTGAAAGCCTGAGAAAGACAGACATCCCGTCCGTGGGAGGAAAAAACGCCAACCTCGGCGAAATGATAAGCGCAGGCATACCTGTCCCACCCGGATTCGCCATAACAGCCTACGCCTACAAGAAATTCATTGAAGAAACAAAGATTGCCGCAAAGATCTATGAGATCATAGACGAAACAGTAACCGACGTAAACGACCCTGGGCAATACGAGTTGGCCTCAAAGAAAATCCGTGAGCTAATCGAAGCAACATCAATGCCTAAAGAGATTGAAAACGCCATCAGAGTTGCCTATGAAGAGCTAAGCAAGAAGATCAACGTCAAAGAACCATTCGTTGCCGTCAGGTCAAGCGCCACAGCGGAAGACTTGGCGGATGCATCTTTCGCTGGGCAGCAAGAAACGTTTCTAAACACTAGAGGAGTCAAAAACGTTCTCCTAAACACTGTGAAATGCTGGTCCAGCCTGTTCACTCCACGTGCAATCTTTTACCGCAACGAGAAAGGTTTTGCGCATGAGAAAGTCTTCATAAGCGTCGGAGTACAGAAGATGGTGAATTCCGAGGCTGCAGGCGTCATCTTCACGCTGAACCCTGTAACAGGCGACACAAGTCAGATGGTTATCGAGGGCAACTACGGTCTCGGCGAAGCAGTTGTTTCGGGGTCTGTCACTCCGGACGACTTCGTCGTTCACAAGGAGTCGATGAAGATAATTGAGAGACGAATAGCCAAGAAAACAGTCCAGTATGTTAGGGATCCAAAGACGGGGCACACGATACACGAAGAGGTGCCGGCGGAAAAACAGCAGTTGCCCTGTATTAGCGATCAGGAAATAGCCAAGCTTGCAGAATTGGCCGAACGGATCGAGAAGCATTATGGGAAACCGCAAGACATCGAGTGGGCCATAGACGGGGACATCGAGTTTCCGGACAACGTGTTCATGACTCAATCAAGGCCTGAAACAGTTTTTAGCGCGAAGTTGGCGGAAGCCCCAGCAAAAAGCGAGGCAGCAGAAGCGAAGCCGGAATTGAAGGTCGCTGTCAAAGGAATCGCCGCTGGCAAACGAGGCTACGGCATAGGCATCGCCAAAATCGTGGCAGACCCGCAGGAAGCTGCCAAAGTCATGAAGAAAGGCGACATTCTCGTCACGGACATGACCAACCCTGACTATGTGCCGTTCATGAAACTAGCAGGCGCGATAGTCACCGACAAGGGTGGAGTAACCTGTCACGCGGCTATAGTGAGCCGTGAACTAGGCATCCCATGCGTCGTGGGAACCGAGAAGGCCACGCAGGTAATGGTCACAGGAAAGGAGTACACTGTGGACTCAAGAAGCGGTGTGGTCTACGAAGGCGCGCTTCAAACATTAACTGCACAGCTTTCATCTGCGAGTACCGCCGCTGCAGGTCAAGCTGCTGTCGGTGTGGGCACATTCCAAGCCGTGCCAACAACGGCGACCAAGATCTACATGAACTTGGGCGTGCCGGAGAAGGTTGAGGAGTACAAAGACCTGCCCTTCGAGGGCATCGGACTGATGCGCATAGAGTTCATCCTAGCTAGCTACATCGGAGAACACCCACTGCAATTTGTAGAAACCGGAAAAAGCCAACAATTTGTCGACAAACTCGCAGAAGGAGTAGCGACAGTCGCAAGGGCAACACAGCCACGTCCAGTGGTGGTACGCTTCAGCGACTTCAAGACCAACGAGTACAGGGAACTGAAAGGCGGCGAGAAATACGAGATCATTGAAGCAAATCCTATGCTGGGCTGGAGAGGCTGCAGCCGCTACATAAGCCAATGGTACGAAAAGGCGTTCAGACTCGAATGCCAGGCCATAATAAAATGCAGAAAAGAGTGGGGACTAAAAAACGTGTGGGTCATGCTTCCAGTCGTGCGCACTCTGTGGGAAGCCAAGGCGGTTCTTGAAATCATGCGCCAAGAAGGCTTGGAAAGATCAAAAGACTTCAAAGTCTGGTTCATGGCTGAAACACCCTCAATCGCCATACTGGCTGATGAATTCTCAAAACTTGCCGACGGCTTCTCGATAGGCTCAAACGACATGACCCAAGGCATACTGATGATCGACAGAGACTCAGAACGCTTGGGGCAGATGGGATACTTCGATGAGAGAGACCCGGCCGTGGAAAGAATAATCGCGCACCTGATCAGAGTTGCCCATGAGAACGGGGCCACCGTATCCATATGCGGGGAAGGCCCATCAAACCTGCCTGACTTCGCAGAATTCCTCGTGAGAAACGGAATCGACAGCATCTCGGTAAACAATGATGCAGTCGTAGCCACTAGGAAGCTTGTCGCAAGCATAGAGCAGAAGATAATTCTAGAACGACTTGCTGAACTGAACGAAAAAGCCCTTGGGCACGCAGTGCGAAAACCGGTTCAACCTTGGGAATGGACACCGTAAGAGTTGCCTCAGCTCATTCTTACCCATGATTTAGGGTGTGTTTGCATGAGACAGTTTGACCTAGAAGAGCAAAGAGTCAAACAGGAAATTCTCAAACTCGGCGCAAAACGCGTCCTGATCCAACTCCCGGAGGGCTTAAAGCCCGAAGCTCCACACATCGCAAAGACCGTCGAAAAGTTCGGTGTGCTACCCATAGTCTCTGCAGACCCTTGCTATGGCGCGTGCGATTTGGCGATAGCTGAAGCTGAAAGCTTGGGCGTAGACTTGATAATCCATTATGGACACTCCAAGATCGTTAGGTATGAACGCGTTCCAACACTTTACGTTGAAGCCCGTGCAGCCGTTAACGTAAACTCTGCTGTCGAAAAGGCCCTGCCACTGCTAGAGAAATGGCACAAGATAGGGTTGGCTACAACCGTTCAACACGTCCAAACGCTCGACGAAGTCAGAGAAACCCTCGTCCGCGCAGGCAAGACCGTCATGATAGGCGACACCAGACGCTTAAACTATCCTGGCCAAGTCATAGGGTGCGACTACAGCAACGCGATCTCAATAGCGAAGGATGTTGAAGCTTTTCTCTTCATCGGCGGAGGACAATTCCACGCTTTGGGCGTGGCCCTTTCAACCTCAAAGCCAACAGTTGTTGCTGACCCCTTCGATGACACTTCGTTTTCTGTTGATAAAGAAGCGGAGAAAATCTTCAAGCAGCGATGGGCGATGATAGAAGACGCAAAGGAAGCGAAGAACTTCGGGGTTCTGCTTGGCATAAAGCCTGGACAGAGAAGGCTCGAAGAAGCTCTGCAGGTCAAAGAGAAGCTTGAAGGGAACGGGAAGACAGCATATCTCCTAGCAGCTAGAGAAATCACTCCAGAAGCACTCATGGAATTTCCAACGATCGACGCGTTCGTCAACACGGCCTGCCCAAGAATTTCTCTTGATGACTCCGCCAATTTCCGAAAGCCAATTTTGACCAAGAATGAAACCTTAGTCGTCGTTGGTGAGCTGCCCTGGGAAGAATTATGCAAAAGAGGTTTGCTCGAAAACTAGAATTAGAGATAATGCTTTCAAAAATCAAGCCTCACCCTGCGCCCACACCTAACCTTGAGCAGTACACCATTTCAGCTGACACGGCGGCAACGATGCTTTACATTGCTGCCTACTCAAACGGGGACATCGTTGACAGGACCGTTTTGGACCTGGGCTGCGGCACGGGCAGGCTGGCCATAGGAGCTGCTCTATTAGGCGCGAAAGAGGTTGTAGGCGTAGATCTGGACAAAACTGGAGTGAAAGCGGCCTTTGAAAGCTCTGTGGCAACAGGTGTGAAGGAGAGGATGCAGTGGGTTGTTGCGGACGTTGATTCTGTTCGTGGATGTTTTGACACAGTCCTAGAGAACCCGCCCTTCGGAGTTCAAAAAAAGGGGGCTGACAGAAAGTTTCTAGCCAAAGCCTTAGAATTGGGAAGAGTCACCTATTCTCTTCACAAAAGGCCTCACGGAGATTCGACGTTTGTCAAGAGACTGAGAAAGAGCAGCGATGGTGCCATCGCGGTTCCCCCGTCTTCTTTCATGAAAAAGTTCATCGAAGAAAGTGGTGGAAGAATAGAAGCTGTTTATGCCTTGTTAATGACTCTCCCACACATGTTCAGCTTCCACACAGAAGAGAAGCATGAGTTTCTAGTCGACCTATACGTCGTGCACAGAAGGCAACCTGTTCATGATGCGCGCTAATCAAAAGGTTTATTGATAAGCGTAGAAAGAACAGTTATAACTGTTTAGTTGACGGCGCGCCCAGCAATGCGCAAGCATCTGACGTGCGAGCCAACGTAACAATGAATAGGGATTTCCAATGAGTGCAAAGTCCACCGAACCCAAGACTGGTCAACTGGCCTTGCCAGGCGAACGCCTAGGCGTGATCGAAGAGTTCACTCCAGATGCCGGAACGTTCGTGAAAGACGGAGTGATCTATTCCAAAGTCGTCGGCCGCGTCTTGATCGACCTAGCACACAAACGTGTCACAGTCCATCAATTGACCCACGGGGCAAAGGTGCCCATTACGGGAAGCACAGTTGTGGGGCAAGTTGCAAGCGCACAGTCTGAAACCGCAGGAATGCGCATTTTTGAAATAGGCGCCGATGAAGTTTCCAGCGGTTTCATGGGCATACTGCACATCTCAGATGCTCACGTGAGGTACGTCGATTCGATGTTTGACGTGTGCAAGCCCGGCGACATCGTAAGGGCAAAGGTGATCAGCGAAAAGAACAGAACCTACCATCTGTCGACCAAGGACAGAAACTTAGGCGTGATCTATGCTTTCTGCTCGAACTGTGGAACGCTACTCGAACAGAGAAGACAAGGCATGCACTGCCCAAAGTGTGGGCGGCTTGAGAGACGCAAGACCGCGGCAGACTATGGAAGAGGATTAATAGAGCGCAGGAAGGGTGAAGAGGAAAATGAAAGTTAACGTGCTCAAAAAGACCTCAAACGAGCTAAAGATCGAAGTGGAAGGCGCCGGCCACACGCTTTGCAACCTGCTGCAAAAAGAGCTCTTGGAGGAGGACAGCGTAGACATGGCTGGCTATGACATCCCGCATCCTTTGGCTTCGAACCCAATAATCTATGTGCGCACGAAGGGCAAAGTGAGGCCTGAGCAGGTCTTGCGGAACGCTATAGAAAAAACGCGGACCATAAACAAAGAATTCGGCAAAGAGCTAGCCAAAAGTCTCAAGGAAAAGTGATTCTGCCTTTTATCTTTGCGAGCAGCTCGCTTAGGCCGTCAACAGGATCACTCTCCCTCCCGATCATCGCCACACTTTCGTCCAAGCTGACACAGCGGCTGAGCCAAGCATAAACTATCAATGCTTCAGCGGCATCAGCCAAGCCGTGTCTCGACATTCCTGACGGCAAACATTCTCTAAGCCCAGCCTTCCTCAGAGCCTCGGCCAGAACGCTTCCTTTCACCTTTGTGCCCAAGGGGCTGCCCTTTCTATTGGATATGGCAAGCGAGTAAACAAAATTCACGTATGAATCTCCAAGGGACGCCAACTCGTGATCAATCAGGACTTCGTTAAGGTTTCTGCGAGTCCATGCAAAAGAAAGCGCTGGACAATGTTTGGTCAAGTTACAGCCTCCCGTCAGGAGTATTCTTCACTAAGCTTATAACGCCTCCTTTCCCCATATTTCCACGAGCTTCTCTTGAGGAATCGTTTTGCCCCCGAAGAAATTCCGTGTAATCAAACAGGAGATTCGTGTTCTAGGGGTCGATGACGGAGTCTTCATTCCCCACTCAAGAGGGTTTGCCCCTGTCATCGGCGTCGTTTTTCGCGGAGGATACTGGCTCGACGGAGTAATGAGCACCAAAGTCGAAGTCGACGGCTTCGACGCTACAGACAAAATAGCCACAATGATAGTCAACTCTCCGCATTACGAGCAGTTAAGAGTCATAATGCTCGATGGAATAACGTTTGGCGGTTTCAACGTGGTTGACATGAAGAAACTCAATGCTGAAACAAGGCTCCCAGTAATCGCCGTTACGAGGGACAAACCTGACTTCGATGACATACGCAGGGCGTTGGAGAATCTGCGATCGTCCGAGAAACGGTGGAAAGCCATTCTGAACGCGGGAGAGATTTTTGAAGTGAGCACTAGAAGAAAAGGCGAAAAAGCATTCATGGAAATCTGCGGAATTCTCGAAGACGATGCGAGGAAGATAGTGCAGCTGACCTCCACTCGAAGCAGCGTTCCAGAAGCCCTGCGCGTGGCCCATCTCATCGCCTCGGGTGTAAACAAACTTTAGTCTTGGTATTGATTCTAACGAGAAAAGATTTAAAAGAGGCCATGCTAAGGCTAATGAAACGGACAGCGGTGAAAATTTCGATGGAATTTTGTCCAAAATGCGGTTCTCGACTCGCACCGAGAAAAACGAAGAAGGGAAAGGAAGGATCATTGATGTTAGCTTGCCCCAAATGCGGCTACAGGAAACACGCTTCTAGCAAGAAAGTGGAACCAAAAGTTGCGAAGGTGATCCAGCACAAGCCAGAGCAGCTTGTGGCAGTAATAGGAAAGGAAGAACAGAAACTGAGAACGTTGCCAACCGTCAGGATTGAATGCCCCAAGTGCGGAAACAACCTGGCATACGTCTGGCAAGTGCAGACAAGAGGCGCAGACGAGTCCTCGACCCAGTTCCTGCGCTGCACAAAATGCAACTACACGTTCAGAGAATACAGCTGAACTCTATGGTATTTAAGTTAGAGGCAAAATTCTCAGACTGCTTTTGAACTTTGAAGGCTTGTTTTCTCAGAAGCTTGTTTTAAGACGATGGTCAGAGGGTTGAATTTTTTAGCTGCTCAATTGGACATTGAAAAGTGGGACAAAGTTTCAGAGTCTTTGATAGACAACGCGCGCAGAACTATGTTTCAGCATAGTCTTAAATACAGGTTGAACGATATGTTTAATACCGGGTTGCAGGCAGACGGCAAGTGGTGAAAGTTGACCGTTTTGGGCGGCAACGATGGTACGTGCGACAAAGGATTACAACTGCACAAGCTGCAACAGTCTCATCCATGAGAGCGAACTCTACCAGCCGATTAACATGAGGAAGCGAGGAGGAGTGTTCACGCTGAAAAAGCTTTGCCTGAGTTGCGCTCCGAGGAGATGATGAAATGTCGGTGGCGGAGACTTCCAAAGTGAACGTCCTGCTAATTCAGCTTCCGTTCCCAAAGGAGTATAGGTGGAACCCTCTGGGAATAGGCTACCTCGCATCGAACATAAACGGCTCCCACCGTCTTCAAATCTACGACATGAATTTCTATCCAAGACTTTCAAGCCTTGAGATGTTCCTAAGACTTCAGAATTGGGACGTCGTTGGGATTTCGACTTTGACATCTCAGGAAAGGATATGCAATGACGTAGCACGCCTCGCAAAGAGAACCACTGGAGCACGGGTCGTAGTCGGAGGCCCACATGCTACGGTAAAACCTGAACAAGTGCTAGGAAATTCCAGCGTGGACGATATAGTCGTGGGAGAGGGCGAGATTGCGATGTCAAGGCTTGTAAACGGCGAATATCGTGAAAGGGGAATCCACAGCGAGCCTTTCATTAAAGACCTCGATGCACTAAACTTTCCAGCTAGAAACATGATGGAGAAAGGATATTTCAAGTACGGCTACCAAAGCCTCATAGCTAGCAGGGGTTGCCCATTCAACTGCAAGTTCTGCCAGCCAACTGCGAGGAAGCTGTTCGGGGCAAGAGTCCGCCTTCGATCTCCTGCAAACGTTGTGGCCGAAATAAAAGATATGAAAAATGTCTATAACATAGGCCACGTAAAGCTCGACGATGATACGTTCACTTGGAATAAGGATTGGGTCATGGGATTCTGCAGAGAGGTCGCGAAACTTGGCGTAGTTTGGGACTGCAACGCGAGAGTCAACTGCATTGACAGGGAGATGCTTACGGCTATGAAAAGCTCTGGATGCAACAGGATAGGCTTCGGAATAGAGTCGGGCTCTCAGGAAATCCTGAACTACTACAGGAAGGGCATAACCATTCCTCAGATAGAGGATGCGTTCGCGTTGTGCAAAGAAGTGGGCATGAGTGTACACGCGTACGCAATACTCGGTGCTCCTATGGAGACCCTTGGCACTATTCAGGAGACAGAGGAATTGATCGAGCGAATCAAGCCCGACTCGATTTACATAAGCCTGCTAAAGCCGTTGCCAGAGACCGACCTCTATCACGAGCTGAAAAAAGAGGGACGACTGCTAACTGACGATTGGGCAGCATACGAGTATTCAGACGATACCCCTTGCATAAAGATGGACAACTTGAGCATGGAGCAACTCTCGCAAGAGAGGAAGAGGCTAATGAAAGGCTTTTACAGGAGAAAGATGTGGAACCCGATATATCTCTGGAGTTCCGTGAGGGCATATCCCTTCAAGTACCTTGTCCAAAAGATACGGCTTGGGATGAAAGGAGAATGAAAAATTCAGTAATAGCCCCAAATAAGAACGAGGAGCAGTACATAAGCGCGTTTCTGATGAGCCTATCACGCCAAGCCTAAGGTCAAGATACTGGATGGCAAGCTCCTGATCGAGAAGGCTGAGGAATAACGACTCTAGGATTCCAGCTTAGCGCACTATTCATTCAGACATACACTGAGCTTCTATAACATCGTTTTGGTATGCAGTCGAACCCAACGGTGAGGCGGCTACGGCGTGATTTTGTCGTTCAGCGTCAGGCTTAAGAGTGTAAAGTCTTTATTAACCACCAAGTATATCCGATACAAAGGTGATCTCAGTGTTCAAACTCAAAGTAGCCGATGCCAAACTTCTGAGAGACATGATCACTTCTATTTCCATCCTCGTAGACGAAGCCACGTTCAAGCTCGACCAGGACGGCTTGAAGCTCAGAGCGATGGATCCCTCACGAGTCGCCATGATCGACTTCGAATGGCCCAAAACCGCCTTCGAAGAGTACACGTGCACAGAGCCGACAAAAATGTGCATCAACATAACAGAACTGCTGAAACTTCTCAAAAGAGCAGGCAAGAACGAAACAGTAGAGCTTTCTCTGGACGAAAAAACGGGGCGCCTACAAGTCGCAATGGCCGGAAAATACACACGAAACTTTACGATGCCCACGCTTGAAGCCTCAGAAGAAGAAGTGCCAACGCCGAAGATCACCTTCAACGTGAAAGCAAAGGCTACGACTGAAGGTTTGAGCCAAGCGATAGAGGACGCTCAACTCGTAAGCGACCATGTTAAGATCGAAGCAGACCCTGAAAAACTGGTTTTCAACGCGTCGGGCGACCTCATGGGTGCAACGATCACCCTGCAAAAAGGAAGCGACATGCTGCTGGACCTAGAAGCCAAGGAAGCGCAGAAAGCAACCTTCAGCCTCAGTTACCTGACAGAGATAATAAAGGCGGCATCTGCAACGTCGGACATAGCTACACTCGAATTCTCTTCAGACATGCCCATAAGGCTGGATTTCCAGCAGGCAAAAGAAGGAAAACTAACGTTCTTCCTAGCGCCGAGAATAGAGACAGAATGAGACGAAAAACGAAGAGCAGATGACCACGGGAAGATTCACAAAAAGCGACCTGGCAAAATATCCTTTTCTCACAGAAACCACGGAATACATAAAGAAACTCAATGTGAAGATTGAGGACCTAGCAAACCCTGAACTTGAAAGAGTCCTCGAACGTGCCGAAGAGAGAGTTGAAGACGCTATTTTGTACACGCTTGTTGGCAGAATGACACGCAACGAAGAAATCGAAATTTTGTCCTTTCCAGCTGCAATAGTGCTGACGGTTGCAACTGGAAATTCCTTCATCAAGAAAAGGTACGCTCTCGCCGAAGCAAAGCGGATATACGAAGACCTCAAAGAAGAAAACAAAGAGCAAATTCTCGAAATCGCAAGAGACTTAGGATGGAAACTGGTCCTCAGCCAACGAAACGTGTCCCCGCTCGAATTCGCAGCGGACTTTCAAGATTATCTGAGAAGCACAACTCATCTGCGCGACAAGAAGTGGAAGCTCGTCAACCGGGTTTTGTCCAACGGAACCGTTTTCTTATCTAGAAACGAGACATCGAGATTGTTGAGCGAAGAAGCGCGCAGGCATATAGAAGAAAGACTAGAAGTAAAAGAACTGCCTGACTTTCCAAAGAAAATAATGAACGTGGCAGAAAAAATAATGAAGCTCTCAGCTGAGAAGATAGGCAAGGCCGAGATAGAAGAATTTCCGAAGGTTATGGTGCAAACAGCATTCCCACCATGCATAGCAGCGCTGTACTTGGCGTTCTCATCTGGACGCCACATCTCACACGTAGGAAGGTTCGCCCTGACCTCGTTCCTCATAAACATCGGAATGCCCTCGGAAAACGTCATTGACCTCTTCAAAAACATTTCAGACTTCAACGAAAAAATGACCCGTTACCAAGTGGAACACATCGCCGGCGAAACAGGCTCAAGAACGCGGTACATCCCACCGAGATGTGACACTCTGCAAACACATGGCATATGCACAGACCCAGATGAGGTGTGCAGAAGAGTACGCCACCCGTTAGCTTACTACCGGATCAGGCTTAAGAGCGCTGGAAAGAGCCAGTGAAAGCAGATCAGAGTGCAGTATACCTTATATATCCAGTGCGATAAATGAACGCTATCTTTGAAAGGTGAATAGACACCAATGGAGTCTTCGCACGTAGAAGGAAACCTCGAGGTTAGTTCTGAAATCGGGATAATACTCCCGACGTATTGCGAAGCGGCCAACATTGAAAAGCTGATTCTTGAACTGGAGAATTCAAGCCTGAACGCCTCAATACTGGTTATCGATGATTCGAGTCCCGACGGGACAGCCGACCTTGTCAGAAAGCTCCAGAGGAAATACAGCAACGTTTTGCTTCTCGTTAGGAGCAAGAAACTAGGACTTGGAACTGCAATTACTGACGGGTTTAGGATCTTCTTGTCGGTGAAGAAACCTCCCAAATGTATAGTCACGATGGACGCTGACTACTCACATAACCCTCAAGAGATACCCAAGCTATTAGCTCCTATGCAAGAAGGATGCGACCTCGTTGTCGGAAGCAGGTACTGTCAAGGCGGCGGTACACGAGAGTGGAGCATAGCGCGCTTGCTAATAAGCAAGGTCGCAAACCTCATCACGAGACTAAGAGTTGAGGCAAAAATATCCGACTACACTAGCGGAATGCGCTGTTACTCCACCAAGCTGGTTAGAGGAATAATAAACGACTTGCACAGCCAGACCTATGAAATACAGATTGAAACAATAAGGCAAGCCAACGCAAGAGGCTTCAGGATAAGAGAAGCGCCAATCGTTTTTCTTAACAGAAAGAAGGGCAAATCAAAGCTAAGCATCAACGAGATAAGAGATTTTCTTTCATACATTCTTTCCTTAAACAGAAAATACTGAATACCCCGACGCTCCCAAATCCAACGTACAGTCTACATTCTTACCAACTGAGCCAGCATAGACTGTTACATCGGTAACATGGGTGTAAACAAAAGCAAGCAGATTATCAATCTCAGACTAAAGTCCATGGAAGGACTAGAAAGCGCGTATTGCAGATGCGCATGAGGAACTTACAATACTCGCACATAAACTCGATCAAAGTACGCAATGTCTGCCAAACAGGATGCGGATGCCTATTATTTCCACTTGATCCTTGAACAAGACAAGAGAAAGTGAGAAAAAGGGGACAGCGCTAATAGCTTCAGCGCCTCCTTTAGAAGTGCACAGCAAAGATGAGAGCAAGACCATGAATGCATTCAGCTTTGTCAAAAAGGTCAGCTTTGAGAACATCGAGAAATGGCTAGGCCGCAAGGTGCTTAATAAAGTCGATGTAGGTGCGCTTCTTCTGGGGCTGGCCGTTCTAGTATACACTGTCTTGTTATCATACTTCACGATACTTAGGCACTACGAATTTGAGACTTACGCATGGGATCTCGGAATCTTCAACCAGTCATTTTGGACCACTTTGCACAACGGAAGATTCTTCTACTCAACGGTTGAGCTACTCGTCAATCCTTCTGGCAGCTTCTTCGGGACACATTTCAGTCCGATTGTTTTTCTCGTCTTGCCATTCTATGCCATCTATCCGGCTCCACAATCGCTGCTGGTGATTCAGTCATTCGTACTGGCGTTAGGAGCGGTACCCTTGTACGTGCTCGCGAAGCGCGTTGGGAAATACAGATTCTTTGCGCTCTCATTCGTATTGGCCTACATGCTTTACCCTGCGCTTCAAGGCATAAACTGGTTTGACTTCCATGTCCAAAGTTTTTTGCCGCTGTTCTTCTTCTCAGTTCTCTACTTCTTCGAGACGCAAAACTGGAAGCCCTATTTTCTCTTCGTTTTTCTCTCCCTGATGTGTGAAGAACACGCCGCAATGATCGTCGCTTTTATCGGCCTGCTTGCGGTTCTACAGCATAGAAAACACTTGCTGCACGAACTGAAGGCCAAAAACCTCAAAGACAAGCTTTTTTTAGTTTCATTCTTCACAATAGCACTCGCTGTTCTTTGGTACACGGTAGCCGTGCTCGTTCGAGACGCCCTTTTCCCAGCGAACCCGACATTCATTTCCACGTTCAATGCAGCAAGCGATTGGAGAATTCTCGGAGTTCAAAACCCTATAATGATTCCCTTCTATCTCTTTCGGTATCCAGCCAACGCGGCAGCCGCTCTCAGCTACGATATCCCATTGAAAGTAAGCTATTTGATTGCCTTATTCGGACCTCTTGCGTTTATGTCTTTTTTCAAAGCGCGTTACTTGTTGCCCACGGTTCCCTGGTTCGTACTTGCTCTATTCTCCAACTATCAACCATATTACACGATTCTCTTCCAGTACCCGGCTTACGTGATAGCGTTCATTTTTGTCGCAGCAATATACGCTCCAACAGCAATATACGCGGTTGGCAGCAACGGTGGAAACAACCTGAGAGCCTTGGAGAAACGTCTTGCAATATTACTGGCATTCAGTTTCATAGCATTTTTGTTCGTGTCTCCCTTAAGCCCAACTGTGGCCATTTTGTACCCATCTTCAGGCATAAGCCCAGTTTCTCAAAGGGACAATCTTGCACATCAGCTTCTAGCGTATATTCCTGGAAATGCTTCAGTATTAGCGGACAACGCGCTCTTTCCGCAAGTTTCAAGCAGAAGCAACGCGTATGTCATACCAACAATAGCACCGATATGGACTGACCACGCTGATGAAGTGAAGAATTTCACAAGTCAGATGCTGGAGAAAGTGGACTATCTGATCGTAGACACCAAGACAGATCCCTTTACAAGCAGCGTGGTTTTCTCCTTGATGAACGAGAACTCTACCTTCAAAGTTGTCGCGTCTGCCGACGGCGTTATACTATTCAAGCGCAATTACTGCGGCAACGCTACCATTCTCTTGCCCTATGATGCTACTTATGATTACAAGAGCCTTGGACTCTATAGTGGAGAGCTTACGAAGTCACCTAATTCTACGAGCGACTTGGTTCTACACTATAACGGATCATTCGGACAGTCTCCGATGTTTTGGTATGGTCCCCGTATTCCTCTGTCACCTGGAGATTACAACGCTATAATGAGGATAAGAATCAACGGGACTGGTGAATTGTTTGGCATAGACATCTGTACGGACAGTGGGCAGAAAGTTCTATTGTCCAAGAATTTCTCTTCAACGGAATTTGCCCAACAACAAGACTGGATGAACCTAACAATCCCATTTCACACTGATGAGCCTCTCGATGACTTCGAACTGAGGGCTGTTTGTTTTCCAAGAACAGCCGACATGTACTTAGACTACTTTAGCGTAGACCAAATCAACCCTCCTTGATACAGAGAAAGAATTGAAAGGCTAAAAGGTCCCTCAAACCATCGCGGCAAACAAAATGCTAGTTCTGCCAGTGCAGAATCAGTCCTCCTCGCATTCAACCAGCACACAAGCGTCTTTTTTGCTGTTAGAAAAATGGACTGGATGCGAGACAAACCGTTTAACTCTCGGACTTTGAAACGCAGCCAATTTCCAAAAGGAAGAATCATAACTGGCGCAGTTTGAAAGTTGAGTGGTGGTGAACCACTGGAAACAAGTCTTGCAATTTCACCTTTGGAAGCGAAGCCATTCCGTCTTCACAATGATCATAGGCAATGGTACGATGCTTCTCCATTGGCGCAAACCCTAAATCCGAAGCAGTGGAGACTTTTGAGATAATTGCTGTCACACGCTAAAGTGAAGCTGAGAATCAGGTAAAAGTGACACTGATGAAAATCGCCGTGATGCACCACAGTCTCAACATTCCAGGCGGAGCCGAGAGACTTTGTCTGTCAGTCATCGAAGCCCTAAGAAACAAGGGACACAACGTCTCGTTAATAACAGTTGAAAAGACAGACTGGAAAGTCGTTAAAGATTCCTTTGGATCAGTAGTCCTGCCAAACGAAGAAAACTACGTCATTACGGGTCGAATCTCGAGAAAACTTACAAGCATACTGGTCTCTTCGACATACTTTTCAATCTTCGTGTTGCAACTCTTAGCCACTAGGCAGAAGCAAAAGCACGATTTGATCATAAACACCTTCGGCGACGCAGTAAATTCCATGGCCGACATAACCTATGTCCATTTTCCACTTCGAGCAGCACTTTCGCTTTCGCAAATCCCCCCCTTGACAAACGTGCCCATGTGGCAAACGATAGCACCAATCTATGGCTCAGCCATGTCATTACTAGACAAGATCACTCCTGGAGATTTACTCACCAACTCCAAATTCACAAAAGAAATAATCAGAACGGTACTACGGAGGAATTCGCTCGTTCTCTATCCTCCAGTCAACACTGAAACATATTCTTCAAACTGTTTCAGAAACACGAAAGAGGGACATACGGTTGTAGTAGTTGCAAGCTACACCCCCAAAAGACATCTGGAACAAGTTCCATTGATAGCCAAGCATTCAAAGTCTGCCAAATTCGTAGTCATGGGAAAAGCCGACGAATATTCTCTGCCCACTTTGAAGAAATTAAGAGATCATATCAGCAGGTTGCACGTCGAAGATCGTGTGACATTGTTGGAGAACGTTCCCTTCAAAGAATTCTTAGAAGTGCTTTCGGAAGCAAAAGTATATCTTCACATAATGCCTCAGGACCATTTCGGAATCTCCGTGGTTGAGGGTATGGCGGCGGGCTGTGTTCCAGTCGTACATCGATCAGGCGGGCCATGGATGGACATACTCGACGAGCAGCAAGGCATGTACGGTTTTTCGTATTCGACCCCTGCTGAAGCTGCAAGGTACATAGACACACTTGTCAGCGATGAAGATTTAAGAAGTAGGACCGCTCTAAAAGCTTCATACAGAGCCAAAAGATTCGATAAAACGGTGTTCATGAAGAGAATGGTTGAAGTGGTTGAGAAATTTGCGGGCTAATGAAACCCCGTGCATCTCTATCGTGGTACCGACACTGAACGAGGAAGAAAACATACGAATGTTTCTGGACTCTATCAGAAACCAGCCCTTTGTCAACTTTGAAACGCTGGTTATTGATGGGGGAAGCAAGGACGGTACGTCAGGAATTGCCGAAGAACACGATGCTAAAGTTGTGGTCCTACCGGGTCATGGTGAATTCACGTCAAGAAACGTCGGCGCGAAACTCGCCAAAGGCAGTTTTTTGCTTTTCACGTGTGCAGACATAGTTTTTCCTCAGAACATTTTTCAGCGGATAGCTGAGAAATTTGAGAAGAACCCCGAACTCATCGCGCTCACTGGGCCTGGATATCCTTTTGACGCCCCCCTACTGGGTAAGCTAGAGTACGCAATCTACGATCTTGTGAGGTACTTTCTTGCCAAGCTTCCGAAACCCCTCAAGAGGTTTTCAACGAGCACGAACTTTCTGGTCGTCAGAAAGGACTGTTTTGAGAAAACCGGAGGATTTTTGACTGATGACATTAACGCTGACGGGCTTATGGGAAGAGCATTGCTAAGCATGGGCAAAGTTGCGTTTTGCCTAGATACCGGCATATACCTGTCAGCTAGACGCATGAAGAAAATGGGGCTCGTTGGTTTCAACAAGCACTATCTGTATGTTTTCGAGAACATATTCTTCTTCGTTTCCAACATAGGAATCACGAAAGCCTGGAAAACGAGTTCCCAGATGAAACACCGGAAAATTCACGAAACCTAGCGTTCTTTGGCTCTGTCCAAACCTGTTTGGCAACTCTTGCCTAATTTTTCGTCATTAGACAAGATAGAGAGACTAAAATACCCGATGCAAAAATGTTTTCATGAGAGAAATGTCTGATCCCACACGTGATTTTGTTCAAAGACTTTTCCTCCAGTACTACACTCAGTGCTTTAACGAAGTGCGCATCACCCACAAGTTTGAAGAAAGAGAGTTCGCCGCGTTTCTTACGAAAGAAAGAATCATGGTCAGACACAAGAGCTTCAAGACCCCTAGCGAACTCGAAAACTTTCTGTGCTCCACGATTCCGTCAGACGTGTACTATTCAAGTGCTTATTACGAGCAGCCCGACGCTCCAGAAATGAGTGCCAAGGGATGGATCGGCGCCGACCTGATTTTTGACATTGACGCTGACCACATTCCCACGTCGTGTGACAAGGTTCATGACGAGTGGGCCTGTAGCAAATGCGGGCTTAAGGGAAGAGGGGAACTGCCGGAAAAATGTCCGTCATGCGGGGGAGAAAAGTTTGAGAACACCAGCTGGCCGTGTGAATTATGCCTGGCTTCTGCAAAGCTGGAAACGACTAGACTTTTGGACGTTCTTTTGAGAGACTTTGGCTTTTCGGAAAAGGAGGTCCACTTGTTCTTCTCAGGCCATCGTGGGTATCACGTTCACGTCGAAGGCGAAGCCGTTGAGGGTCTTAATGCCATGGCCCGCAAAGAAATTGTCGATTATGTCTGCGGTCTAGGCTTTGACGCCGCTTTGCACGGATTAGATGACAAGAGTCAGGGAACTTTGGGGTTGAAAGATGTTGGTTGGCGTGGACGAATTGCCCGAGGAATATACAAGATCGTACTCAACGCCAAGACGGAAGATTATAAGAAAATGGGGTTGACCAAGAACATAGCCGAAACCATAATGAAGAACAAGGATGCAATCTTGAAAAACCTGAATGAACCCAGACCGGTGGGAATGCCCAGCGGAGTGGGCCCTGAAACGTACAGAAAACTTGTTGAGTACTCTAGAAAATCCCAATCTGCAAGGGTAGACACGGTTGTCACCACGGACATTCATCGCCTGATCAGACTGCCGGGCACGTTGCATGGCAAAACTGGCCTGAAGAAAGTCGAGTTTCCCATCGCAGCCCTAGACGATTTCGATCCCTTCAAGAGCGCATTAGCCTTTAGAGGAGGCGGTGCCACTGTTCTCGTTTCGAAGGCCCCCGAGTTTCGATTGGGCGATGAAGAATTTGGCCCGTACAGGAATGAGAGGGTTGAGTTGCCGAGCACAGCTGCTCTGCTGCTGGCTTGCAAGAAAAGAGCGGAGGTAGTGGTGCAAGATGTATGACGAGCTTTACAAGGCTTGGAAGCTTGAGCTTGAGAACATCGAGTTAGAGAAGCTTCCCCAAGAGTTCTACTCTAGAGCCGCTGAGTACATGAAAAGACTAAAAGAAGAGAGTCGAATGCTGGACAAGAGAACCTTGAAGACAAACCTGCTCGAGGAAGAGATGCGAAATGCAAAACGAATGGTTCATGAACTGATTCAAACACGCTACAGAAAAATAATAAGCAAAGTGGCCAAAGGCGAAGAAATCCCTCCTGACTTCTTCGCACCCGATGAGAAAACGGTTTATTCAAGACTCTCACCCCTTGCAGAAGCTGTCCAAGACTTTGCGAAAGAAATCGTCAGAGGACACACTCCCAAGATCAAGATCGAAGGTGAGCACAGAAGGGTTACTATGCGCTTCTTGAAGGACGTCCCAGCAATAATCGGCGCCGATATGAAGACTTACGGTCCGTTCAAGACCGAGGATGTGGCTTCCCTACCCGTCGAGAACACCAAGATCCTAAAGAAGCAAGGCCTTGCCGAAAACGTGGAAACCGGGTAGATGCTAGCCGGGCATCGGATCCTATCACATCCCCTGGTTGTGAGAGCGCTGGGCTTTGGTTCAAACCAGCTCTTCCTAGCGCAATCTTGGTCCACAGAGCTCGAGTGGCGATTATTACGAGCGGATAGGAAATTATCCAAGAGATGGAATAGAGCGGACCGTAATAATTATGAAAAGGATAGATGTCGCCCCCGCCTGCTCCGATCATGAAGATGGTTGCGATCCTCAACGCGTTGATAAGGTACGTGATGACAGCCCCGAAAATGAAGTACGCTATCCTTTGTTTCCAGGGAACAGCACTGCTCTTTAAGAACAGAAGGATTGTGACCGAATAGATCAGAAGACTGTCAATGCCTGAACATGCCCAAGCTACAGTATACCAGGCGGATTGTCCAGTTGAAGACGTAGCGGTCAAAGCTGGCATCAAGCCTTGCTTAGGATTTGTGCTGTAAGCAATGGTCGTGGTGTACCCCATCATATTCAGAATCCCAGCCGCAAGAATTGTCGTTGTTGGAACAAGAATTTGGAAAGGAGTGAAAAGCCCATATGGATACAAATTGTTGATAGTGTAGACTGACCCAATTAATCCAAGAAACACGGCGGTGATTGAATAGTTCCTTAGGCTGGCAACTCCGTACGCCGCAAAGGCGACCGCAACAAAGAGCACTGTGAAAACCAGGTATTCAATCGAAAGCGGCATATAGTTCGAAATATTGGGATCAAGGTTTATGTTGCTTTTAGCGAAATCCAAGAGGGCCCCATTCCACCCGTAATAGTTGGATCCGATAACGTAGATCGTTGGAAGAGAGAGCGACATGACGAAGAGAATGGTCCTTAGGGATTTTGACCTCCATCTTTTCGGTCGCAGCTTCTCCCAGTTCAGAATCGTTTCCAGCGTCATGAGCCACACGAAGAACAGATAGTACGTTCTTCCCTCCCACGTCATCTCGAACGAACTAGGATCTAGGTAGTACAATATGCTGAGCGGTATGATAAACGCCAGAATGGGCAAGCATTTCATTAGGATATCGACGTATCTCCGAGTTGCCCGTGGGATCTCAGTCATTCTGACCCTCTGCGGTGCCCATTCTGTCCCGTGCCTTTTTCAAAGAGTAAATATGCAACATGTGACCAATATTTGTTTGGTGGTATTTGTCGCGTGAAACTCAATGTTGGATGCGGAGGAGGCAAATACGCTTTTTACGATCTGAAGTGCGAAGTAAACTGTGACGTTCAGAAACCCAAAACCAAAATCTCAAACTTCATCATCTCCGACGTGTGCCATCTTCCGTTCAGAGACAAAGTCTTCCAAACGGTCTACGCGTTCAACGTGCTGGAACACGTCAGCGACCACAACGACGCTGTGAGGGAGCTGAATCGAATAGGCAACGAGGTGACGATCAGGTTCGACAAGATATACAATCTGGCCAACTGGCTCACGGCAGACCATGAGAGCATAGCAGTCGAGAACGCTCTGACACCGTTTCCCAGACCAATAAGGTGGATCGTCAGAGTAGTCCGTTTTCCAATAGATCACAGTGACGCATTCCAGCATATGATACATAAGAGTTTTCCCGTCCTCAGAAAACTGGGCTTATTAGACAGGTGGAACTACTACGAGATCAGATAATCTTGAATTCCTGCTTTTTGACCCTGAAACTCTTCATCTCGAGACTTGACACGGTTGACCTCTGACGTTGACCATTCAGATGAAGCAGAGAGCAGGAGGGACTGCGAAAAAGTATAAGAACGGGTGTGGCTTCCTTATGCAAAGTCGGTTGTGACTATAGTGAACGTTCCCAAAGAAGTAAGAACGTACTGTCCAAGGTGTAAACAGCATCAGGCTCACTCGGTTACTCTGTACAAGGCTGGCAAGCGTAGACCCCTTGCGAAGGGTGAACGCCACCATTCTCTGCGAAAAAAGAGGGGGTACGGCGGACAAAAGTATCCGCTTCAAAGAGAGTTTGCTAAAACAACGAAGAAGCAGACTTTGAAGTTGAAGTGCAAGGTCTGCGGCTTCATCAGACACAAGGATGGCATACGGTTAAGAAAATTAGTCATCGCATGAGGAGGAGGGAAAAACTTGTCAGAGTGGGAAAAACTCATTCCGAGGCCGAGAAGCAGCTTCATCCGAGTGAAATGCCTGAAATGCGGCAACGAGCAGATAGTGTTCAGCAATGCGGTGAACAAGGTCAGCTGCAACGTTTGTGGAACCGAACTTGCGGAGCCTTCTGGTGGAAAGGCAAAAATCAAGGGCGAAATAGTCGCGGTTTTTGAATAGGGATGAAGAGTTCTAATGGCGCTTAAGAAGCAGGAATGGCCTGAACCCGGTGACCTGGTCATAGGCACGGTGGAAACTGTCACCGACTACGGCGCCTACGTGAAGCTGGACGAGTACGGCAAGAAGGGGTTGCTGCACGTTTCTGAAATATCTTCTTCTTGGATTCGAAACATTCGAGACTTCGTCCGTGAAGGACAGAAGATCGTGCTGAAAGTTTTGCGCGTCGACACAGAAAAGGGACACATAGATTTGTCCTTGAGACGCGTAACGAAAAGAGAAAGAATCGAGAAGATAATGTTCTGGAAAAAAGAGAGAAAGGCAGAAGCCTTGCTTCGAAACATCGCTGAGAAAATGAGCATGCCGCTTGAGGAGATTTATGAAAAAGCAGGAAAACCCTTGGAAGACGAATACGGGTTGTACGAAGGCTTCGAAAGAGCCGTGAAAGAGGGCCCAGATATCCTGACAAAAGTAGGCGTCCCCGAAGATGTTGCCAAGGTGATCATTGAAGTCGTCCAAGAAAGAATACACGTTCCCATGGTCAAAGTCAAGGGCACGGTTGAGCTGCGCTGCGTGAAGCCGAACGGTGTGAAAATAATAAAAGAAGCCTTCGCAAACGCCAAAAAAGGTGAGAAACTTGGCAGCGCAAAGCTTCGCTTCTACGTCACCGCTGCACCGAAGTACAGCATCGAGGTGTTGGCTGAAGATTACAAGCATGCTGAAGACGTCTTGCAGAAAGTTGCGCAGAACGTTGTCTCGAACGTCTCCAAAGCCGGAGGTCAGGGCACGTTTAGAAGGGATAAGTGATGGTCTGGCTTCTGCGAAAATGCGAGAACTGCCAAAGCTACACGCTGAGGAATGACAAGTGCCCATACTGCGGAGGAAAAGTTCGAGTGCCACACCCACCAAAGTTCTCACCTGATGACAAGTATCTGAGGTACAGGATGGCCCTCAAACAGGAGAGTTCAACACAGTGAAAGAGACGTTCATTAAGGAACTCGCGAAAGCCGAGTTGAAGAATCCGATTCTGATCGAAGGACTCCCAGGCCTGGGACTCGTTGGGAAAATTGCCATACGCCACCTGGTCAAGCAGTTGAAGGCCGAAAAGTTCGCCTACCTCTACTCCCCACACTTTCCATATTTCGTGATCGTCAGCAAGAAAGGAAACGTCAGGCTTCTACGAGGAACATTCTACTTCTGGAAGAACAAGAACGGAAAGAACGACCTCATCCTTTTCACAGGCGACAGCCAAGCCCAAACGATTGAGGGACAGTACGAGATTTCCGACCGCATACTGAACTTCGCCAAACAGCATGACGTAAAATTGATAATAACGATCGGCGGATACCGAATGGAGGCCAAGGACAAACCGAAAGTCGTCGCAGCAGCCACGGACCAAGAACTCCTGAACAAAGCCCTGAAGGCCGGAGCAGAAGTGAGTCCGACTGGAAGCCCCATCGTCGGCACGGCCGGCCTGATTCTAGGACTTTCTCATTTCAGGGGAATAGACGCTCTATGCCTTCTAGGCGAGACCAGGGGATACTTGCCCGACCCGAGGTCTGCGAAGAGCGTCCTGGAGACACTGCAATCGATGCTCGGCTTTGACGCAAACCTCGCAGGCCTGGACGAAGAGATAGCGAAGGGCGACAAGATGGTCACACGCCTGCAGAAGATCGAAGAGAAAAGAGTTTTGCAGGCCGAGGAGACAAGGAAGGAAGAGGACAAAAAAGTCACGTACATCTCCTAGAGCTAGCCCCTTCTGTCTACAGCGCAGTTCATCCTCCGTCGACGAAAAGAGCTTGCAGCGCGCTACTACCTTTGTATAAGTCCTTTCTAGCTTCGATATTGGTCTGGTTTCTTGCCAAGAAGATGCCTACCGTCTGGTGCAGAGGCTGGTCACGTCTATGGATTGGCTTAGACAACGCCAGAGGCAGGCTGAGGAACGTAGGAAAAAGAACATCAGAAAACTATCGAGGAAGAGGAAGGTGGCGCGCTACACTGGAAGCATCGTTAGAATCGTATGTTAAAAAAAGAATTCTTTTTTCTCAAAAAACCTGATGACAGGATGTTTGGGATACAATTAACATCGTCAGAAGACGCGACCCGTATCTAACGCAGTTGGAAAAATGGAATTTAGGAACACAGATGCACACTGCTGTTACACTGGGCTTCTATCCATTTGTAAGTCTTGGCAAGGCCTTCTTCCAAACTGACTTTCGGTTCCCATCCTAAAACTTTCCTTGCAAGGCTGATATCAGCGTTGCGTCCTCTTACTCCTTGTGGAGCGTTCAAATCGTACTTCTTGGTTATGGTCTTGCCTGAAATCTTTATTATCATGTCCGCAAGGTGATCGACGGTTACGAGTCTTTCGGACCCTATGTTCATCGGCTTGTCATAGTGCGACTCCATCAGCATCACGGTTCCACGCACACAGTCGTCAATGTAGCAGTATGATCTTGTTTGCTTACCGTCTCCCCAGACTACTATTTCTCCCGGGTTCGAGGCTTCGGCTACCTTCCTGCAAAGAGCTGCGGGCGATTTTTCTCTTCCTCCTTTGTAAGTGCCTTCGGGCCCGTAGATGTTGTGATATCTTGCAATGCGTATGTCAAGGCCATAGTCTCTCTGGTAGGCCTCACACACTTTCTCGGCTAGGAGCTTCTCCCAGCCGTAGAAGTTGTCTGGGTCTGCAGGGTAAGCATCCTCCTCCCTCAGACCTTTCACATCAGGGTCTGTTTGTCTGTAAGTTGGGTAGACGCAAGCAGACGAACTGTAGAAATATCTCTTCACCTTATTACGTCTGCAAGCTTCCAAAAGGTAAGTGTTTATCAACGAGTTGTCACGCATCACATCGGCGCCCACTTTGGTGATAAAACCTATACCGCCCATGTTGGCGGCAAGACTGTAAACCTTATCCATCCCTTTTGTGGCGGCGAGGCAATTTCTCCACTTTCGCAGGTCAAACCTCAATTCTTCGCTACAGTACTTTCCTAGCATGAACTCGTTGGGGTTTATGTCGACAACTCTGACAAAGTTTCCCTTCTGCAGCAAATACCTTGCAATATGAGTTCCTACGAACCCGTTGCCACCGGTGACCAGTATTCTTTCCAACCACATCCCCTTTCTTCGACTGCGTTTATTCACGCAAAACCTCTTTTGTTTCCAACAAGGTCTGAAGCTGAGTTCGATCTTTTTCCATGATTCCAACAAGCCACTCGCGTTCCGAGTGCCTCCACGCTAGCGGCAAAAAACAACGGGTCACGCTCAACAAGATCTGACCTCTGTCTTTCTTCCATTCTCGTGTGAACGATATAGTCATTTGAGCTCCTTTTTAAGACCTTTGGACAGCACTCAAAGGCTTGTTGGACCATACAAGACTTAAATTGCAATTGCAACACGCGGAATTGAATCTGAAGAAGGAAAAGGCAAGGGTAGCAATGGCAGTGGCAGCCACTGGGGAAGCTAGTCGAGAAACCTCAACCATCGATGTTATGCCATGCCGCGGCAACGAGGACCAAACTGAAGAGGCATGTGGCTGACCTGAGAAAACTCGGAATAGCCGCCTTAGAGCTAGTGCACGCAGTCTTAAGGCATCTTCTTTAAGAAGTCTATTATCTCTCGTATGTCAGGAAGCTGTCCTAGCTTGTAGATTTTGAAGAAGACTATCTTCTGGTTTTCATCGATGATTATGTTTGCGCGTTCTGAGAATCCGTCTTTGGTCCTGAATATTCCGTAGAGTTCTGCGACCTTGCCGTGTGGCCAGAAGTCTGAGAGAAGCCTCATGTATTTGATGCGAAGGCTTTTTGCCCAAGCCTTTTTCGAGGGCACGGTGTCCACGCTTACTCCAACAGCTATTGTGTTGAGAGAATCAAAGACTTTCTTGTTATGCTCCAGAGACTTCATCTGCTCAGCGCAGACAGGGGTCCACGCCGCCGGATGAAACGAAAGCAGCACTCGCCTTCCCTTGAACCTCGAAAGTGTGAATTCTTGTTCGTCCTGATCTTGCAGACTGAAGCCCTTCGAATTGTCGCCCACTTTCAGTTTTCTCTCCACTCTCTTTCCTCCGACCGCGCCGTCCTTAGGCGGCCCTTACAAGTAGCGCGCGCTTAACTGCATAATGCCCAGCACGATAGACACTCCTGACAACCGACGCGATTTTCCAGACGGAGATTTCTCAAAATGGGTCAAGCCGGAGCAAATTGCCAGAGTGATCCTGTTTCTGGTGTCAGACGATTCGAAAATAATCAGCGGTGCATCACTTCCGGTCTACGGAAAATCATAGCGCGCTAGTCGTTACAGTTTGACACTCACTTCAACTCCATCTTCGCCGAAAGACACGTATTCGCTGCGGTACCTTCCTGAAGACCTCACATAATCCAAGTAATCCTTCATTTGATCAGCAAAGATGCCTGCGTTGTCCGCAACAACGACACTTCCTCGATGGAGTTTTCGCTCGACAAGTCGCAGGTAGTCCAGATATTCTGTCTTCTCTGCATCGATGAAGACCATGTCGAACTTGCCAGCTAGTTTTGGTATAACTTCGATTGCGTCCCCTACGACGACATCTATGCTTTGGGACACCTCTGCCCTCTTTATGTTCTCCCTTGCCATCTCAGCTTCATTCGTGTGAATTTCAATGGTGATCAGATGAGCGTCGCTTTCAAGCTCTTTTGCCATCAGGATTGCTGAGTAGCCGATTAGTGTTCCGACCTCCAATACTCGCTTGGGCTTGACTTCGTGAATGACTCTCACCAATACACGACCCTTATCGGGCCCCACGATGGGTAGAAATTTCCTCTCGGTCATGCTTTCAATTTCCTTCAAGACTTTGTCCGCCTTGCTCAAGATCATATCCCCTCAGACTACGTATCGGAAGATCGCACCGATTATTCCGTCTGGAAAACCTTTGCAGCGGTCAGATCTCGAATTTTTCTATTATTCTCCTCTCTTTTTCCCAGGTTATCTCCGCTACAACATGTATGTAGTTCTGCAGCCCAGAGTTTTCGATTCTCGGTTTAAGTAGTTCATCTATTTGAAAGATGCCGGCGGAGTTCGACATCGTTATTCTTATGATCACCGGTTTCTCTTCGCCCTCTTGGATGTCCACCTTCTCGATTGACAGTGCGGAAACCGAGTGAATATCCACTTTTCCAGCCTGAAATGGAATTCTAGCTCTGCCCTCTTCCATGTCTAAGGCGTCTGCCACTCGCACTATGCCTGCTTCCACAGTCAGGGGTTTGTTCGGATCTTCGTGAGACACTATAGCGTGCAGCACTTCTGAACAGATTATCGTGCGCTCCTCCTCAGAGTAGATCGGTGCCAAATACTTCTCAAGGAAGCCCAGAGCTAACAGAGCGCTGAACCAAACATGTTTGTCTCTCGCCACAATCATGCCTAAGTCATGAAAGATTGAACCCAGAACGACAACGACCTCTGCATCTTCGTTTTTCATTCCGTAGTTCTTTACGATGCTGGGCACGACTTTACTCTTAACCAGGATTCTCAAAAGTTTCAACGCGGAGTTGGATACGATTTTAACGTGCGTTGGACCGTGGTCAGTGTAACCCATACGGTCAATAGCCATAACGTTTGAGCATCGCCACATAGTCTGCAGTTTCACGTCTTTTTTAACATCATCGATGACATGCTTTAGCTTAAGGTTGTCTCGAAAGGGTATATTGAAAACGTATGACACTGTGATTCAGCCTCCACTTGACATAGCTCATATAAGCGCCTGTACAGTCTACTAAGTTTTTGGTCTCCTTGGATTTTTCGCAGAAGGTCCTGATACTTGCCAGATGACAGCACGAGCCTTAAAATTCCTTCGGTTGTACGTTTTTCACAGTTTTGCTGGAACTATCAACACCGAACACTTCGCTTTATAACTGACATCATCACTTACGCTTCCCAGCAAGAACCTCTTGACTGCTCCCAACCCCCTGCTCCCAAGGACGATCAAGTCATGATTTCCTTTTTCAGCCACGTCAACAATCACATCTGATGGAACGCCAAACTCGAGTCTCCTGTCAGCCGCAAGTTTCCGTTTTTCAACCGCATCCAACGATTCGCAGAGAACCCGGCCGCCAAGTTCCATTGCAACGTCAGGCGAGGCCTTATGCAAGCGTGGTTCCTGGACATTCAACAACGTCATTCTCGAACCCATTTTTTCGGCCAAGCTTAAGGCATAATTCAAGGCTTTCATTGCATGGTCAGAACCGTCCACACACACGAGCATGTTTGACAGAGTCGAAACCTTCTTGACAATCATCGTTGGGCAACTTGCGTGCATTATGACTTTCTTCGTTACACTTCCAAGTGCGTTCAGACCTTTCTCGTTCTCCCCACGACCACCGATGACGATTAGATCAAAATCATCTCCTGAGAATTCAAGAATAGTCTCAGCAACATCCTCCTCATGGAGAACTTCCGCCTTCACTTCCACTTTTTCCTCCGTGAAAAGTCCCCTAGCTTCGCCGACTATCCTCTGCCCCTCTTGGTCTAAGCCGCTCAGAATCAGAGCGGCTGTTTCTGGCTTACCGTACGACACGCGGGGTACAACATGCAAAACCGTGACGGACGCATGTGTTTTCTTCGCTATCAACGCGGCTGTCTCTTGGCTCATAAGACTTGAATCAGATTTGTCTACAGGAACCAGAATCTTCTTTATGAACGCTTCATTCTCCATGAAATCCAACCCCTGGCCATTTGTTTATAGGAACAATTGACACCAGTTCAGTTTAATACTTTTTGCGCTCGCTCACTCTTAGAAACTTTGACCAATCAATGCGGTCGAAAGCCATAAATAACGAATAGAAACAGAAGAAAATGTTTCAGCCTTAGCTGACATGATTTGGAGATGGAAGCAAAATGTCGGTGAACCCTGGAGATACCGCGTGGGTAACAATTGCCACTGCGCTTGTCATGCTCATGACGCCTGCTCTGGGATTCTTCTACGGAGGACTTGTTAGAAGAAAGAACATTGCCTACACGATAGTGCAATGCTTTGCAATTTTCGCCGTCGTGAGCTTGGTCTGGGCTCTTTGGGGCTACAGCCTTGCCTTCGGTCCCTCTAATAACGGATACATCGGAAACCTGGACAAAGTGCTGTTGAACAACGTTCGCGTAGAGACACCCTTCGCCACCCAGCCAGGAATCACAGAACTGCTCTACTTTGCTTTTGAACTGATGTTCGCGGCTATCACACCAGCCTTGATTGTGGGAGCATTCGCAGAAAGAATCAAGTTTCGCTCATTGCTTATCTTCATCGTACTCTGGTCAACCTTCGTCTATGCTCCAATCGCACATTGGGTCTGGAGTCCTAATGGCTGGCTGGGGATCAAAGGGTTGGGAGCTATCGACTTTGCGGGCGGCACAGTGGTGCACGTGTCGGCTGGACTGTCTGCTTTGGCCGCAGCGATCGTTGTGGGCCCGAGAATGAATCGTGAGAAAATAGAGTCAAAACCAAGCAACGTTCCATTTGTGATTTTGGGAGCAGCATTGCTTTGGTTCGGATGGTTCGGTTTCAATGCAGGCAGTGCCCTGCAAGCAAATGCGCTTGCGGCAAGCGCCTTTGTCGTGACCAACTTGTCAGCGGCAGCCGCAACAGTCAGCTGGATGGCCATGGACACGCTGATGAAGGGCAAGCCTTCTGCAACTGGCATGGCAATCGGCGCGGTCGTTGGACTCGTGGCAATCACTCCAGCTTCGGGTTATGTCACTCCGACTTCAGCCATCATCATAGGTTTGATTGCAGGTGTTCTATCCAATTTGGTTTCGACATGGCGAGTTCGCACACGTTTAGACGATACTTTGGGATGTTTTTGCATGCCACGGAGTTGGTGGAATATGGGGCTCAATAGCTACAGGATTGTTTGCAACAACTGCAGTGAATTCTGCTGGCGCGAATGGACTATTCTATGGAAATCCGAACCAACTCCTCGTCCAGAGCGAGGCGCTCTTGGTGGTCATTGCTTTTGCCTTCGTTGTGTCTTTTGTACTTCTGAAAATCGTCAACGTGTTCTCTAAGCTGAGAGTGACGCCAGAAGAAGAAGAAAAGGGACTTGACCTAAGCGAATGCGGGGAAGAAGCCTACAATCCATCAGACACAGCTTCGTAAACAATTCTGTTTTTCTGATGCGCCCGCACTCACTGTTTCTAGCCGGCTAGAAATTGTTCTCCAGATTTAAATGGTTCTCTGGGCCGGTTCGCCGCTCTCCCATATCGGCCTTAGAGTGGAGAGCTAGTTAGCGCCCCCCAGATTTCCTCAGTCAGGGTTTTCTTGGACAGTTGGGACAGAAAATCTGATGCAACTATAATTCCTGCCAATGCTCCATCCTCCACGACTGGGAGCCGTCTTATCTTATTTTCGAACATGATTCTAGCAGCTTCCTTCAGAGGTGTGTTAGCATCAACCGTTTTGAGAGGCGAGGACATGACCTGCGAAACTAGAGTAGTGCAAGGCAGGTTTTCCGCCGCGACTCTCGTGATAAAGTCTTTCTCGGTCACTATACCAACGGCGATATTTCCCTCCATAACGACCAAGCTGCTCCGACCACAATCTCTCATAAACTTCGCAGCTTCCAGAACCGTTTGCTGCGAACCTATCTTAACGACAGGCCTCATCATCTCTTTAACGACGTGCATAATCTTCAAAACAGATCATCCGCGAGAAGCAATTAAATCTTGCTAATATACGTATCAGCGCGCGCTGCCCTCTTGCCCTGAAAAGCAAGCTGTAGCGCGACAGTCACACACTTTTATGTCTTCGAAACTCATATCCAAAGGATCAAAGTAAAGTAGTGTGATCATATGCCTCGAAAAATCATCCTCGCAACGATCGTCGTGCTTCTCATCGGAATATCTACGGCTTCAATCAGGATTCAAGAAGCGAGAGCGGCGGCCACGGTTAACATCACGCTTTACGGTTCAGCAGGCGGATATTACTTAACACCTCCGTATGGCTGGGGTTTAACTACCACAAACATAATCAGCCCAAGACCAACAATAACCATTGACCAATACGATTACCTCAACCTAACCTTGTACAGCCAAGATGGTCTCTTACACCAATTTTTCCTCGATTACAACAACAACAGTGTCATCGACACGGGTGAACCAGCGTCTCCTGCATTCTCTTCAAGCACCGTCTTCGGGTTTAACGCAACAACGAGCGCGCGCGCTATCGTCTTCCATGTTCTCATTACTGTGATCGCCTTTCAACTTTTATGATTTACCTCAGCAGGCGCGAAGATGGAAAGCGCAAAAAGTCAAGTAAAACTAAAATGCAGTTTGCGTTCTGATACCTAGAAAGGGGCGGCTGTTGTTTGGAAGACTGTGTATTCTGCAGGATAGCGAGAAAAGAAGAGCATGCGAGTTTTGTTTACGAAGACAAAGATGTCGTAGCGTTCTTGGATTCGAGACCGGTTAATGAAGGTCACACGCTCGTAGTGCCGAGAAAGCATTATGAAAATATGTTTGAGGTTCCAGATGAAGAGGTTGCAAATCTCTTCAAGATCGTGAAGAAGCTGGCCTACGGCATTTCGAAGAGCGAAAAAGCTGAGGGAATAAGCATAGTCCAGAACAACGGAGAAGCTGCTCATCAACTGATATTTCACTTTCACGTTCACATCATTCCCAGATATGAGGGACAGGATTCACACAGACCCCGTGGAACTGTTGAACAGAACGAACTGGACAGGGTTGCAGCTAGGATAAGAAAATTCTTAGACGAGAGCAAGATGAATCATTGATAGGCATCCAGACCACCCTTCGCCACAAAAAAGCGATTTTAAACCGGGCAACACAAACATGTAATGATGGCTAACGTGTGGATTGCAATGATTTGGCTAGTTCTCTGACTTTGTCTTCAACCTGTTTGTAGATCCTCTCCGCATCTTTGTGATCTAAAAGGTATGGATCTTCAACACTCCACACAACTGTTCTCTGTTCACACTCTGCACACATAGCTACAACGGCGTCCTTGTGACGTTGCTCCATGGCTACGATCAGATCGTAATCTTTGAGTCGCTTGCTCGTCAAGTTTTCGGGAACTCTCTTAAGACATTTTCCTGCATTTTCTTTTGCCAAGTATTCTTTTACCGCTTCTGAGATCGGAATAGAAGTGCTTATTCCGGCTGACTCCACTTCTAAGTCGGGTCTCAGCTTCTTCAGCAGTGCTTCTGCTAACGGACTGCGGTGAGCGTTGCCAGAGCACACAAACAATATCCTCATGACTTTCACAAGCTTTAGATGGCATACCCGCACCTTATATAGAGCTTTTTTCAAGTTCGCGCTCATCTATGGCTCGTAGAAACATTTGTATCCGAGAGGTTCGACAGAAGAGCTGATGCTTGTGAAGACCAGAAAAGAACGAGACGTACTTGGGGAGATGCCGGTTCCAAAGGCCGCGTACTGGGGAATAAACACTCAGAGAGCGATTCAAAACTTCCAGATAAGCGGCAGAAGGTTCCCGAAGCCTTTCATCACGTCTTTGGCCAAGGTGAAGAAGGCGTGTGTGAAGGCAAACATTCAGCTTGGCGAAATAGACGAACGTAGAGCGAACGCGATAATTCAAGCGATTGATGAACTCGTAGAGGAAGACAAGTGGTTGGATCAGTTTCCGCTTGACGTTTTTCAAACAGGTTCCGGGACTCAGATAAACATGAACATGAACGAAGTCTTGGCGAACAGAGCCAATGAGATCCTGGGGCATCCGTTGGGAAGCAAGTTTCCCGTCCATCCGAACGATCACGTGAACAGGAGTCAGTCGTCGAATGACGTGATACCAACGGCCATGCATCTGTGTGCCCTAGAGCTTATGAACTCTAAGCTGCTTCCAGCCCTGGAGACTTTAAGGAAGAGCCTTCGACGAAAAATAGAGGAATTCAGGGACGTCGTGAAAGTAGGCAGGACGCACCTTCAAGACGCGGTGCCTATCTGCCTGTCCACAGAGTTTGAGGTTTATGAAAGACAGGTTGAACTGAGCTAGCTACGCCTGAAAAACGCTTGTGACGAGCTTTGTCTCGTTCCCATCGGCGGAACGGCAGTCGGCACAGGAGTGAACGCTGACAAGAGCTTGGGCAAGCTGACGGTCTCCCACCTGAAAGAAATCACGGGTTTTCCTTTCAGACTCAACCCAGTCAAGGCTGAAGGAATCGCATCTCACAACTCAATCGTAAAAGCAAGCGGCGAACTGCGCCTCCTAGCCCTTTCAACCTTAAAGATGGCCAACGACATCCGCTGGATGGGAAGCGGCCCACGTGCGGGCCTAGGAGAGCTCACACTTCCCGCAAACGAACCGGGCTCGTCGATGATGCCCGGCAAGGTCAACCCCACGCAGGCCGAAGCGTTGATACAGGTGTGCCTGCAAGTCGTGGGAAACGACACAACCATCTCGTTTGCCGAAGCCTTCGGCAGCACACTCGACCTGAACGTGACCAAACCGTTATTGATCACCAACCTCATCGATTCGATTGAACTTCTCACGAACGGGATTCACTCCTTCGTGAAAAACTGCCTGGACGGACTGAAAGCAAACAAGGAACACATCAAATCCCAGCTTGAAAGGAACCTTATGATCGCCACAAACCTAGTTCCGATAATAGGCTACGACAAAGCCTCTGAAATAGCCCAGACTGCAGCCAAAACCGGCAAAACCATAAGACAAGTGATAATCGACGCAGACTTAAAGATCAAGGGAGACCTGGACAAGATTCTTGACCCAAGGAAAATGGTCTAGCAAAGCGTGCTATCCTGCTCTCCATGCTGCAAACGCGCTCTAGACTCATTGTTGAAAACGAGGACAACAACCATGAACAAGGCTCTGCAAGTCTCCACCGAGGAGTCGCCAACAGTACTTGCTAAGAAAAAAACCTAGGGGGTAGGTGTGTTAGACGGGTGAAAACGCGAAACAGGGAATATAATGTCAGCTAAATCACACGTCTAAGTCTTCTTCAGGTAGCCCTCCCTGGGCTCGTAAATCGTGCCCTCCCGCAGCAACTGTCCGAGAAGACGCTCCGCGTCGCCCCTCGAAACCTTGTACTTCTCCTCAAGCTCAGCTTCCAACGCGGCCCTTTCAACCATCCCCGTTTCCTTCTCCATGTCCATCAGCGTGGTCAGGATCACCTGCAACCGGTCCCTCATGCTCTTGGACTTTCCTGTCATTATGATGTCAATGTCTATCTTGTAGGAAGACAAGTCTATCCCAACCTCCTCCAGCGACCTCTTCATAATCGCAACCGCAGCCTCAGCGTCCTCAGCCAGCACCTCCTTTCTTAGAGCCGCGCGGGCTCTTGCCTCGGCCGTGCGAACAAGCGACTCCAACTGACGCGCGGTGATCGCAACGGGCGAGCCCTCAGTCTCGCTTGCCGAACGCATAGCCAGATAGAAATCGTTCAGACGCTTCAAAGCCTCCTCCGTCAACACAGGCTTGACGCTCTTAGCATAACTGATGTACTTCCGCAGCAGCTCCGCAGAGATCGGCGGCTCAACCGGGCTTGAACCCTTCCTATGAAGCTCAAGGATGTGCAGCGACATCTTACTGTCCGACTCCTTGTTCGGAACGTCCCTCAGAACAAAGATCAGGTCAAACCTGGAAAGTATCGTAACCGGCAAAGAAATGTTCTCAGCAACCGTGCGATGCGGCTCGTACCTCCCCAACGCAGGGTTCGCCGCTGCAAGTATAGCCGCCCTCGCGTTAAGCGTAGCAACGATGCCGCCCTTCGCCACTGAAACGGTGTGCTGCTCCATAGCCTCATGAATGGCCACCCTGTCCTCTGGACGCATCTTATCCATCTCATCGATGCAGGCGACTCCCTTGTCAGCCAGCACCAAAGCCCCAGCCTCAAGACTCATCCCGCCGCCCTTCTCCCTGATCACCGCAGCAGTCAAGCCCGCAGCGGTCGTGCCACGGCCAGAAGTGTACAACCCGCGCGGCGCGATCCGCGCAACGTACTGCAACAGCTGAGACTTGGCAGTCCCAGGGTCCCCAACCAACAAGGCGTTCATCTCACCCCGTATCGTGATGTCCGGCAGAGTCTTGGGCACCCCGCCGAAGAGAAGGTACATAATCGCCTCCTTGATGTGGTCGTAACCATAAATCGACGGAGCAATCGAACTCACTATCTTTCGATGCACCCAAGGATCCTTCGCAAGCGCAACGATCTTCTCCTCCTCCTCAGGCGACGGCATAGCAGTCTCAGGCTCCTTGCCCAACACCTCGATCGAGTTAGCCTCCAAGTGAAGAATGAACGTGCGAAGCTTCCCAACGCCCGGAAGCGTCGACGCCTGAGCACGAACCTGACCCACAGCAGAGACATCGTCACCCGGCCTCGCAACATCAACGATCTCCTCTCCAACGAGCTTGATGCCTAACGTCCTGGGCAACTGCCCCGGCGGAAGGTCTTCTGGCCTCTCCTGAACCCGCAGGTCCTGCGAGTCTATGAAGGTAGATTCCTCCTGAACGAACTCGAAAGGACCGGTAGACCTGCAGTCCGGACTGCTACAAGCAAAAGGCCCTCGGAGGAAGCTGCCTGCTTGGTTCACCGGATTCATCGTCCCGCACCTCTTACACTTGAAAACGGCCTGCATAACCATCGGCCGTACCGGTGACGAGCGAACAACGATGCCCTCAACCATGACAAGCTTGCCTATCTGCTCCGAACCTAGTTTGCGCAGCGTCGCCGCTTCTAAAAGCTTAACAATTCTAACATCTAAGCCCGCGATCTTCTCCGCATACTCAGGGTCCTCGATCTGCAGTTGCGCATAGGCCGCGTTGTTAGCGTGCTTCAAGTACTCATCAGGCCTTTCCAGAAGCTCTTCAGTCAGCTTCTGGTCAAAAGCCAAGAGGTCTTCAAAATCCACAGTCAAAGATGTCTTTCCAGACATCGCCATCTGGGAGATCCTTTGGCGGTACTGCTCAGTCTTCAAGAAATTCTGGAAACGCTCCTGCGGGTCTCCAAGTTCCAGTTCTTCTACCATCTACTCTCCTCCCCTGCGCTCCAGTATCTTGGTCTTCCAATGATTGATAACGCTGAAAAGCCGTTCGTACAGAAGCCTCTCCTCTGCAGTGAAGTCTCGAAGCCTGCTCTCAGTCTGCGCGGGTGCCGACGCGATCGACACGACCTTCTTCAACCTTGAATTAACGATGTCCGTCGCCAACTGATCAGCTCTTTCATACTCCCTCATCTTCTCCGGGTTGTTGGCGACGCCTTCTCGCAGCTCTGCAAGACACCGCCGAAGCTTCGGATAAAAACCCTCAGGAAGCTTAGACATCTGCCCAGCCGTTTGGACACGCTCTGTCCACTGAATCTTGCCCAGCTTACCAGTGTCAAGCTGGTCTTCCGCGTGAAAGTGGACAATTCCAGATTTTGCAAGCTCTGAAGCCACCCAATAACAGACTTCGTACTCGTTTCCTTCCTCGAAGGGTCCAACGCTCAACCCCGCAAGCTTGATCTCTGCACAATTTCTGTTGGCTACGATCCTCACGGGCGAATTCTCGAATATGAAATCTAGACTGTCCATCCTCATCGAAGCTGTCTTCGCCATCTCCTACCCCTTCTCACACCTGACTCTAGAGCAAGCCACTTAGAGCAGATATAAGAAGAGCAGTTTAAAAGTTTAGATTAAAGAGCACAACAAAGTTGGAAACTGCATCCGATCTCTCGCTCTTCAGAGAAAAAAGAGGACTGAAAGTGTTTCTGCGCCACTACGGCCAGAGCCCCAGCGTCTTAATTGCCTCGGCTACTCTTCCCACACCGAGCATCAACGCCCCCGTTCGCATGTCACTCTCCTCTTCCCTGGCCGTCTTGTGAACGTCATTGAAAGCCTTGATCATCTTGCCCTCCAGTTTCCGGTTCACATCCTCCAACGTCCAATGTTCGCGTGTCAGATTCTGAACCCACTCAAAGTAGCTTGTCGCAACGCCTCCTGAGTTTGCCAAGATGTCTGGAATGAGAACGATTCCTTTCTCGTGAAGAGCTCTGTCGGCTTCAGGCGTTGTCGGCCCGTTTGCACCCTCAACAACAATTTTGGCTTTGACCTTGTCTGCGTTCGTTTTCTTTATCTGGTTTTCTAAGGCTGCGGGGATAAGTATGTCGCATCTTGCTTCAAGGACATCCTCGTTCGTTATGTTCTGGCTTCCCTTGTAGTTGATCACCGAACCCGTTTTCGATTTGTGCTTGAAGACGTCGTAAGGGTTCAGACCCCTTGCAGAGTAGATTCCTCCTACTGAATCACTCACTGCAACGACCTTGGAACCAAGGTCATAGGCCATCTTGGCAGCGTTCCAGCCCACATTGCCAAAGCCTTGCACCGCAACCGTGGCTCCTCTAAGCTTCAGGCCCAACTGCTTCGCTGCTTCTCTTGCGCATACTACCACGCCGAGCGAGGTGGCTTCGGCTCTGCCTTCTGAACCGCCGACGCTTATGGGTTTCCCCGTGACACATTCTGGGACGCTGTAACCTCTGATCTGGCTGTAGGTGTCCATTATCCAAGCCATGGTTTGAGCGTCGGTGTACACGTCCGGTGCGGGCACGTCGCGATACGGCCCTATAAAATCGAAGAGAAGCGTCGTGAATCGTCTAGTCAGTCGCTCCAGCTCGCCTTTCGACATTTTTTTCGGGTTGCAGCACACTCCACCCTTGGCGCCGCCGTACGGAATGTCCACGACTGCACATTTCCACGTCATCCAAATCGCTAAGGCAGTAACCTCGTCAAACGTGACATTCGGATGGTACCTTATTCCACCCTTGAACGGTCCTCTCGCATCCCAATGCTGCACTCGGCAACCCGTGAAAACGTTAATGTTGCCATCGTCCATTTTCACTGTGATGGAGACTATAAGGGATCTCTTGGGACGTGCTAACATGCAGTGCAATCCGGGGTCAAGGTCAAGTTTCTCAGCAGCTATTCTTAATTGCTCCAATGCTACTGCTAATGCTGTCTGCGTCTCTACCATAGACAATTACTCCAACGATCCTCTGTCTGCTTGACGTTATTAATATTGCGCGTCGCTTCAGAAATCAAAAAAGAAAAATAGGGTTGGTGCTAGCCGAGGATTTTTTCGATCGCGTCTTTTTCTGCTTCGTCTGGCATCGGTATGCCTGTAACTTTTGCAGCTCTTTCAGATAGGCTCATCAGGTCGTTTCTGCCGATAAGATCCAGCTTCCACTTTCTGTTTCCAGCCAGCATTTGCTTGAGCCCGACGCCGATTCTGTCGGTTAGGTAAGTGTAGACTCCGACGGCTTCCCATGGTATCTCTTTGAAGCGTGCTCCGTACTTGGCCTTCAAATCCGGTGCGGCAATGAAGAATTTGTCTGGCGTAGCCCCGAACTTGTCTGCAAACGCCTTTGGCAGCTTCCCTTCTTCAGCTAGCTGCTTGAAGTAGCCTCCTTTGAAAGCTGCGGTTATCGGCGAGCGTCCGAGAAGTACTGCCTTGATGAACGGGCCTTCTCCGAAGTTGCTCATCGCTATCGCCTTGAAGATGGATGTCTCTTCTATGAAGCCTCCTGCCATAACCAGGTCTGGAACATAACGGCCCTTCTTCTTCAGTATCTGTGCACATTTTAGAACCAAAGCTTCCAAGTAGACTGTCGGTATGCTCATTTCGTCCATCATCGGGACGGGGCTCATGCCTGTTCCGCCGCCTGCGCCGTCGAATGACACATAATCGATCTTTGCTTCAGACGCTATCTTCATAGTGTAGGCAACGGCTGAAGGCCTGTAGGCCCCCGTCTTCAGTGTGACATGCTTTGCGCCTTGCTTTCTCAGCCACTCGATGTCCTCGACAAAGCTTTTCTCCTTTGGAATGCCCACTCTGCTGTGCCTTTCAAAGGACTTGAATACTCCATCCTTGAAAGCTTCCTGAACAGTCGCTTCTTCCGGATCGGGAATCACGATGTAGCCTCTCTTCTTCAACATTATGGCTTTTTCCAAGTCTCTTACTCGCACTTCACCGCCAATTGCCTTTGCACCCTGTCCCCACTTTCTCTCGATGACGTTCACTTCCAGCTTTGAGATAGCGTAGACATCGACGCCAAGCCTCTGATCCTCCACGTTTGTTTGAACAACCACTTCTCCGTACTTCTTGTCCCAGAACTTTCGGAACAGATCCACCCTTCGCTTCAACTCTTCTGAATGGGTGACTTTTCCACCTGTGATCTGGGCCTTAGCGTCCATACCACAAACATTCTCTCCAACGATTACGGACGCACCGGAGAGCGCAGCTCCGACGGCCAAGCCTTCCCAGTTCAGTCTCGCAACGTCTGTTGAACCGAACGCACCGTTCAACATCGGCACTTTCAACGGTATGCCACCCACCTTGGTCTCTATGTTCACGTTCGGGAAAACGGTCAGGTCCGAGTTAGGCTCAATACCCTGCGCATCGAATAAGCTTGCTTGTATGTTGAAGTGCGACCAGTCCAAACCGAAGTCTTTCAGCGCACCAGCGGTGCTGTAACCAAACTGCACCGGTTCTGGATAAAGTGCCTCTCTTCCCCTGAAGGCTGACATGCTTATTTCACACAAGAATGGACAGTCTCGAATGCAAATGGGGCACATTCCGCTCGTCGGGCTTGTATCTTTGACACGCGTTTGCGTTCCACACGTTGACTTGCCGTTCAGATAAGCACTGTTTTTATGCACACGTTCCGACATCTTTCTCTCTCCCTTCAAATTTTCAGTTTTTTAGCGCAAAGTGAGTAAAATCAGTCAGCATTTAAGCGTTACTTTGAGCGAGAAAGGAAACATCCTTCAGAACCAACAATTTTTCCAACACAAAGCCACGAAAATAGAAGAATGCAGGCTTCTCTGCTCAAATATACTTTTATTAGCACATGAAAACTACGTATAAACTAGGAGGATAATTCAGGTTGAGTTTTGAGATGTGGGCTGAAAAGTACAGGCCCAAAAAGTTGAGCGAGATGGTCGATCAAAAGGAGATTGTCGAACGCTTAAAGAGTTTCACTAAGTCAAGAAACGTGCCGCATTGCATCTTTGCTGGCCCGCCTGGAACAGGGAAGACAACGGCTGCTCTCTGCCTAGCAAGAGATCTTTATGGTGATGTGTATAGAGAGCATATTATGGAGTTGAACGCGAGTGACGAGAGAGGAATTGATGTTGTTCGGGAAACTGTGAAGACTTTTGCTAGAGTGAAATCCATCGGAGACATCCCGTTTAAGATAATGATTCTGGACGAAGCGGACAACATGACCTCAGACGCACAGCAAGCTCTCAGGCGAACGATGGAACGCTTCACGGCAACATGCCGTTTCGTCCTGTGCGCAAACTATAGCGGAAGAATAATAGAACCCATTCAGTCAAGATGCGCACCCTTCCGTTTCACTCATTTGCCCAGAGAAGAGCAGGACCGTTATTTGAAGGAGATTGCTGAAAAAGAAAAATTGAAGATCTCATCTGATGGCTTAGACGCTATCTTTGAAGTCTGTGGCGGAGACTTGAGAAGGGCAATCAACACCCTGCAGTCTGCCGCTTCGTTGAGTAAACCCATAGATGCAAAAATCGTGTACTCAATAACCGGAAGGGCCAGTCCGGCAGACGTGCAAAAAATGATCAAGGTTGCCATTGATGGCGATTTTGTGGAAGCGAGAAAGCAGTTGCGCGACATGATTCAGAAATACGGCGTGTCTGGAAGTGACCTGATTCGCCAAATCCACACAGAAATCTTCAGATCAGACACGCCTGAAAAGTGGAAGATCAGGCTTGCGGGCATCGTTGGTGAAGTGGACTATAGACTTGTTGAGGGCGCGGATGAAGAGGTGCAGTTGAGCGCACTGTTGGCTAAGCTTGTTGAAGCAGGTGACGAACTAAAGAACGCAGAATAGGTGCTAGACTTGTACGGCGCCTGGACCGTTAGACACAAACCAAAATCACTGACCGAAATTGTAGGAAACACTGAAGTCATCCAGCAGTTTGTCAACTGGATAAAATCATGGGAAAAAGGCGTACCGAAAAAGAGATGCGCATTTCTCTATGGATCGCCAGGCGTCGGAAAAACTGTCACTGTGGAAACTGCCGCAAGCGACTATAAAATGGAGTTTGTAGAGAAAAACGCCAGCGACTACCGAACCGAAGAAGCGATAAACCGCTTTGTTGGCCTCGCTTCGCAGTATGGATCTTTGTTCGGCGGAAAAAGAATCATCCTCCTAGACGAATTAGAGGGTTTGACTGGAACTGCAGACCGGGGAGGCGTCAAAGCGATAACTGACGTCGTGAAAACGGCACAGTGCCCTATCGTTCTAATCGCCAACAACGCGTACGACCCACGTTTTTCTAGTCTTCGCAACTATTGCCTTCTCATGGAGTTCAAGAAACCACCTGCAAGTGAAGTCGCGAAACATCTCAAGAAGATTTGCGAAAAAGAGGGAATACAATCAGATGAAAACGCGCTGAAGTTCATAGCTCAACGCTCGGGAGGCGACATACGTTCAGCTTTGAACGACCTTCAGGCTCTCGGACAGGGCAAGAAGAGGCTAACCTACGAAGATGTTTCTTGGCTTGGCTACCGCGACCGACAAGACAGCATTTTCAACGTGTTAAGAATGATATTCTACGGTAAAACATGCTTCGGCGCAAAGCAGGCGGTGGACATGGCTGACGTTGACGCTGACATGCTTTTTGAATGGATCTACGAGAACGTTCCAGCGCACTTTACAGACCCACATGACTTGGCTAATGCCATGGACGCATTGGCAGTGGCAGATGTCTACCGTGGCAGAATCCGTGCAACTCAAGACTGGAGCTTCATGCGTTATGTAATTGACTACATGACAGCCGGCGTGGCGATGGCTAGACAGGGCACCAAAGCATCTGGGTGGATACCGTTCAAGTTTCCCCAGCGCATACAGATGTTGTCAAGGTCCAGGGCTGAACGTGCGATTCAGCGCAAATTAGGAGCCAAGATCAAGCGAAGATGCCACATTTCAGCTGTTAGAGCATCGAAAGAGGTTCTTCCCTACTTGAGAATAATCTTCAAGAACAACGTGGGCATGGCGGCTGGACTTGCCAGATGGCTTGACCTAGACCAGGAAATGGTTGAATACGTAGCTGGAAGCGAAGAAAACGCTGAGGCAATAATCAAATTGACGGGCTAGAAAAAAGTTGCCCAGATTAGTGTACCTTGCTGCCTTCCGCAATATCCTTCTCTGGTTGAAGAATCACAACATTACCCTTGTCGTCTTCGGCCGCGAAGATCATGCACTGCGATTCTATTCCCATGAGTTTTCGTCTCTGTAAATTGAGGATGAAGGCGCATTTCTTGCCCACGAGCTGTTCAGGCTTGTACCATTGCAGAAGCCCTGCAACCGCCTGTCTCTTTTCAGTTCCAAAGTCAACAATCATCCTAATGAGGTTTCGGGAGCCTGGAATCTGATTCGCTTCCAAGATTTTCCCGACGCGGATGTCAAGCTTCTGAAACTCCTCAAACGATATCTCCATCTGCCGCAATCACCTTTTCGCATTTTTCATTTGAGTCAGCTATTAAGGCTTGCGTCCTTTCTTTTTGCGGCTTAACCTTTCTACAGTTCTTGCAACGCCTTCCCAACCTTCGACAGACTTCGAATGGACTATTTCGAAAGCTTCCTTCGAAGTCATTCCAAACAGTTCCTGACCGGCAACTCTTCTCGTCAGGTAGGCCGCCGCGCTCAAGACTTCACCGTTAAGTCGTGAGTCCGCAAAGTCTGCTAGGTGGCAGATCAAGGCTTCAAGCGTTCGGGGCCTAATCGGGCCATATTCTCCGTGATGGGCGGACACTATGTGAATCAATTCCAGCGGGAAACCCCTTCGAACAAGCTCTGAAGTTGCAATCAACAGGTGATCCAGATAATCTGCTAGAGGTGTTGACCCGTAACTTCCGTCCTTGTTCACGAAGTATGTTGCCGGCTTGAAAATGTCATGTAACAATATCCCAGATATGACGAGGTCATGGTTCACTTTCCCATGGTAGATTTTCTCCGCAGACTCACACATCGCTAATGCGATGTTTGTCGCTGAAACAACATGCTCCATGTAACCTCCAGGGTAGGAATGATGGCGGGATCTCCCAGCCGGCGAGATTTCAAGAGGCATTCCCGAGTACGTTTTGCCGTTTGCTTTGAATGTTGGTGTCTCAAGCAAAGCGATAGTTTTCTTTCGAAGAGACTTGTCACGGATCTTGTTCGCCAACTCTCTAAGTTGTGGGTTCAGCAATTTTTATTCACTCGTCACTTGTTACTGCTGAAGTGGAGATATTGACTTTTCTTTTTTCAGCTGTGGCTATTCTGTGAGCTTGTAAGACTGGTTCCGGAACACGGTTGTAGAGTGTGCATCGCTTAACGATCTTTATGGCTGTTTCCAGTGAAATCATGTGCCCAACGCTGACGCAGATGGGTTTGAGTCCACGCTTTGAGACGATCTGAGCACCGATCACTTCTCCCTTGTCACGTATGAAGGCAATGTCTTCTTCAACCTTCGTGCGCTCAACCTCCCCAACCAGAATCCCTTTTGCAACTCCTATCGTAGGCTTCCTCATTACGAGCCCGAGATGGCTCGCAAATCCACAGCGATATGGATGAGCAAAACCATGTCCGTCGACAAGGAATACGTCAGGCTGAACACGCAGCTTTCGAATACACAGGACCGCTGGAGGGATTTCTCTGAAGGCAAGCAATGTTGGAATGTAGGGGAAACGTGTCCGGCAGATAGCTGTTTGTGACTCTTTCAGCTTCATGGAACCAAAATCCAAAACTGCCACAGCAGCGATTGAAGCGCCTTCAACATAAGCAACGTCGACGCCTCCTATCAAACGGATTCTCTCTGGAACCTTGTCCTCAGAAATAATGTGTTCAGATAGGCGCCTCTGAGCTTCATGAGCCTTTTTCGCTGAGAATGCGGGTTTCAGTCCGACGCGTGTCATTCTGCCCTTCTCAATTTGTTAGGTGTGTCTTCGTTTTCTTAGGCTTTTTTCGACTTGTTTCAAGTGTTCTTCAAGCATGCTTCTTCGAATTTCTTGGGTTACGTCCCCCCGTGTGATCTCAATGAGCTTTCTCGCAACATCACATTTTCTTCTCAAACCAGGAACCAGCATGTAAGACTCGTCCATACCCATAAGTTCAATGTAGATTTCGTCCATTGTCTGCAAACAGTTTTCAGCTCTTTCAGTGTTCCCCTCACGCAAGGCGTCGAGCGCTAGGCGCCTGCACTCGCCTATGACGTCTGCTAACCCCAGGACATAATCTGCTGAGGGCACTTGGATTTCTTTAGGGGTTAAGAACTTAGATTCCTCAACCAGCCTCAAGAAAATGTTTGCCTCAGAATACTCTTGAAGCGCAGCGTTAAACATGCCGGTGTAAATGATGTCTGGATGAGCAGCCGAAGTATCCCAAAGCTTTGAAAGAGTCTCACTTGCTCTCGCAACAAGTTTCTCGGCCTCCTCCAACCGTTTCTGATGAATCAAAAGTATCGCCTGCTTCGAAAGGCTCGTCACTTTCCTCATGTCTCCTTGAGACTTCTCGCGCATTTCGTCTCTGAGGATGAGTTCCTTTTTCACGGCACTCAAGACAGCTTTTAGGGTAGGCATAAGAACAGCACCAGTTCACAGTTAACAATGCGAAAATCAGAATATAATGTTTGGTGTCGGGGGGACAATTGAAGATAAACACTTGGCTGTCACACTTAGCGCGCGCTATTCAATAACACTCGGCCCACGCGCGCATGCGCATTCCCGAATTTCCTCTTTCAAGTTGAGGGAGGTCGCACAGACACGCACACGGTTTTTGTTGAATCATATTTGGATCATATAGTGAACCGGAGGGGTAGGGCGTAAGCGCACACGTCCACCGAAAACCCGAGAATCATGAACGGGGCTTACGCATGGTCCTAGATTCCTTTCCTGACGTGCAGTAAGGTCGAGTCACACCCTCTAAACGATGCTTCTCGTTTATCGAGGCACGATATCATCTGCAGACGAAGCAACTCAAGAAGTACAACCCACCCCGCAAACGAATCTAGGAATGAGAATGCGCGCTCAATTTCAATTGTTCAACATGAAATGTCAAGTTTCGAGAATGAGGATAGGGAGTCTGTGTTCTCGAAGGGTCATTCTCTATTCGACCGCGGGCTCTTTCCACTCCTCTATCAGCAGCTTGTTGTCCCCGAGCTTGAAGGCTACTTTCACAAACACGGAGTCAGAGTCCTTGAACGGGAACATGCTGTCTTCTGCTAAGTCCTTAGGCAGGTAGATCAGGTACTTTCCGTCCTTCCTTCTGAACAAGCGGCCTCTTCCATCACTAACCATTTGTTAACACCTCGATTCAATTTTCAGTTCAAGGTCAAGGCTAATGACTGAGGGAATATTTAAGGTTTGTTCTCACTTAATTCAAAGAAACACATTCAACTACGTCAAGGTTATGTGAACATGAATTGCTTGCAACGCGGTCTAATCGTTGCAGAATTTTATTGGGTTTTGAAGCCTGCTCAGCAGTACAACGCGGCTTTCTGGCGATTCATCGATGGAGTTGTAGCCTGTTTCGTTCGCCAACTGCGCCGAAAACTGTTGCATCTCGCTGTGGCTCGGCATGGCCTCATAATCTAATCGAAATCTAGAGAAGCCTACGTGCATGTAAGCCTTAGCTTCAACGTAGGTTGAGTCTGCTTTCTCGATCAGTCCAGCATACGCTTTTGGGTTTTTCATGTTTAGGCCGCGGACTGCTGTTATTCGCATTACTGTTGGATATTTGAAGCTGGACAACAGCGATAGGGTTTCGTTCAGTTTTTCCCAGCCTCGCGAGATCTGGGGACGACAAGCACGCTTATATGTTTCCTCGTCTGGAGCACAGACAGAAATGTAAAGCTGAGTGGGCTCTTCGGTCAGTTCTGCCAAAGCGGAAGGCAGAGTTCCGTTTGAAACCAAGAATGTGGTGAACCCCTTCTTGTGGAAGACTTGGATCAACTCTCCAAGAGGTTTGTAGAGAGTCGGTTCGCCAGTCAGGCTTATAGCTACATGTTTGGGCGTCAATGCTTCCCTGTATTTCTGCCTGTTTGTCTTGAGGTTCCCCCTGTATCCAGTCAAGATCGCATGTTGGGCTTTGAGGCTTTCCTGCACGATCTCTTCTGGAGAATCCCACGTTGGCATGTTTGTGTCTTCCCATGAGGCTTGAAGTTCTCCGCTTTGAACTCGCCAGCAGAAAAGACACTGCTGAGTGCAGAAAAACGCCGCGGGTGTCATTTGTATGCACCGATGCGTCTTGATACCGTAGAACTTTTGCTCGTAGCATTCTCTATTGTGGATCAGGGTTTCATGGAACCATCTACATCTTTTCACTGCCGAATGCTGGCCAACCAAGTGATACTTTTGCCTCTTCAGAGCATCAATGAGCGAAGAAGGAGCAAATGTCTCCATTGCCTGTCACTCTCAAACACCATGTGAACCTTTGGAAATTTAGCAATGCGCAAGATAAAGAGTTTTACTGGTCAAAACAGTATTCAACTTTCTGGAATTCGCTGCATAGTTTAGCCACGTCACTCTTGACCGCTTCTGGCCTTTCTTCGTCTACGATTACTCTTCTGAGCAATTCAGCTACTCTCAACATATCAGTCTCCTTCATCCCACGCCTTGTAACCTCGCAAGTGCCAACTCTGATGACGCAATCAACGATTATGTTTGCACGCTGGAGTTTTTCGGCGACACTTCTTGCTTTTCTTACGTCTCCATAGTCCAAGATTACCTGGTGTGATTTGGTGAAGCCAAGATGGCTGCAAATGACTGGAAAGCCAAGGTCATGCAAACTCTTGGCTAGAGTCTTTGAGTTCCGAACGACTTGTAACGCGTAGTCTTTGCCGAAATTTCTCATCTCAGCCAGAGTCAAGGTCAGTGCAGCGATTCGATTCCAGTGAGCGTTGTCAACGAAGGCCGGGTATATTTTCTCTTTCAGGAACTCCCCAGTTTCTTTGTTCGCCAAGATTATGCCTCCTTGAGGACCAAAAAAGCTCTTGTGAGTCGACCCAAAAAGAACTTGTGCGCCTTCTCTCAAGGGGTCCTGAAACTGGTCGCCGGCGATCAGTCCCAGAACGTGTGAACCGTCAAACCCTACGATTGCACCATTTTCGCGTGCAACTTCGGCCAGATCTTTGACGGGGTGGGGAAAAGTGATCCAACTTGCACCGAAGATAACGGCTTTTGGCTTTACCTTAGGTATGATTTCTTGGACCGCCTGAACTTTTATGTTCATGTCTTTCTTCGAAAACGGGAAAGGTGTCACGTTGAGCTTAAGGAGGCCTGCCAGGCCGTCTCTCCACATTCCAGGGTACCCGCCGTCATCCGGAGAAACACACATTAGTGTTTCATTTTGTTTCGTCAGGTTAGCTAGAACGATCAGGTCGGCAATGTGGCCTGAGAGAGGGCGTAAATCCGCAGTTTCAGCTTTGAAGAGTTCCTTTGCAACCTTCTCACCGTACTGCTCGATTTGGTCCGTGAAACGTGTGCCCATGTAGAAACGGTCTCTTGCCGTGTAGCGATGTGCAAGCTCGGATGAGAGCAGGGCTCTGACAGCCGGACTCATGACGTTCTCGGAGGGTATTAGGTTCAAGCATTGCTTTCCACGCCACTCTTCATGGCTCTGAACGAGTTCTAGAATCTCGTCGATCATGTCTAACAACTCAAAGGTCAAGCGGTACTATCGCCTTGCGAACTTAATTCATCTTTCGGCCAACTCTCACAATAACAGCTCAGTAATGTTTATGCTCGAACCGTTCATGCCCTAGGCAGATCGTTCAAGAGGCAGAAATAAAGGTAAAGTTTAAAATGGTCTCAGCGTTAGAGTTGTTAACACCTTTCATTCAAACTGCGAGGGAAAACTGTTGTTGAAAACTCGCCTCAAGACCATTCAACTATTGACATGCTTAGTTCTCATATTAACATCGGGTTTGATTACCCTTTCATTCTTGCCCAGAGCAGTTGCTGGGATGTCGATATTAGGAGTGAAACCTAATACTGGAAACGTTGGAACACTAGTAGCTGTAACTGCAAACGTAACCACGGCGAACGGCAACTATGAGGTGTATTTTGACCAAGACCTCACCGCGAGCGGCACTGCTAACGCAACCAGCGTAACCGAAACATTCATTGTTCCTCAAACCACTGCAGGCGACCACAATGTAACGGTTATGGACGTTGCCACTCACGACAACGCCACTGCAACTTTCACAGTTACGACTTCATACTCGCTTGTAATACCTGCAATGGCGAAACCGTTGCAGGAAGGTGACTCTGTACCGATTTCCGTCAACATAACTGGTGGAGAATCAGGCAAGACCTATGTTGCAAACATCACTGTCCAAGACCCGACCAACGCGTCGTATGTGAAAGTGCTTGACGTTGGAACCTCGGTTTTGGGAAACGGAACTGCAACTGCGAACTATCCAGGCGATTTCTCAGCTGGCGCCAAGACAAGCTTTGTGGGTAACTATACAGTATTCTTCAACACCACGATTGGCTACGAGGCTTTCTCTGTGGGTTTGACAAACTCATCCCAGTATCATAGAAGCCAAACAGTGAACGTCAAGGCCGCCTATGAGCCGAACGAAAATGTCACACTCACCATAGCAGGAAACAGCATCTACGACTCTGTAAACCTGACAGATCCTTCAGGTTTGATTAACTATAACTGGACTGTGCCTGTGACCGCATCGATAGGGAACTACACTGTCAGCGTCTTCTCGTTGTCAGGAACCACAGTTAAGAACCCGCCTGATGTCCAAACCTTCGCAGTGCCTGGTTTCCCAGTGAACATCACTGCAAGGAATCTTGCGGAAGAACCTGTTTCAACCGTGACCGTCGTAGCGTTTGAGAACGGGACCGTTGTGGACACTGAGACAACTGATACAACTGGCCTGGCAGCGTTAAACCTTGAGGTTGGTAGCTATACGTGTAACGCGACCACTCAGAACGAGATCGTTGGCGAGCGGGTGATAGAGGTTAATGATACTGCCTCGCTGGATCTTGTGTGCAACCTCACTAACTTGAAGGTTCAAGTTGTAGCAGGTAACTTAAGCATTCCTGATGCCGGGATATATTTAACGCCGCTTGGTGAGACATTCGCTACAGACCTCAATGGCACTGCCATAATTCACTCTCTGTTGCCCGATTTGACATACGACTTGAACGTGACGCGTTACGGTGCATCGTTCAACGTGACGTCATTATCGCAACTCTTAGTGAATGAAACGGCAGTGGCGTGGTATAACGTGACAGTCAGCTGTCCCACCTTGACGTTACAAGTCACGGTCACGAGGTCAGGCGGACAACTATTCAATAACACGCTGGTAAGGGTTCAAGAAATGTCTGGTGAACCTGTTTATGAACAGTACACTGACGAAAATGGAAGTGCTACGTTTAACCCTCCTTTGGGCATGTACAGTGTAAGGGTGTACGACAAGAGCGGAATAATACTTAACGAAACAACTGTAACTCTGTTCCAGAACCAGAGCACGATGGTGCAATGCGACCTCTACGACTTGACAATCTCTGTGAAGGTTGTTGATTATTTTGGTCAGGGCATTGGAAACGTGAACGTGAAACTGCAGAGGGAAGGAAAGCCTACAATGTCTGCACCGCCGACACAAGCGGACGGAACTGCGACGTTCAACAACGTGATCGGAGGAAACCTAGAAGTTGCCTTGTATCTGGGTGATTCAACCCAGCCAATCGTGACCCAAGGATTAACCGTCCAGAATTCAACGACGATTCAGGTCAAAATAGACAAGTACATCGTCCTAGGAGGATTGCTAGTTGAAACAAGCGATTTCGCCACGATACTCGTGATCGTGTTGGCAATCGTCTTCGTTCTGGCATTAGAAGTGTACAGGTTTAGACGCTTGAAGACGAAGAAGAGTGAGACTGAGAGTTCAGATAAGGAGTCTTAGGGAAAAAAGTTTATATGAAAACTCGGTAGAAGTATTGTTGAGAGAAGCGAGACTCGCAACGGTGAAGTTTTGTTAAAGAACTGATCAAAGGTTGTGCATGTGTTGGCACAGGTCAAGACTTGTTCTCAAAGATGTGAAGCCTTCAAGTGTGCAAAAAACGCGACCGTGCAGCGTCAGGACGGCTTTTGGTGCAGATGGACTGAAGACGCGTGCAACGTCGCAGACTGCACCTACGCTATCTGCGTGAAAAGACGACTGCTGCCAAGAGGAATCTGCGGAGAGACCATAAAGAGGAAGACTGTTGAAAAGCATCCGGACGAGGTGATTGGGCCGACGATAAAACTCCGCGGCAGAGCTCTCCGCAGGATTGGAGAAAAAGAGATCTTCTAGTGGGGCCAGTGATATCTTAAGCATTCAAGGCGGAGCTAGCCTCAAGTAGTTCATTTTCTCTTTTTTGTTTCTACTTGGCAGGAACGCGTTTGACGACCGGCGGCTTTACCTTTTTCAGAATCCTGTAGCCGCAGACGATGCATTTTATTTCTCCGCCGCGCATGTCTAACTCGTCCGATGGGACCTTTGCTCCGCATCTAACGCATTCGTAGACTATGCCTGTGGTTGTCTTTTCCAAGCGTTTCCCTCTTCGTACTGAGGAAAGCCGTTTTGCTTTTAAATGTTTCCGGCCATTGTTATCCTATCCGCGGAATGACGGGCCTTGAGGAAACGTTTGAGTAAAACGCTAACGGAGATTCTTTCTCCACAAGATTCTGCGTGCGTCTGTAATTCTTATGATGTTGTCGGCGACATCGCAATCGTACGTTTGACAGAAAAATCAAGAAAGTACTCTGAAAAGATTGCAGAGGCCATCATGGCTGTTCACAAGAACGTCAAAACCGTGTTGGCGCAGGCAAGCGCTGTTCGCGGAGAGTTTAGGCTTCGCAGCCTGAAGTATGTTGCTGGTGAAAGGAAAACGCGTACTGTTCACAGGGAGTCTGGATGCCTGTTCAGCGTTGATGTTGACACGTGCTATTTTTCGCCGAGGCTCTTCTATGAAAGAATGCGGATTGCAAGGCTGGCTGAGGATGGGGAGACGGTTGTGAACATGTTTGCGGGCGTCGGATGTTTTTCGATAGTGATGGCAAAGCATGCTGAGGTCGAAAAGGCGTATTCAATAGACGTTAATCTGGACGCGGTTCAGCAGATGCGAGAAAACATCAGGGTGAACAGAGCATATGGGAGGGTTGTCCCAATGCTTGGCGACGCAAGAGAGGTTATTGAAAAGAGAGCGCCGTGTGGCGGACAGGGTTCTTATGCCTCTGCCCGCGAAAGCCCTTGAGTATCTTCCTTATGCTCTGCTCGCGCTCAGGGAGAAGGGGGGATGGGTGCACTATTATGATTTTGAACATGCCGCGAAGGACGAGGACGCTGTTGACAAGGTTAGGGTGAAAGTGTCTGAGAAACTTCTGGACATTTGCGCCTCATTCGAGATTCCATTCGGTCGCGACGTGAGAGCAACTGGCCCAAACTGGTACCAGATAGTCTTGGACATCAAAGCCAAGCCCGGTAACGCGCGTACATGGCCAGGTTGAGAACATTTCCTGCTTCGCGTTTTGACCCGTCTAACACGCTTACTCCCCTCCCTCCCTAGGTTTCTCTCCAGACGGCACTGTTGATCTAGTCCCTAGATGGAAGCTGGCGGGCTCGTCTTGCTTGGTCGTCTTAATCTCAAAATGGGAGGGTAGAGGAACTTTGAAGGCTTGTGTACCTGACAACGTTCGGGTATCCGGTCGTTTTTTTAGCGTTGAAAAGATAGAGGGGTGCCCTGAAATATGGCTTGGTGGCCGCGCATTTTCGCGGTAGCCCGTCGGTTTTTGCATCTTTTGAGAGCGTTGAAGTCATTACTCAGAGTGTGTGGCTGGAAGGAAAGGACTAACGAGTTGGTTGAAAAGCACCGTCAGATGGAGAGACGGAGAATGATGGCTCCCTCTCTAACCCATTTGATGCAGCTGAAGCCCAAAGAGAAGGCTGTGGACGAACGCTTGAAGTTTTTAACGGTGAAAAAGCGCGCGCGTTATTCATATCGCATTGGATATGAATGATTGACTACCTGAGGCGTTTCGCGGCGCGCGCTATAGACAATCATCACTTTCATGAAAAAGCTTTAATGTTTAGGGCAAAAATAGAGTTGGGGAGTGACACTATAAAAAAGAAGCTGATGGACATACTCGCGTGTCCGATTGATAAGTACT
>Ga0315282_10000539_pt1 | contig 74393 bp, 70 predicted proteins | sample YL17G07_20_MG_FD_203693 | JGI IMG/M metagenome (GOLD analysis project Ga0315282, IMG submission 203693) | Sediment microbial communities from Yellowstone Lake, YNP, Wyoming, USA - YL17G07_20 | ecosystem: Environmental > Aquatic > Freshwater > Lake > Sediment | place: USA: Wyoming | collected... | reverse complement strand
CTTTTGGTGAGGACGACGGGGGATGCAGATCGAGTTGCGGCGATGATTCGCGCCGAGGCGCACGCGATCAATCCTCGCGTCACGGTGCTGGGAATCAGCACCGTGGATCGCCTGTTCGCCGAGTTCGATCCCTTCGGCTCGTCGCGCTTCTACGCGGTGATGCTGAGTGCGCTCGCTGTGCTTGGCCTGCTGACAGCGGCGGTCGGGCTATATGGTCTGATGTCGTTCGCAGTCAGGCAGCGCACACACGAAATAGGCGTCCGTATCGCGCTCGGCGCTGATCCAAGAAGCCTCCGCCGATTAATCGCCGGCGATGCGATATGGCCGGTTTCAGTTGGCTTGGCCGTCGGCGTCCTGGTCGCCGGGTGGTTCTCGAAGTTTCTTGCGTCGCAGCTGTTTCACATCACCCCGCACGATCCGGTAACGATGGCCGCAGTTGTCGGCGTGCTGCTCTTGGTCTGTCTCTTCAGCGTCTTGGCACCTGTGCGCCAGGCGACGCATACGAATCCGGTGGACGCGCTGCGCGAGGAATAAGCAGTGTCGGCGGGCAGTGCGCGTGCTCCGGGGTGCCGCTGCGGCGAAACCTGCTCGACGCCTTCATTCGGTTACTGACGGACCGCTATCAGAATTGGGGCGGACCTGTTTTCAGAATGCGTCGCACGTGCGTCGCACAAGACGGGTTTCTGCGCCGCCTCGGACGAACCGCGAACAATGGTCGGAAGAGCGGGAAAGGGTCTGAGCTGGAAGGGGTTATGTGTTGGTGGACCAGAGGGGATTCGAACCCCTGACCTCTTGAATGCCATTCAAGCGCGCTCCCAACTGCGCCACTGGCCCACATGGGGTGGAACGGCCGCCCGCCGGCGTCGAGCAGTGCTCTGCGCCGGAACTTTCAATGGTAGCGTAGCGGCGCGCCTCAGTCAAAACTCTTCCGCGCGGCGTATACTCGGCGCCGCGCCGGCATCCAAAGAGTCCGCCCCGAAGCGGCCGGGGACGTGAAATGATTTTTGCCCTGCTGACCGGTCTCGCGAGTGCCTGTCTGATCCTGGCGTTCGTGGCCGCTGTGGCTTGCACCCGCCTGCAGGCGAGAAATAGCCGGGCCGCGCGGTGACCTTGGTGCGCCGATCCCTGGTCCGTACCGAAATCGTGTGCCAGCCGTCACCGGTGCGTACGCCGGTCGGCAAGTAAGCCAGCCAGTATCGATGTCTGAACTCCGACACAACCCGCAAGAACAGCGGCTCGAGATCCCGATCCGCATCAGCGCGCAGCAATTGCCCGCCTGTTGCCGCAGGCAACGCCTCAATCAGGCTTCGAACGACCTCGGCTCCCTGTGAGGCAAGCCGGTCACGGAGACTCACTCCGTACACGACTGCTTCGGTGCGCCCGGCCGCGCGCAGAACGGCGTCCCGGGAAAGCCAGCTCTGGTTGTCGGCGCCGTCACTGAACAACACAACGAGCCGTCGTCCCTCTTCGGGTTGACCGCCAATCAGGCCCGCGTAGGCGGCATCGTTCAGCGACGTTCGCCCTCCCGCGGTCACGCCTGCGAGGGCTCGCCTGACCGCGTCGAGATCCGAAGTATCCGGAATCAGCGTCCTGACGCTGTTGTCGAAAACGATGAGGGCCACGCGATCGCGCCTTTCGAGCGTGTCCAGAAGCGCAGATGTCGCACTGATCAGATAGCGTAACCGTTCGCCCGCAACACTCTCACTCGTGTCGAACACAAGCGACACGATCAGCGGTGCAGTGCCACTCTCGACCAGCTGAACCGTCTGGCGAACGCCGTTGTCGAGAAGCTCGAAGTCCGTCGCCGCGAGGCCTGGAACCGGCCGCCCGCGATCGCTGACCAGCACGTGCACCCGCACCGCATCGGTTCCCGTTCGGAACATGGGTCGCTGCTGCAGGCCGAGGGCAAGCACCAAACAGCACGCCGGCAAAAGGAGCGCGGCAGTGATCGGGCGCCTCATTGCGCCACCGCTTTGTCGAGATCTTTGAGCGCCTGCTCGACCCGAGGTCCCCAGTCATACTGGAACGTCCACCACGGGTCGTCGTCGAGTCGTGGCGGGGGTCTGCGCGTGCAGACCTCGCCGACCGCCGCTGTTGCTTCCGCGACATTGCCCGTTCGATACAGCAACTCGCTCAAGGCGAACGCCGATGACCGGGCCAAGGGGAAGAGCGTGCGAGCGCGGCGGTATGCCTCGATGGCTTCCGTCTCACGGTGTTTTCCGTCGAGTGCCATGCCCAGAAAGAGTGCTCCAAGAAACCGGTGTGACGGCACCGAGGCCCCTCGCTCGCAGCGAGCGAGTTCGAGCGCAGCTTCTTCGTACCGGCCGCTCAGAACGAGAACGCGCCCAAGGCGGAACCGTGCATCGCCATCGTCCGGCGTCTGAGCGAGTGCCCGGCGATAGCAGCTCGCGGCAAGGTCGAGCCAGCGCGCGCGTTCCATCTCGTAGGGAACGGCCGATTGCCCTTCGCGGACCGGCCGGTTCGTTTCCGGGTCGATGAACTCAGGGATATTCGTGGAAGGTCTGAACGGCGAATCCGCGATTCTTTCATATCCGATGGCGACGGCCAGAAGCGCCCCGGGATCGGACGGATAGCGGCGCCGGATTTCCACGACGTGGGCGAGAAACGCGGACGGGCTTACGCCACCCGCGAGGTAGCCAGCAACGGCGACGTGCCAGGCTCGTACCAAGGTGGCGGAGGAATCGTTCGTCGCCAAGCGGCCGATCGCCTGCCGCGCCACATCGAGGTGATCGTGCGACGCCCCGGTAGTAAGCGCCTCGCCGAGCACAACAGCCACCCTCGTGTGCAACGCGACGGCTGTCTCCAGCAAGGAAGTTTCTTGTCCGAGCTGGCCGAATCCGGCACCCTTGAACAGGAGTATCGTCGACCGGAGAGCATCGAGACGCGCCCGGTCCCATGTCGATACTTCTCGGACCACGCGCTCAACATCGCCGGAACGGTATTGATCGAGAAGCTCACGATAGAGTCCCTCGACGCGACCCGTCTGCGCGGGCAGAGAGACCGCCCGAGGCGAAGCCGCGAGCGCGAATAGCACGAGCGCGACCAGAAGCGCAGCACGGTGGAACCGCAATCCTGCGGCGGTCATTTAAACGGGATTCTAGCACCGGTGGAATCAGTGCCCGGATCCGGCAGACACCGATCACGTTCCCAGATCCTCCCACAGCCACGCCGCCCCGCGGACGCCGCTGGAATCGCCGAAGCGCGGCGCGACGAGCAGCGTGTCCACGCGATCCGAGAAGACGTAGCGCGTCCACAGGCGCGGCACGTTCGTGTACAACCGCGTGAGGTTCGACATGCCGCCGCCGAGCACGATGAGGTCGGGATCGACGACGTTGATGATGCTCGCCAGCGCGCGTGCCATGCGATCCTCATAACGCTGGAGCGTGGCTTCCGCCGCCGCATCGCCGCCGGCTGCCCGTTCCGCAATCTCGACCGGCGATCGCTCGTCGCCGGTGGTTTCCGCATGGTCGCGCGCGAGACCGGGACCCGAGAGAAAGGTCTCGATGCAGCCGCGCAGGCCGCAGTAACAGGGTGCGCCGGGGAGTTCCTCGGGACGCGGCCACGGCAGCGGATTGTGACCCCATTCGCCGGCGACCGCGTTGCGGCCCGTGAGCACGCGGCCGTTGACCACGATGCCGCCGCCCGTGCCCGTGCCGATGATCACCCCGAACACGATCGCCGCGCCCGCCGCCGCGCCGCCGCGCGCCTCGGAGAGCGCGAAGCAGTTGGCGTCGTTCGCAAATCGGACTTCACGCCCCAGTCGCGCGCCGAGATCGAGGTCGAGGGCGCGCCCGTTCAGCCATACCGAGTTCGCGTTCTTCACCAGGCCGGTGGCGGGGGAAATCGTGCCCGGCATGCCGACGCCGACGGTGGTCTGGTGTCCGAGACGGCCTTCGAGATCGGCGACCAGTCCCGCGACTGCTTCAATCGTCGCGTCGTAGTCGTCACGCGGCGTGGCCACGCGGCGCCGCAGTGTGGTCTCGCCATCCTGCGCGACCACCGCAGCCTCGATCTTGGTGCCGCCCAGGTCGACTCCAATGCGTAGCATGGCGTTGACTATCGACCTTTTGGCCGGCGCTTGCGCGCGTCGGACGCCTCGAGGCGCGTAATGCGCTTTTCGTGGTTGTTGAGCCTGGCATCGAGATCGTTCCTGCCCAGCCGGACTTCGGCCTGCAGTGCCACCTGACTCTCGGCAATCAGCCGGATGTCGTCCCGCAGGCTCTCGGCCACCACGTCGACATGCTGCCGCGTCCGTTCGCCCTCCTCGCGCATCTCCGCCTTCGTGGCGAGCGGCGCAATCGCGGCCGCCAGTTCCGCCTTCGTGGCCAGCGGCGCAATCGCAGCGGCCAGATCTTCCTTCGTGGCCAGCGTCGCGACAATCGCGTCGAGCTCCTCGTGCGTGACCAGTTTCGCCGCCGTCGCCTGAAGTTCCTCCTTGGTCGCGAGCGGCCGGACGGCTTCGCGGATCTCCGCGCGCATCTCCTCGCGTGTCGGCAGCGTTGGCAGAATCTGCTCGACGTTCTGCATCCGACGATCGAGCTTTTTGAGAAGGTTTTCCGCTTCCATGGCTTCCATCGCCGGCCCTCCCGCGGCAGAGCGTCCGGAATCAGGCCGAAAAAGCGACGTTCCGTTCCCTCGCTCCGCGATCACCGTCGCGCGGTTGCACCTCACGCAGTGCAAGCGCGCTGCCGCGGGTCGCGACGACGATCGCATCGTCGGTGGCGGATAGTCAATAGCGAGCAATCAGCCGATGCAACTGCGACCGCCAACGTCGCTTACCGTCCCTCGAGGCGCAGGCCGGTGTAGCGCTCGTAATCTTCGGGCGTGTCGATGTCCTGGATGGCGCCCGCGTCTTCGACAGGAACATCGAGAACGTCGGGGAGATGCGCGGCGATGACGGCCCGAGCGCCGCGCGAGAGATCCGCCGAGCGCAGATCGCCGAACACCGAGCGGTCGAACAGCACCGGGTGGCCGTGGCGATCGCCCACGACGGGCCGGACGATGGGACGGCGCGCCGCGCGATATGCATCGACGACGGCGCGCACCGTCGTTGAAGTGACGAGCGGCATGTCCACCGGCATCGCGAGCACGGCCCGTACTCCCGGCCGGTCGACGACGTCGAGTGCGGCGACCAACGACGACAACTGGCCGCGTTCGTACTCGCGGTTCTCGACGATGCGCGCAAGCGTCGGCAGGTGTGTCAGCGCGTCACGCACGCGCTCCGCGTGCGCTCCAATCACCACGATGACATCGCCGACACCGGCGCCGGTGAACGTGCCGAGCAGCCGCGCGACGAACGTGTCGCCGCCGCGCGCCACCGGCAACAGCGCCTTCGGACGGCCGATGCGCGTCGACGCGCCGGCTGCCAGAATGATTGCAGGAATCATGAGATCGGTGCCCGACCACGGAGTGCCTGCGCCCGACCCCGAGATGCTATACCGGCTGGCGCCAGACCGCGTGCTAGAATCCAGGGATGGCTGAATCCGAACTTCGCATCCGCTGCCAGCGCTGCGGCAGTCAGATGGAAATGCGCGATCCGACGCCCGGCGAGCCCTGGAAAGCTGACCAATTCTGGGTCTGTCCCAAGTGCGGACGCCATTTCTGGTCGACCTACCCGTCGCCGCCCGGTCAGCAGAAGACGGCCGCTCCCACGAGCGGGACATAGTCAATCCGACCTATTTCAGGACCACCCATGCGTTTGCAGCCTCGGCGCTTGTTCTCGATCGACCCCGATCCGGACCCGAACGACTATGACGAGGACGAGGACGAGGAAGAGGACGAGGACGAGGACGACGAGGAGGAGGACGACGAGGACGACGACGATGACGGGGAAAAGTGGTACGTGGGCGCCCCGTGGCCAGAATGCATACAAATGCAAGCTGGCGCTTGACTTCGCCTGGAGAAGCCCCTACACTTGCCCCGTCTTTTAAGCTTATCGTGGCTCCTGGCCGTGCCGTGCCAGGGCGATGGGTGTTTTCTTTTTTCCTGGGTGGCCTCATACCGTCTGTGATTTGACAGACAGGGGCACCGGTTGCAAGAGGGCCCAGTTCCTGGGATGTGCCCAGGTTTCGTAGAGCGGAGGACACGGGTATGCCGTCCGGGACGATCGCACGACTTCTCATCGACAAAGGGTTCGGTTTCATCCGGGACGAGGGAGGGATCGAACACTTCTTCCATCGCAGCGCGGTACGCGGCGCCGTCTTCGAGTTGCTTCGCGAGGGCCAGCGCGTCGAGTTCACGCCCGAGGAATCGGCCAAGGGACCGAGAGCCGGCGAAGTCCGGCTGGTCGAAAGCTAGAGCGACCGACGTAAGCGGTTCGTTCGAAACCCCTTCTCGGCGGAATGCCGACCAAGTTCTGTCTGCCAGGCGCCCGGCTGGTGAGCAGCCGCGTACTCGGGTTTTGCCTTGCCGGCACGGGCGCCCTTCTGGCAATCTTCCTTCTTGCCGGTCGGTTTCTGTACGTCGAAGACTCACTTCAGCCGCCCGACGCGATCCTCGTCTTTGCCGGCACGTTCGCCGAGCGGCCGCTCGAGGCACGCGACCTGTACCGTCGCGGCTACGCGCCGATCATCGTGCTGTCGCGCGAGATGCCCGACAGCGGCCAGCAGTGGCTGAATAGCCACGCGATCGCCGTCCCCGACCGCGCGGATATGATTCGGGACCTGCACTGGATTGGCGTGATGCGGTGAGGATCGTGCGATAAGATCGCTCCGGAAGCGAACGGGGCCCGGTGGCCCTCCCGGTCTTCAAAATCGGTCGCTCCCCGCGTTTGCGGGGGGGCTGGGTTCGACTCCCAGGCGCTTCCGCCAACCTTCGCTCGCTTGCGGTTGGAGCTTGGCGCCGTCCCCGCGCGCTTCGGCTTGGCAAGCCAAGGCACCCCAACGCGGCTGCCGCACCTCAGTCTGTTAACGCCCAAACCCGTTGTCGAGCAGATACAGGAAGCGCTGCGTGTCGGTGAGGTCTTCGAGCACCACATCCGCGCCACCATCGGCCAGTTCCTGGACCGAATGTCCGCCCGATGCCACCGCCACGGCGATGGCGTCACCCGAATGCGCGCAGGCGACATCGAGAGGGGTGTCGCCGACGACGACGACCCGATCGAGCGCAGCCTGCGGCACGCCGCACGCGCGCGCCCGCTCGACGGCCACGGGGACGAGGTCGTCGCGCGCGGCCGCCTCTTCGCCGAACGCGCCACACGAGAAGTAGCGCCACAGGTCGAAGTACTCGAGCTTGATGCGCGCGGCGTCGGTGTAATTGCCGGTCAGCAGGGCGAGGAACGCGTCCGGGCGCGCCTGCAGCGCGTCCAGCAGCGGACGCACGCCGGGGAGCACGCCCTTGCGGGGCCCCGGCTCGTCCATCTCTTCCCGCAGGCATTCCCGATATCGCCGCCGGAAACCGGACAGCAGGAGGCCGTCCAGGACGACTCCGGCGCGGGTTGCCGCGTCGGCGACGATGAGCGGATCCGTCCGGCCGGGCATCGGGATGGCGCGGAACGCATCGTCGACGTGGAACACGTCCCGAAACGCACGCGTCATCGCGCGGCTCCCGGCTCCGCCGGTCAAGACGAGCGTACCGTCGATGTCGAAGAGGAAAAGGCAGGGCATCGGACGCGCCGGACAAAGCCGTAGCCGGGGCGCGCCTGGCAGTCGCAGGTACGCCCGGCTCCCCATTGTAGACTTTTGTCTCGCCCGCCGCGGATTACGGCGATATGAGCGCCGGCTCGCGGCCTACGCCTCGGGTTTCACGTCGGCCGCGCGCGGCCCCTTACTCGAGGGTTCCTCCTCAAAGCTGACGCGTTGGCCTTCGTTGAGCTGATCGAAGGTTGAGTCGCGCACGGCGCTCCGGTGAAAGAACCACTCCTGTCCGCCATCGTCGCGGATGAAGCCAAAACCCCGGTCTCTGACGAGTCGCTTGATCGTTCCCTTCGGCATCGAGTCTCCTTCGCGGTCGAGCTGGTCGAACGCCGGCCGTTCGTCGCTGTGGTCCGCACGAGATCAATTATCGTTCCAGATGGGGTCCCTCACGCCTCGCGGGAAAACCACCCGCGAAGGCCCCTCGACTTGAATCCGCCCGTTGCCGGATCGAGCATCTCGCAGCGGTCGCAACCCCCGACGAAGTCGCGATCGACGGACGTGATCAGGACGGCGAGGTGCCGACCGCGGACCAGGCGGAAGAAGTCGGACGCGACGCCGGCGACGTCGGGACGAGGGACCGAGAGGGTGGGATGTTCCGCGAGCAGGATGCGGGGCGACGTCGCGACGGCGCGGGCCAGCCGCGCGCGAAAGCGCGCCGGCGGAGGAACCACGGCGGTTGCGACGTCGAGGGCCGCTTCGGCGAGACCCGCTTCCGCCGCCAGCGCCCCGACCTTCGCCGCGACGTCGTCGTTCAACGGTTCCAGGTCGAGCGTCAGCGCGATCGCGATGTTCTGCCGCAGCGTGAACGCCTCGACCAGCGCCACCCGGTCGCTGACTATGCCGAAACGATCGAGGCTGGTCAGCCAGGCGTCCCCGTCCGCCATGGCCGCCGTGTCCTCCCCGAACACCCGCACGGAGCCTTCATCGGGCAGCGTCGCACCGGTGATGAGGTTCGTCAGCACCTCGGCGGCGGCCTCGTCGAGACCGCCGAGCGCCACCACCTCGCCTTCCGACACAGCGAGGTCTCGGATGCGCAGGGGGCGCAGGCCGCGGTAATCCTTCCGCACGGCGGTCAGCTCGATGGCGGGGGGCATCTCTTGTCTACGCGGGCCGGGCCAGCGCTTCCAGTCGTTCGAAGTCGGCGGCCGGCAACGTGACGCGCCCGAGTACCGGTTCGCGCCCTTCCTCGGCGTGATAATCCGACCCGCCGGTTATCGCCAGGCGATGACGCGTTGCGACGGCGAGATAGTGCGCGACCGCCTCGGGCGAATGATCCGGGTGATAGACCTCGATGGCCTGCATGCCGGCGGCTGCCAGTCCGGGAATCACCTCGTCATGACCAAGCAGGCCAGGGTGCGCAAGCGACGCGACGCCGCCGGCCGCGACGACCAGTCGCGACACCTCGGCGGGCGTCGGACCGATGCGCGGGACGAACGCCTGCCGGCCCTCGGCCAGATACCGATCGAAGGCGTCCGGCATGCCTGCGACGTATCCGCCCGCGACGAGCGCCCGTGCAACCTGGGGCCGCCCGATGGCGTGGGGCGCGGGTTTGCCGGCGGGCGACACGACCTGTTCGAAGTCGAGGTGCACGCCGAGCGCCGCCAGCCGCTCGATCATCGCGTGGACGCGCCGGACGCGGTCCGCGCGCTGCCTCTCCAGGAATTGCGCCAGATCGGGACGCGCCGCATCCAGGTAGTACCCGAGCACGTGCACGTCGAGGCCGTGCCACACGGCGGTGATCTCGATGCCGGAAACGGTCCGGAGGCCGGCGCGGGCCGCCTCGGAGGCGACTTCCGGCTGCGCGGCGAAGGTATCGTGGTCGACGACGCTGATAACCGAGAGCCCGACACGCGCGGCGCGCGCCACGAGGTCGGCGGGCGAACAGCGGCCGTCGCTGGCGTTGGTGTGCAGGTGGAGATCGATCATCGAGGGCCGGCGGCGGGACGTCTTCACGCCGAGGCGCGCCGCACGCGGCCCGCGGCCGGCTGACGACGGCGACGCTGCGGGCGCCGCAATGTCGCGCGGTACTCACGCAGCAGCGTTTCCAGGTGCGACCGCTCCTCGCCGGCGACCTCCAGGAAGACCTGCTTGCCTTCCGAGTCCTCGAACTTCTCGCCGTAGCGTCTGAAGAAGCGGTGCGACGTCCGCTCGCACTTGATGGCAATCGCCAGGGCCTGCTCGTCGCTGATGCCGGGCGCCACCTGCTCGGCGCCCGCGGCGAACAGCCCGTTGGCGGCGCCCTTGAAGAAGAGGAACGTCGGCCTCGCCTCGAGCAGCGGATCCTTCGCCAGCAGCTTCTGGTATCGCGACTCGAGCTTGCCCAGGTGATCGCGCTTCCCGTCGGCGAGCCGCTCGAACACGGAACGGCTGCGGGCGCCGGCAGCCGCGTTCGCCGAGCGCACGTAGAACTCGAGGCCGCTCCGCTCGGTCGCGATCGCGATGCGCAACGCGTCGCGCGCGAACAGCAGTTCCGTCGTGCCCCCGTCCACCGTGGGCGGGCGACCGGTCCGGCACTGCTCGCAGGTTCCGTAGATCTGCAGCACGCTCTGGTGCGCCGAGAAGCTGCGCGCGGCCGCGATCTCCTCGATCAGCACGTCGATGTCGGAACTCAGGAATTCCGACGACCGGTTGCAGACCTGGCAAATGAGGTGGAAGTGGCGCGGATGGCGGTACGAGTGCTCGAAGCGGAAGCGGCCCTCGCCGAAATCGACCTTGCGTGCGATGCCGGCCTCGACCATCCACTGCAGCGTCCGGTAGACGGTCGCCCGGCTGATGCGGTGATCTTCGCGGTGGATCAGATCCACGAGGTCGTCGGCGCTGAGGTGTCCCTCCTGCGCGAGGAACACGTTCAGGATCAGATCGCGCTTGCTCGATCGCTTGCCGCCGGCCGGCCGCAGATCAACCAGGTCTGGAAGGAGATCGACCATGACGCGGAGCCCCCCAGACCGACACCCGGGCTTGGGTGCCAGCCGAGGCCGACCGTTGCCGGCCACCACGCGGACGCGGGCGCCGTCAACGGCCGGCAATGCCTGTTACGCGTTACGGCTCTCGTGCGATTCGCCCTGATCGCTCTCCTCGACGGTGAACGACTGGCCGCAGCCGCACGTCCTCACCGCGTTGGGGTTCTTGATCGTGAAGCCGCCGCCCGCGAAATTCTCGACGAAATCCACTTCCGCGCCGTTCAGATACCGGATGCTGATGGGATCGACGTACAGCCTGATGCCGTTCGACTCGAACGTCTGGTCCGCCGCGCCCGGCGCATCCTCAATCATCAGCCCGTATTGGAAGCCCGAACAACCGCCCCCCTGGACGAACACACGCAGCCCGCTGTCCTGCTTGTTCTCCTCGGCCAGGAGCTCGGTGATCTTCGATGCCGCCACCTGCGAAACGTTGATCATGTGCCCCAGATCTCCTTCCTTGCGATTATACCTGCTCGAACGTCAGCAAGATATGGGGCACGGCGGCAGGCGCGCCGCTACGTATCGTATCTGGTTGGGAAGCCGGAACTTAGTGGTGCAGGGGCACGGCATGGCGTGCCCCTGCCGTATGGGGATGCCGGGCGGCTGAGGCCGCCGCCCGGACATACATTTCTGTAATCGGGGTTAGACCTTCAGTGCTTCCAGCTTGCCGGCCGATTCCGCCTCGACGTCCTTGTGCAAGCTGTTGCCGTGCGCGTCCATCGTCACGATCGCCGGGAAGTCGCGCACCTTGAGATGCCACATCGCTTCCGGCACGCCGAACTCGGGGAGCGACACCCCGTCGATGCACTCGACCGTCCGGGCGTAGAACTGCGCGGCGCCGCCGATGGCGCTCAGGTACACCGCGCCGCACTCCTTCATCGCCCGCAGTGTCTTCGCGCCCATGCCGCCCTTGCCGATGATGCCGCGAACGCCGTAGCGACGAATGACGTCCGCCTGGTAGGGCTCCTCGCGGATGCTGGTGGTCGGACCCGCCGCCATCATCCTGTACGTGTCGCCTTCCTTCAGCACGACCGGTCCACAGTGATAGAGCATCGCGCCGTTCAGATCGACGGGCGGCTCGTGCTTCATCAGGTAGCTGTGAACGTTGTCGCGGCCCGTGTACATCCGGCCGCTGATCAACACCACGTCGCCGACCTTCAGCGACCGGATGGTCGCCTGGTCGACCGGCGTCGTGAGCACGATCTCGCGGCCCGTTCGCGTGAAGCCCGACTGGTCGGCCATCGGGATGATCGGCGTGGCCGGGTCGCGGTACAGCCACCTGCCGATCGCGCCCGTCTTCGCGTCCAGCGCCACGCCCAGGCGGCGGAACGCCCAGCAGTCGTAGGCGACCGAGACGAAGAAACACGCGGGCAGGCGGTTCAGCGCGCCGATCTTGCACCCGATGAGCGTGGTGTTGCCGCCGAATCCCATCGGCCCGATGCCGAGCGAATTGACGGTGCCCATGATCTGGGCTTCGAGCTTGCGCAGCTCGGGGTCGGGGTTGACGTCGTCCAGCGTGCGGAACAGCTGCTGCTTGGCGAAGTTGTAGCCTCCCGTCCGGTCGCCGCCGATGCAGACGCCGATGGCGCCCGGCGCGCAGCCTTTGCCCTGCGCCTGCCACACCGCGTGCAGGATGCACCTGCGCACGCCGTCGAGATTGCGGTCGGCGCGGCCCAGGCTGCCCAGTTCCGCCGGCACCGCGTACTGCGCGTTGCAGTTCTCGCAGCCGCCGCCCTTGAGCAGCAGCTTGATCTCGATCTCATCCCGGTCCCACTGCTCGAAGTGGATGACGGGCGTGCCCGGCCCGAGATTGTTGCCGGAATTCTTGCCGGTGATCGAGTCGACGGAGTTCGGCCGGAGCTTGCCGCGCCGCGTGGCTTCGGCGATGGCCTCGCGAATCTGGCCGGCCATCCAGATCTCGTTGGCGCCCGCCGGCACCTTCACCTCGAAGGTGGGCATGCCAGTGTCCTGGCAGATTGCCCCTTCGCTGTCGGCTGCCTGATCGATGTTCTGCGCGATGATCGTGAAGGCCTGCGCCGCGTTGGTGCCGGGCGCTTCGCTCTGCTGAGCTGCCTTCATCGCTGCGCGAACATCCGGCGGGAGTTCGGTGGACGTTTTGATGACGAGGTCGAGGACGCTTTCGAAGAATGCTGGTAACATGCGGGAGAGTATATAATTTTTGGCGCTGGCCGCGTAACGGAGAGGTTCGCCGTTACAGGCCGCGCACGCGAACGCATGCCGTGCCACAGCGCATAGAACGCGACCCCCTGGGCGAACTGCCCGTCCCCGCCGACGCCTACTACGGCATCCAGACGCAACGCGCCGTCCAGAACTTCCCGATCAGCGGCCTGCGCGCCCCGGCCGACCTCGTGACGGCGACCGTCCTGGTCAAGAAGGCCGCGGCCGAGGCCAACATGTCGCTCGGGCGCCTGGACAGTCGCGTCGGCGAAGCGATCGTCCGGGCGGCCGACGAGGTGCTGTCCGGGCAGCTGCGGGACCAGTTCGTGGTCGATGTCTACCAGGCGGGCGCCGGCACGTCCCACAACATGAACACGAACGAGGTGCTGGCCAATCGCGCAGCCGAACTGCTGGGCGAGCCGCGCGGCCGCTACACCGTGGTGCACCCGAACGACCACGTCAACATGGGACAGTCGACCAACGACACGTTCCCGGCCGCCACGCGCCTGGCGTTGTTGCTGCGCCTGGGCGATCTGCTGCGGGCCGCGCGGGATCTGGCGGCGGCGCTCGGGCGCAAGAGCGCCGCGTTCCACGACGTCATGAAGGTCGGCCGCACGCACCTGCAGGACGCGGTGCCGATCACGCTCGGCCAGGAATTCAGCGGCTACCAGGCGTGCATCGATCGCGCGGCGGACTGGATCGAAACGGCCGCGAACGAGCTGCGCGAGTTGAACCTCGGGGCGACGGCGGTCGGCACCGGATTGAACGCCGGCGAGGATTACGTCGAGCGGGTGGTCAACAACCTGTGTCGCTACACGGGGCTTTCCCTGAAGCCGGCGAGAAACCCCTTTCGCGTGACGCAGAGCATGGGCGACGTGGTGGCCTATTCGGGCTCGCTTCGACGAATGGCCGTCGAACTGGGTAAAATCGCCAGTGATCTCCGGCTTCTCAGCATGGGCCCGCGAGCCGGGCTCGGCGAGGTGACGCTGCCGGCGGTGCAGCCGGGTTCCTCGATCATGCCCGGAAAGGTGAACCCGTCGATCCCGGAGATGGTGAACCAGGTGTGCTTCCAGGTGACCGGCTGCGACGCGACCGTCGCCGCGGCAGCCGAAGCCGGCCAGCTGGAGCTGAACGTCATGATGCCCGTCATCGCGTGGAACGCGATTCACGCTTCGACGATCCTTCGCCAGGCGATGATCGCGCTGCACACGCGCACGGTGGACGGCATCGAGGCCGACGCCGAGCGGTGTCGCCAGCTGCTCGATCGCAGCACCGCGGCGGCGACGGCCCTCAGCTCCTACATCGGGTACGCGACGACGGCGGACATCGCGAAGGAAGCCATCGGGACGGGCAGGTCGATTCGTGACATCGTGCTCGAACGCGGGTTGCTCGACGAGAAACGGCTCGACGCGATCCTGTCGGTGGAAGCGATGACGAGGCCGGGCATCCCCGGCAGGCGGAAGGATGAGTGATGGCGAGCGCAGGACGTGAGCGATCGGCTGTCGGCCCTGGAGTCGCGTACGGTCTGCTCGCGCTGATCGTGGTCGTGTCGCTGGCGCGCGTCGCGGCCGTACAGGACAGCCGGCCGGCGGCCAGCCGGCCACAGCAGCAACAGCAGACGCCGGTGCAGTCGCCGCGCGGAAAACTGTTCGACCCGGTGGACCTGGGCCTGCTCGAGGCGCCGGATCGCGACGCCTGGCAGAAGCCGGAACAGGTGATGCTGGCGCTCGGAATCGCGGACGGGTCGGTGGTCGGCGACCTGGGCGCCGCGGGCGGCTGGTTCACGATCCGGCTGGCGCGCTTCGTGGGACCGAACGGCCTCGTGTACGCGGAGGACGTCCAGCAGCAGATGATCGAAGCCATCGAGCGGCGCGTCAAGCGCGAGGGGCTGCAGAACGTCCGAACGGTGCTGGGCGACACGAAGGATCCGCGGCTGCCACGCAACGAGCTCGACGCGATCCTGATCGTCGAGACGTACCACGAGATGGAAGACCCGGTGACGCTGCTGCGGAACGCGGCGATCGCGCTGAAGACGCAGGGGCGCATCGGCATCATCGACTACAAGAAGGACGGCCTGGGACCGGGACCGCCGCTGGAGGATCGCGTCGACCCCGGCACCATCGTCCGCGACGCAAACGCCGCCGGGCTGCGCCTGCTCAGGCGGGAGAATTTCCTGCCGTTCCAGTTCTACCTGATCTTCGGCAAGTAGGCGCAGTGGCCCGATATGTCCAGATCGTCGACTGCGTTACCCGCATTCCTGCTCGAACGCCAGCTGCTGCTGGCCACCGAACTGGGTCGCATCGTGCCGCCCTGCGAACGGCCGCCGTGCGACGTCCACCGTTCCATCCGCTACACGCTGCTGGGACCCTCGAAGCGGGTCCGCGGCGTGCTGACGCTCCTGGTCGGCGATCTGCTCGAATCGAAGGACGACCCGATTGCCGCCGCTGTCGCGATCGAGATGGTGCACGCCTCGTCTCTGATCCTCGACGACCTGCCGGCGATGGACGATACAGGAGTCCGGCGCGGCAGGCCGGCAAACCACGTCGAGTTCGGCGAGGCGACGGCCATCCTCGCGGCGGTCGGGCTGCTGACGCTCGCTTTCGGTCGCCTCGCCTCGGCCTACGCGCCGCCGCTTGCCGCGGCCCTCGCGCGCCTCTTCGCCGACACGATTGGCTCGGAGGGCCTCATCGGCGGGCAGGCCGCCGATCTCCAGCTTCCCTCGCACCCGCTGTGCGTCTCGGAGATCGAACCGGTCGACGAACGCAAGACCGCCGTCTTGTTCCGCGCGGCCGCCGAGGCGGGCGCGATGGTCGGCGGGGCGGACGATGCGCAGAGGCAGCTGCTGGCCGCCTTCGGTGACCGCATCGGCCTGGCGTTTCAGCTTGTCGACGACATCCTCGATACGGTTGCCGGCAACGCCGCGCGCGAAGGGCGGGGGCACGCGGCGTCGATCGCCGACCTGTCGGAGGCGAGACGGCGGGCCGTGGAATTGTCGACACAGGCGATTGGCTCGCTCGAACCGTTCGGCGGGCGCGCCGTGAGGCTGCGCGAACTGGCGCGGTTTGTCGTGGAGAGGACGGAGTGACTGAAGTAGTGAGTAGCGAGTAGCGGGTAGGGCGGCCTCCGTGGCCGCCCCAACAGCGCTACGCGCCGGTTCGTCCCAGCAGCCGCCACGCCGCGGGGAGCGCCGCCGAGGCGAGGACGATCTTCACGACATCGGCCGCAAAGAACGGAGCGGCACCGGCGACGAGCGCCGGGCGCACGCCGAGCGGCTGCGGGATGCGCGCGCCGAATGCCAGCCATGCGACTCCGAAGGCATAGACGATCGCGAGGCCGGCCAGCATCGCGATCGCGGAACGCATGTAGCGGCGATCGAACGCACGGTCGGCGAGGGCACCGACGACCCAGGCGGCCAGCGGATAGCTCACCAGGTATCCGCCGGTGGGACCAAGCAGCCGCAGCGCGCCCTGCGGCAGCAGCGGCGAACTGGCGAACACCGGCAGTCCGGCGAGACCCGCGGCCAGGTACACGATCTGACTGTAGCAGCCGAGGCGGCCTCCGAGCGCCGCGCCGCCGAGCAGCACGATCATCGGCTGCAGCGTCAACGGAACGGGCGTGAACGGAAGAGGAATGCTGATTTGCGCGGCGGCCGCGGTCAGCGACGCGACGAACAGGACCGAGGCAACCCGTATGGCCCGGGCGAGAGGCGCCGACGCGGCCTCATCGGCAAACACGGACACCAACGCAGTCGACCGTGTGGACGCGAACGTCTTGTTGGAACCCATCCCGCGGATTGTAGCTCATGCGAACAGCGCTGACAATCGCCGGCAGTGACTCGGGAGGCGGCGCGGGAATCCAGGCGGACCTGAAAACGTTCGCCGCGCACCGGGTCTATGGCACGAGCGCGATTACCGCCGTGACCGCGCAGAACACGCTTGGCGTCATCGCGGTGCACGCGCTTCCGGCCGACATGATCACCGCGCAGATCGAGGCGATCGCCGCCGACATCGGCGTCAACGCGGTGAAGACCGGCATGCTCGCCACCTCTGCCATCGTCGAGGCAGTCGCCGCGGCGATCGATACGCTCGAACTGGCGAACGTCGTCGTCGACCCGGTGATGATCGCCAAGGGCGGCGATCGGCTCCTCGAAGACGAAGCGATCGCCGCGATGAAGTCGGAACTGCTGCGCCGCGCGCTGGTCGTCACGCCGAACGCGCCGGAAGCCGAGGTGCTGGCCGACATGCGCATCGAGTCGATCGACGACGCCCGCAAAGCGGCCGCACGCATCCGCGCGCTCGGTCCCGCCGCCGTCATCCTCAAGGGTGGGCACCTGCCCGGCGACGACGCGGTCGACGTGCTCTACGACGGCCGCCGCTTCGTCGAACTGCGGGGGCCGTGGATCGACACGCGCAACACGCACGGTACCGGGTGCACCTTTGCGGCGGCGCTGGCAGCAAACCTCGCCCTCGGCCTGCCGCTTCAGCAGGCAGCCGAGCACGCCAAGCAGTACGTGCTGGGCGCCTTGCGATCCGGCTTTGCCGTCGGGCATGGTCACGGCGTGCTCGATCACTTCTGGAGTATTCCTTCTCGCCCGCTTTCGCCCGGCGAGAAGGAATACTAGATATACTGATTGGATGCACGATCTGGCCGGGATCACCTCCGACGCGCTCGATGCCGCCCGAATTGCGTCGATCGCCGCGGACGTGGGCGGGCCCGACGGCGTGAATGGCGCGGTCGTGACGTTCCTCGGGACGGTGCGGGCGACGAACGCGGGACGACGGGTGCTTCACCTCGACTACGAGGCGTTCGAGCCGTTGGCCCTGCGGACGTTCCGGCAGATCCTCGACGAGGCGGCCGAACGGTGGCCCGGGGCGCGAATGGCGGTCTGGCACCGCACGGGGCGCCTGCACCCGGGCGAGACCAGCGTCGCCATTGTCGCGGCAACGCCGCATCGTGCCGACGCGTTTGCCGCCTGCCGCTACGGCATCGAGCGCGTCAAGCAGATCGCTCCCATCTGGAAGCGCGAGTTCTTCGAAGGCGGCGACGTGTGGATCGAAGGCGCAACCGCCGATCCGCACGACGAGCCGGCCCGCGACCAGGCATATCGCCGCGCATGCGTGTAACGGTCAGACTCTTCGCACGGCTTCGCGACCTGGCGGGCGCGGGCGAATTGAACTGCGAGCTGCCGGCCGGTGCCCGCGTCGCGGACGTCTGGCGCTGGCTCGTTGACCGCCATCCGGCGGTCGCCGTCCACGGTTCGTCGGTGTCCGCCGCCCTCAACGCCGAGTATGCGCGCATGGACGCCGCCGTGTCGGACGGCGACGAAGTGGCGTTTCTGCCTCCCGTGTCGGGCGGACGGTCGCGTGTGCGGGACTCGGGGCGACGGCCTCGGTAGACAAGAATCCGTATGCTCGAAAAGCTCGAAACCATCGAAGCTCGATACAACCAGCTCGCCGCACTGCTCGCCGATCCGGGCGTGCAGGCGGACGCGACGCAGTACCGTACGCACGCGAAGGCGCTCGCGGAACTCGAACCTCTCGTCCACGCGTTCCAGCAGTACAAATCAGTGGCGTCCGAGCTCGCACAGGCCCGGGAGTTGCTGAAAGACGCGGACATGCGCGAACTGGCGCAGGAGGAGGTCCGCACCCTCGAGACGCGCCGGGACGAACTGCTTGCACGCATGAAGCTGCTGCTCCTGCCGAAGGATCCGAACGACGAGAAGAACGTCATGCTCGAAATCCGGGCGGGCACCGGCGGCGACGAGGCGGCGCTGTTCGCCGCGGAACTGTTCCGGATGTACACCCGCTTTGCCGAGCGCCAGCGGTGGCGCGTCGAGGTGATGTCGAGCAACGAAACGGGCGTCGGTGGCATCAAGGAAGTGATCGCGATGATCGAGGGCCGCGGCGCGTACAGCCGGCTGAAGTACGAGAGCGGCGTGCACCGGGTGCAGCGCGTGCCGGCAACCGAGGCGAGCGGGCGGGTGCACACCTCCACGGCCACCGTGGCGGTGCTCCCGGAGGCCGAGGACGTCGACGTCCAGGTGAACGAGAAGGAACTGCGCATCGACACGTTCTGCTCGAGCGGCCCGGGCGGCCAGAGCGTGAACACGACGTACTCGGCCGTTCGCATCACGCACCTCCCGACCGGCCTGGTCGTCAGCCAGCAGGACGAGAAATCGCAGATCAAGAACAAGGCGAAAGCGCTGAAGGTGCTGCGCTCGCGGCTCTACGAGATCGAGATGCGCAAGCAGCAGGAGGCGATCGCCAAGGATCGGCGCAGCCAGGTGGGCACCGGCGAACGCTCCGAGAAGATTCGCACCTACAACTTCCCGCAGAACCGCATCACCGATCACCGCATCAACTTCTCGACGCACCAGCTGGCTGACGTCCTGAACGGCGACCTCACGGACCTGCTCGAACGCCTGGTCGAACACGATCAGGCGGAGCGGCTGAAGGAGGCGACGGCGACGCCGGAGAGCCTGCAGCCGTAGGGCGGACCTCGAGGTCCGCCCTACGGCGCCCTTCGACAGGCTTCAGGGCGTGGTGAGCGGTAGCCGAACCACGGGGCTCGAGCCCCACCCTGCTCGATGACGCTGCAATCCGAGATCGTGAACGCGCGTCGGACGCTTGAACAGGCCGGCATCGACCCGAGCGAGGCGGCGGTCGACGCGGATCTGCTGGCGCGCGCGGTTCTCGGCTGGGACCGCGCCCGCCTGCTTGCCTCGCTCGGCGATCCTGCCCCGCCCGCCTTCCACGAGCCCTACGCGGGCCTCATCGCCCGCCGTCAACGGCGCGAACCGGCCGCCTACATCGTCGGTTATCGCGAGTTCTGGAGCCGCCAGTTCGAAGTCGGGCCAAGCGTGCTGGTGCCGAGGCCTGAAACAGAACTGATCGTGGAGGAGGCGCTCGCCGACCTGACCGGCCGCCCGGCGCCGCCTTCGCCGCTTCGCGGCTTCGGCGCGCCAGGCGCCTCGTTCTCCCGGTCCTCGCCCGCGCGGCACCCGCTCCACATCGCCGACGTCGGCACGGGCAGCGGCTGCCTGGCCGTGACGCTTGCGCTCGAGCTGCCGCTCGCGCGCGTGGTCGCCACCGACACGTCCCGGCGCGCGCTCGAAATCGCCCGCCGCAACGCCGCCCGCCACGAGGTGGCCGACCGTGTCGACTTCGTCAGCACGGACCTGCTCGCCGAGGTCGACGCACGCTTCGACCTGATCGTGTCGAACCCTCCCTACATCCCGGCTTCCGAGATGCCGCAGCTGCCGCCCGAGGTACGCGAGTACGAGCCCCCCGAAGCGCTGTCGGGCGGCCCTGACGGTCTGGACGTCATCAGGAGGCTGCTGCTGCAGGCCGAGAGCCGGCTGAAGGACCACGGCGTGCTCATCTTCGAGTTCGGTTTCGCCGAGGATCGGGCGGTGAGCCAGGCCATCGCTGCCAGGCCCGCATTTCGACTCGAAAAGATACGAAGCGATCTGCAGGGAATCCCGAGGACGGCCGTTGCCCGCTGGCAACCGCCCAGGTGACGACATGACCGAGTGTCTCTTCTGCCGCATCATCGCCGGCCAGGCGCCCGCGTCGAAGATCTATGAAGACGAGGAGATGGTCGCCATCGAGGACATCAGGCCCCAGGCGCCGCTCCACGCCCTCGTCATCCCGCGCCGCCACATCGCGACGCTGAACGATCTCTCACCCGAAGACGATGAATTGATCGGGAGGATGACGAGGCGGGCGGCGGCCATCGCGAAGGAGAGAGGACTGGCGGAGCGCGGCTATCGGACGGTGTTCAACTGCAACCGCGACGCGCTTCAGTCCTTCTTCCACATCCACCTGCACGTGCTCGGCGGCCGGCGCTTCGGGTGGCCGCCGGGGTGAAGAGCGCCCAGGGTGCGTCCCAGGCTGAAGCCTGGAACCTACGACCAGCCGCAGGTTCCGGCCTTCAGGCCGGGACGGACGACCGTGCGAGCAGGTAGGTGCCGCACGCCCGGCGCCCGTCCAGCCAGAAATCGACAATGCGATACCCGCGCGCCAGGCAGGTGGTGAAGACGGATCGCGTTCGCTCGCGCCAGGCACGCGCAAGCTGCGGGTGATCGCGCTGGATCGGCGCGAACATCGCGGGAATCTCGACGCGAAGCCGACGACACCCCTGTTCCAGGTCCACCTGGCCCGGCTCGACGACATCGCCGAGCGCGCGTGCCTCGAGCACGCGCACCGATGACAGGATGTCGCTGTCGCGGATGATCGGCCCCCGGCGCGCCAGCCGCCGGTCGACGTGCGGTTCGCGGATGTACCACTGCGCCACGAAGCGGTCCGAGTCGGTGCCCCGCCACAAGGGGCTCCCGGACGTGCCGTAGACGTTCACCTCGTAATCCTCCACGACGGCGCCGAGGCGCACGAGGTTGAAGTGCGCGTTCGCTGCCTGCAGCGGATCGAACGTCCATTCGATCAGGTCGACTCCTGCCTCCAGCGCGCGCTCCCTCTGCCGCGTCTTCAGCCGCGCGCCCACGCCGCGATCGCGCCACGCGTCGAGAACGCCGAGCATGTGCGACCAATGGGTCAGCCGGCCGTGCTTCGCCGCGGGAAACGAGTAGCTGGCGGCAATCATGGTGCCGGCGTCGAACGCGCCGAGCACGATCGCGCCGCGCAGAACGGCGGCGGCCAGGATCGGCAGCGGAACGGCTTCCGCGGCGTCCGGGTACCCCCACACGCGTGTTTCGATCCCGATGACCTCGCGCAGGTCCGTGAGATCGTGCAGGTCACGAATCTCGATCGCTGTCGTCATTGGCGAGTCGCGATACCAGCGGGGGCAGTTCGTGCAGGCTGCTGATGACCGGCACGTCGCCGAGCCGTGCCTCGGACCACTGCGGCCTCGTCCCCGATCGGCGCAGCAGCACGGCGCGCATGCCGACGCGCAGCGCGCCGTCGATGTCGTCCGGCGGGCTGTCGCCGACCATGATCGATTCCCCGGCCGTGACGCCGAGCAGATCGAGCGCCGCCCGGAAGATGCTCGGGTGCGGCTTCATGTAGCCGTGGTCGGACGAGGAAATGGCGCCAGACACCAGGTAGTCGAGTTCGAAATGGCTCTGGAACGACGCGAGAGAGCGGTGCGTGTTCGAGATGAGACCGATGCCGATGCCCCGCGCGTTCAGGTCACGAAACACGGGCTCGACGTCGTCGTACAGAGAGAAATGGTGACAGGCCGCCCATTCTTCGTACATCTCGCGCGTGCACGCCTCGAGCCCGGGGCCCGACCCGCCCATTTCCTCGATGATGCGCCGGGTGTAGTCGATGAACAGCTGCGGGTCGTAGCGATGATCCTTCACGCCCTCGAGCAGCGACGACGCGGTGGCGACCGCGCGGGTGAAGGCGGTGGCATCCACCTGCATCCCGTGCTTCGCGCAGAAGCGCTGGTATCCCTCCCCCTGGAACGTGGGGCCGGGATGAATGAGGGTGAAATCGACGTCGAAGAAGACGGCGTTGATGCGTGTCAATCGGGCGATTCTCTCACGCCCTCGTACGGGCCGGCAATGGAAAGCGCGGCGCGCTCCGGCGCCAGGTAGCGGCGCGCCTGCTCGTGCACCTGCTCGAGCGTCACGTCGTTGATGAAATGCGGCAACCGCACGTCGTAGTCGAGGCCAAGGCCGAAATACTCGACGTTCTGCAGAAAGGCGGCGATGCCGGCGTTGGTCTCGAGCGTCCTCGGCATCGAGCCCACCAGATACTGCTTCGATTCGGCCAGTTCGCGCGCCGTGACGCCGTCGGCGGCGAGCCGTCGCAACTCCTCGTCGATCGAGGCGACCGCGCGGTCGACGTTGCGCGGGTTGACGCCGGCACGGATGACGAGCGGGCCGCGGCCGACGTTCGCGTCGAACGCGCTGAACACGTAGTAGGCCATCCCCTGCCGTTCCCGGATGCTGTCGCCGAGGCGTCCGCCAAGCGCGTATTGGCCGAGAACGTTGTTCATCAGGAGAAACGGGTGGTAGGAGGAATCGCTGCGGGCAATGGTCACGAAGCCGTAGGCGATGTCCGCCTGCACCTTGTTCATCATCGTCGTCACGACCTGCCGCCGGCTCCCGGCCGCCGGCGGATCCGGAACGGACGCGGGTGGCGCTGGCGGCCCGTCCCAGCCGCCGAAGGCGCGGGCCGCCTGCTCGATCGTGCGCGAGGTCTCCACGTCGCCGACGACGACGAGCGAGAGCGCCGAGGGGCCGAAGGTCCGGGCGTGAAATCCCTGCAGGTCGGCACGCCCGATGGCTTCAACCGTGGCGATGCTGCCCCTGGTTCGCTGCCCGTACGGATGGCCGTCCGGGTACAGCAATTCCATCAACCCCTCGACCGCCATGACTGCGGGGTTGTCTTCATCCTGCCGGATCGACGTCACGATCTCGCGGCGCCGGGTTTCGATCTCCTGCTCTGGAAACGTCGGATGCATGCAGATGTCGGCGACCAGCTCGAGCATCGCGTCGAAGTCGTCCGCGAGACAGATGCAGGCAAGCGTCATCACCTGGCGTGTCGCCACCACCACCAGCGAGACGCCGCGCCCGTCGAGCGCTTCGGCGATGTCGTCGGCCGATCTCGTCGCCGTGCCGCGATCGATGACCCGCGAGCAGAAATGCGCGAGGCCGACGCAGCCGGGCGGATCGTAAATGCTTCCCGCGCGAAAGGTGGCGCTGAAGGCAACCGCGGGTGTGGTGTGCGTCTCCTTTGCGAGAACCACGGCGCCATTCGATAGTCTTTCCCGGGTCGGCGCCAGACCTTGGTGCACAGCCGTCGTCATCGTGCCTCCGATATCGGGCCGCTGGTCGGGGGCTCGTCGGCCGTCACCGGCGTCCCGCTGCCCGGGGGAACCGGCTCGAACCAGCCGATCGTGCGGTTGGTCGGCCGCAGGTACTTCGCGGCCGCGGTATTCACCTGGTCGAGGGACACATCGGCAATCCGGGACGGCAGATCCCGGTAGACGTCGACGGTCGCAATCGTCTCGAAGAAGCCAATCTGGTGCGCGATGTTCGTGATGCTGTCGTTCTCGAACACCAGGCGCGCCCCCAGCTGCCGCTGCGCCTTGGCCAGTTCCTGCTCGTTGATGCCCTCGCGCCCCAGGCGATCGAGTTGCTCCATCGCCGCCTGCTCGACCGCCGCGAGCGCGACACCCTCGGCCACCGTCACGGAGATGGCGTACAGGAACGGGTCCTGAGTCGGCAGGATCGCGCCGCCAACCGCCGAGGCGAGCCGCGAGTCGACGAGCGCCCGGTACAGGCGGGCGCTGCGCTGGGGAGGCGGGGTCCGGAAGCCGGCCCACAGGTTCGCGCCCTTCGCGCCGGTCAGGACGGCGTCGATGAGAAGCATCGGGACGAAATCGGCTTCGGCCGCCGCCGGCGCGTGGTACGCGATCTTCAGGTACGACGTGGTTCCCTCGCGTGACACGGTCACGCGGCGCTCGCCGATCTGGGCCGGTTCCTTCGTGTACACGCGCGGCGGCACGGTCCCCGGCTGAATGCCGCCGAAATGCCTCTCGGCCGCGCGGAACACGTCGTCGGCCTCCAGATCGCCGACGACCACGAGCGTGGCGTTGTTTGGCACGTAGTAGCGCCGGTAATACCCGTACAACTCGTCGCGTGTCATACGCTCGAGGTCGCTCAGCCAGCCGATCGTCGGATGCCCGTACGGATGTGCCTTGAAGGCGGCGGCCGTCACCTCGGTGTCGAGCAACTGATCCGGGTCGTTCTCGCCCCCCTGCAGTTCGGAGATGATGACGGTGCGCTCCGACTCGCAGTCCTCGGGATCGTACAGGCAGCTCGCCATCCGTTCGGATTCGATGAAGAGCATGCGGTCGAGCGCATCGTGCGTCGCGGTCTCCAGGTAGGTCGTCTGATCGATCCACGTGTAACCGTTCCAGCTTCCGCCGAACTGCTCGATGATCCCTTTCACCTGGTCGCGGGGAATGTTCTTCGTCCCCTTGAAGTTCATGTGCTCGACCCAGTGCGAGACGCCGGTCAGGCCCGGCATTTCGTCTTTCGACCCGACCTTGTACCAGCACCACACCGACGCGAGCGGCGCGGTGTGCTCCTCCTGGACGAGCACCGTCAACCCGTTGTCGAGGACGCGGGCGGCCAGGCGCCCGTTCTTTTCCTGCGTACTCGTGCCCATATCGCCATTATATCGGCCGCCCGGCTGAGGCTTCGAAACCTGGTTCGATATTCGCCAACCGGGCGGCTCGACAGGACCACTCTCCAGCAGAGGCAGCAGCGGGCGACGGGCGCGCGCCAACCCGTTTTGCCGTCACCTGTTGGTTTCGCCCCAAGCTTCGATAGAATAAGAGGATCGCGTCTCCTGCGGTTCCACGACACCTCACAGCATCTATGGCCGACTGGAAAGAAACGCTCAATCTCCCCCGCACCGGCTTTCCGATGAAAGCCAACCTGCCGACGAGCGAACCGCAGACGATCGCGCGCTGGGAGGCGACGGACCTTTATGGCCGCCTGCGGAAGGCACGCCGGGGCGCGCCCAAATACATCCTGCACGACGGACCGCCCTACGCGAACGGCGATATCCACCTGGGAACGGCGCTCAACAAGGTGCTGAAGGATTTCGTGGTGCGGGCCAGGTCGATGGCCGGCTACGACGCTCCGTACGTGCCCGGCTGGGATTGCCACGGCCTGCCGATCGAATTGCGGGTCGATCGGGAGCTGGGTCCGAAGCGGCGCGAGATGAGCGTGGGCGAGTTCCGCCGGGCGTGCCGCGCGTATGCCGCCAGGTTCGTCGACATCATGCGCGAGCAGTTCAAGCGGCTCGGCGGCACCGGCGACTGGGCGCACCCGTATCTGACGATGAACAACGCCTACGTGGCGACGATCGTGCGCGGGCTCGCGGCCTTCGCCGGGCGGGGGGCCGTCTACAAGGGAAAGAAGCCGGTCCATTGGTGCATCCACTGCCGGACGGCGCTCGCCGAGGCGGAGGTCGAGTACGAGGATCACGCGTCGCCGTCGATCTACGTCGAGTTCCCGCTGTCCTCTTCGAGCGAGGCCGAGTTGGCCGCGCGCGTGCCCGGCCTCCGCGGCAAGCCGGTCTCGGTGCTGATCTGGACGACAACGCCCTGGACGATCCCGTCGAACCTCGCAGTCGCGTTCCAGCCGGCATTCATGTACGGCGTTTACCCGGCGGGCGAGACCAACGTGATCATGGCCGAGGATCTCGCACCACAGGTTCAACGGGTGGTCCGCCGCCCGTGGGGTGCGCCAATCGCCCGTATCGAAGGGCGGCTGCTCGAAGGGATCCGGTTCCGGCACCCGCTCTACGATCGCGACTCGGTCGGCGTGCTGGCCGACTACGTGACCCTGGACCAGGGAACGGGCGCCGTCCACACGGCGCCGGGACACGGCGCGGAGGACTTCGTCACGGGTGTCCGCTACGGCCTGGACGTCTACGCGCCGGTCGGCCCCGGCGGCCACTTCGACGACACCGTCGGGATCTTCTCCGGGCAGCGCGTGTTCGACGCGAATCCGCACATCGAGGAGGCGCTGGCCAGCCGGGGACGGTTGTGGCATCGGGAGAGCTTCACGCACGCGTACCCGCACTGCTGGCGTTGCCACAACCCGGTGATCTTCCTCGCGACGCCGCAATGGTTCATCGCGATGGACGCGAACGAGTTGCGCGCACGTGCCCTCGATGCCGTCCATCACGTGTCGTGGGTACCGCCGTGGGGCGAAGAGCGCATCGGCGGGATGGTGGCCAACCGGCCGGACTGGTGCATCTCGCGCCAGCGCTACTGGGGCGTGCCCATTCCGGCGGTCGATTGTCTCGACTGTCACGAGCCGGCGCTGACCGCGGAACTCGCGGAGCGCGCGGCCGGCGTCTTCGAACGCGAAGGCGCGGACGCCTGGTACGACCGGCCGATCGAGGAGTTCCTCCCCGACGGGTTCCGCTGCCCGAAGTGCGGCGGCCAGCGCTTCGAACGCGAACGCAACATCCTCGACGTCTGGTTCGACTCGGGGTCGAGCCACGAGGCGGTGCTCTCGGGCGCGTGGCCCGATCTGCGCTGGCCCGCGGATCTCTATCTGGAAGGTTCCGATCAGTATCGCGGCTGGTTCCAGAGTTCGCTGCTCGTCGCGCTGGGCACGCGCGGCTCGGCGCCGTACCGCGAGGTGGTCACGCACGGCTTCTTCGTGGACGAGCAGGGCCGCAAGATGTCCAAGTCGCTCGGCAACACGATCGAGCCCGACGAGATCATCGGGAAGAGCGGCGCCGAGATCCTGCGGCTGTGGGTGGCGATGGCCGACTTTCGCGAGGAACTCCGCGTCGGGCCCGAGATCCTGGCGCGCGTCGTCGAGGCCTACCGCAAGCTGCGCAACACCTGCCGCATCCTGGTGGCCAACCTCTACGACTTCGACCCGGCGGCCGACATGGTTCCGCTCGCGGAGTTGCCCGAAATCGATCGCTACGCGCTCGCGCGTTACGCCGCGGCCGGCCAGCGCATCATCGAGGCCTACGAGCACTTCGAGTTCCCGTCGATCTTCCAGGCGCTCAACACGCTCGCGACGGTCGATCTCAGCGCGTTCTACATCGACGTCTGCAAGGACCGCCTCTACACGCTCGCGCCGAAGTCGCCGTCGCGCCGTGCCGCGCAGACCGCGATGTTCACCATGGTGGACGGCCTCGCGCGGCTCATGGCGCCGATCGTGCCGATGACTGCCGACGAGCTCTGGGGCTTCGTGCCCGGCACCCGCGAGGAATCGGTCCACCTGGCGCTGTTCCCGGGGCGGCTGGAGTCGCTCCTCGACGAGGAACTCGTCGGACGATGGACCAGGCTGATCGCGATCCGCGACCAGGTGAACGTGGCGATCGAGGCCAGGCGGAAGGACAAGCTGATCGGCAACTCCCTGGCGGCGAAGGTGACGCTCGACGCGTCGGGTGACAGCGCCGCCCTGCTGGACCGGTATCGCGCCGACCTGCCCGGCATCTTCATCGTCTCCGAGGTCGAACTGAAGCAGGCGAAAGGCGGAAGGCGGGAGGCGGAAGACGGCCAGCAGCCGGCAGGCGGCAGCCACGTCTCGGTGAGCGTCGGCCGCGCCGGCGGCGTGCGATGCGAGCGCTGCTGGCGCTACGTGCCCGCCGTCTCAACGGACCCCCGGCACCTCGGCGTGTGCGATCGCTGCGTCGAAGCGCTCGCCGAAACGCAGCGGACCTAGCAATGGACGAAACGCGCACCACGTTGTCCCCCCCACCGGACATTCGCCCTGAGCCTGTCGAGCCGCCGCCGTCGCCGCGCGCGCCGTTGATCGGCCGGCTCGAAATCTGGATTGCCGCCGCGATCGTACTGCTGGACCAGGTCACCAAGGCGGTCGTACGCGGGCGGGTACCCCTGCACGACGATGTCGAGGTGATCCGCGGAATGCTCGGGATCACCTACGTCCGCAACAGCGGCGCGGCGTTCGGCCTGTTCAACACGATCGACTTTCCCTTCAAGTCGGCCGTCATCGCCGTTATCGCCGCGGTCGCGCTGGTCGCGATCGCCGCCTACGCGGCGCGGCTTGCGCCGGCGCAGAAGATGGCGCGCGTCGGTCTCGCGTTGATCCTCGGCGGCGCCGTGGGGAACCTTGTCGATCGCATCGCCCTCGGCTACGTCGTCGATTTCGTCGACGCGTACTGGCGGTCGTATCACTTCTGGGCGTTCAACGTTGCCGACTCGGCGATTACGACGGGTGTCGTCGTGATGGTGCTCGACATGCTGGGACTCGGATCGCATGCATCCAAGACTGTTTGATATCGGCCCGTTCACGATCTACACCTACGGGGTCCTCCTCGCGGCCGCGTTCCTGGCTGGCCTGAAGCTGGCGACGGCGCGCGCCGGGCGACGCGGCCTCGATTCGGCCAGGATCCTCGATCTCGGCATCTACATCATCGTCGCCGCCATCGTCGGCGGGAAGCTGCTGCTGCTCGTCACCGACTTCCAATCCTTCCGCGCGAACCCGACGGACTTTCTCTCGCTCGCGCGCTCGGGCGGCGTCTTCTACGGCGGCCTGATCCTGGCGGTGTTCGTCGCCTTCTGGTACATGCGCCGGCACCAGCTGCCGCTCTGGCCGACCTTCGACGTCTTCGCGCCGGGCATCGCGCTGGGCCACGCGATCGGCCGCGCCGGCTGCTTCATGGCCGGCTGCTGCTGGGGACGCGCCACCACGCTGCCGTGGGGAGTGACGTTCTCCGACCCGTTCACCGGCAGCTACGTGGGCACGCCCCTCGGCATTCCGCTGCACCCGACGCAGATCTACGAGATGCTCGCCGAGACGGCAATCCTGCTGTTCCTGCTCTGGCTCGAACGCGGGCGGGGTCGCAACTTCGCCGGCCGGACGTTCTGGATCTACATCCTGTTGTACGGGTTGTCGCGCTACGCGATCGAGTTCTTCCGCGGAGATCCCCGGGGAACCGTGTGGGTGTTTTCCACCTCGCAGTTCATCTCGGTGATCCTGGTGCCGCTGAGCGTGCTGATGCTCGCCTGGCTGTCCAGCCGGGAACGGGGCACCACGGGGACACTGGCGGCAAGGCGCGTCACCGCGCGGTAGGGCCGTGGCAGAAACCACCCACCGCTTCAACGTGGCGCCCGACCAGGCGGGGCAGCGTCTCGATCTGTTTCTCGTCGGCCTCCTTCCCGATCAATCCCGTTCGTCGATTCAGCGGCTCATCAAGGAGGGCCAGGTCCGGCTGGGCGAGGGTCGCGCCGCGCGCGCGAACGCGACGGTGCGTGCCGGCGAGGAGGTGAGGGTCACCGTACCCGCGCCGGCGCCGGCGACGCCCGAGGCGGAGCCCCTGCCACTGCCGATCCTGTACGAAGACGCCGACCTGCTGGTCGTGGACAAGCCGGCAGGCATGGTGGTACACCCGGCGGCCGGGCACGCGCACGGCACCCTGGTGAACGCGCTGCTCCATCACGTCGTCGACTTGAGCGGCATTGGCGGGGAGCGGCGACCGGGCATCGTGCACCGCCTGGATCGCGGCACGTCGGGACTGCTCGTGGTCGCCAAGCACGACGCCGCGCATCGCGCGCTGGTCACCCAGTTCCAGGAGCGCGCGATCGAGAAGGAATACGTCGCGCTGGCCTGGGGCGTCGTGCACGCCGGCCGCCGGATCGAGGAACCGATCGGGCGCGATCCCCGGCACCGGAAGAAGATGACGACGAAGGCGCGGCGCTCGAGGGAGGCGATGACGCGCGTGACGGCCGCCGAGGATCTCGGCGGGGTCTCCCTTTTGCATCTGGCAATCGCGACCGGGCGCACGCACCAGATTCGCGTGCACCTGAACGCCATCGGGCACCCCGTGGTGGGTGATCCACTCTACGGCGGCGTTCACCGCCGCGTCGCGCCGCACCTGCGCGCGGTCCTGCGCCTGGAACGGCCGTTCCTGCACGCGGCGCGGCTCGCCTTCGCGCACCCGATTGACGGGCGCCGCATGGCGTTCGAGTCGTCGCTGCCGGGCGATTTGCAGTCGGTGCTGGACGACATACGGCAGGCTTTGATGTAGGGCGGACCTTTGGGTCCGCCGCGCAGTAATCAGGATCAACGATGAAGAACCACGAAACGGAAGCGCCCGCAGGCGCGGTCGTCAACTCGAAGCAGGTGGTCTACAAGGGCAGGATCATCTCGGTGGAGCTGGCCGACGTGCGACTGCCGCACGGCGCGCAGGCGCGCATGGAGGTGGTCCGCCACCCGGGATCGTGCGTCATCGTGGCGATGCCGGATCGCGATCACATCATCCTGATCCGCCAGTATCGATATCCGCTCGATCGATTCCTCTGGGAGTTGCCGGCCGGCAGCCTCGAGCCCGGTGAAGATCCGAGGGAAGGCGCGATCCGGGAGTGCGAGGAGGAGATCCGGCTGATCCCGACAGAGGTCGAGGAGATGGGCAGGTACTATCCGACGCCGGGATACTGCGACGAGTACATGATGCTGTTCCGGATGACCGGTCTGAAGGAACCGAGACCGGGCGATCCCGTCGCGGAGCAGGACGAAGACGAGCACATCGAGGCGCGCACCGTCTCGCTCGACGAGGCGCGCGAGATGATTCAGTCGGGTGAGATCAGCGATCTGAAGACCGCGATGGCGATCGCGATGCTCGCACCAGGGACCAGGGACCAGGGACCCGCACCAGGGACCGTGGACTAGGGACCAGGGACCAGGATTTCAACACTCCCGCGTTCCGTTGCCCGCCGCTCCCTCCAGCGTCGCCTTCGCCTCTTCGACGCTGGCGACGTGAATGTCGATCGTGTCCTCGACGTGTCGCGCGTAGCCGCCGGCGAGGGTGACGACGATGGGGACGCAGGCGGCGCGGGCGGCCTGCAAAACCAGCCGGTCGCGCTGGCGCAGCCCTTCCTTGGTCAGGCGCAACCCCCCGAGCTGGTCGTCGCCGTACGGGTCGGCGCCGGCCAGGTAGAACACGATCTGCGGCCGGCCCCGGAACACTCTCGGCAGGGCTTCCCGCAGCTCTCCCAGGTACTCCTCGTCGGTCGTCAGATCGTCGAGCGCGATGTCCAGCACGCCGGGAGGCTTGAATGCCGGGTAGTTGTGCAGCTGATGCATCGAGAACGTGAAGACGGAGGGCTCGCCGGTGAAGATCGCCGCCGTGCCGTTGCCGTGATGCACATCGCAATCGACGATCGCGGCGCGGGCGATCGCGCCGTCTGCCTTGAGGCGACGAACGGCGACCGCGACGTCGTTGAACATGCAGAACCCTTCACCGTGGTTGCAGAAGGCGTGGTGAAAGCCTCCGCCGAGGTGGACGGCGACGCTCCAGCGGTCCTTCACGCGCACCGCACGAGCCTCTTCCAGGGCGAGACGGGCGGCGAACACCGTGCCGCCCGTCATGAGGCGGAACCCTTCGACGATCTCGCGTGACCACGGGATCTCCATCTGCGCCACTTCCTCGAGCGACAGGCGGCCCTCTTGGAGTTTCGCGAGGTAGTCGGCGGTGTGGACCAGGGCAAGATCGTCCCAGGTCGCCGCGGGCGGTTCCACGAACTCGGCGGCACCGGCGATCCGGCGGTCGATCAGCCGCTGCCGCACGCGCGAGTATTTGAGCGTCGGGAAGACGTGGGAGCCGAGATTGATCCGGTAGCGGTCCGAGTGGACGATCTTCATGCGCCGCGCGTTCAGGATGCTCCGGACGCGCGGCAGCGGGAACGCCCGGCGGCACGACCGGACGTGGCCAGCCGCGCCCTAGTGCACCGCACTCTCGAGCTCGTGCTGGACGGCCGCGGGTTGGGTGTCGGCCGGGCGCTCGGACTTGAGCGCCAGCTGCAGCACCTCGCCTATCGTGGACACGAGGTGCAGCCGCATGTCCTGGCGCAGCTCGTCACTCAGATCCTCCTTGATGTTCTTGTCGTTCTGCCGCGGCAGGATCACTTCACGGATGCCGACGCGCCGCGCCGCGAGGACCTTCTCCTTGATGCCGCCCACCGGCAGCACGCGGCCCGACAGCGTGATTTCGCCCGTCATGGCGAGATCGCCGCGGACCGGCCGGCCGGTCAGCTCCGAGGCGAGCGCCGTCACCATCGTGACGCCGGCCGAGGGGCCGTCTTTCGGGATGGCGCCCGACGGCACGTGCAGGTGGACTTCGGCGGTCTTGTAGAAGTCGGGGTTGATGCCGTAGGCCTTCGCATTCGCCCGGATCCACGACAGGGCCGCGCGCGCCGATTCCTTCATCACGTCGCCGAGGTGGCCGGTCAGCGTGAGGCTGCCGCCGCCCGCCATGCGCGACGCCTCGACGAAGAGCACTTCGCCGCCCGCCGGCGTCCACGCGAGGCCGACCGCGACGCCCGGGTTCTTCGTGCGCTCCTCCATCTCCTCGTCGAGGTACCGCGGCGCGCCGAGCATCTCGACGACGACCTCGGGCGCGACGGTGACGGCCTCCTCGGAGCCCTCGGCCCACCGCCGCGCGACCTTGCGGCACAGCGCGGCGATTTCGCGTTCGAGGTTGCGCACGCCCGCCTCGCGCGTGTAGCCGCGGATCACCGTGCGGAGCGCGTCGGGCGTGAACGCCACGTTTTCCGGCGTCAGGCCGTGGTTCCTGATCTGTTTCCCGACCAGGTGCTCGACGGCGATCTTCAGCTTCTCTTCCTCGGTGTAGCCCGGCAGCTCGAGCACCTCCATGCGATCGCGCAGCGCCGGCGGCACCGGATCGAGCACGTTTGCCGTCGTGATGAAGAGCACCTCGGACAGATCGAACGGCACGTCGAGGTAGTGGTCGCGGAACGTGTTGTTCTGCTCCGGGTCGAGCACCTCGAGGAGCGCCGACGCCGGGTCGCCGCGGAAGTCGGAGCCGAGCTTGTCGATCTCGTCGAGGATGAATACGGGATTCTTCGACTCGGCGCGCCGCAACCCCTGAATCACCTGGCCCGGGAGGGCGCCGATGTAGGTGCGGCGATGGCCGCGGATCTCGGCTTCATCGCGCATGCCGCCGAGGGATACCCGCACGAACTTGCGATCCAGGGAGGTGGCGATCGATTTCGCCAGCGACGTCTTGCCGACGCCGGGCGGGCCGACGAAGCAGAGGATCGGTCCCTTCACCTCGGGATTGAGCTTGCGCACCGCCAGGTATTCGAGGATGCGGTCCTTGGCTTTCTCGAGGTCGGAGTGATCCGCGTCGAGCACGGCCTTCGTCCGCTTCAGATCGATGATTTCCTCGGTCTTCTTCGACCACGGCAGCGCGACGAGCCAGTCGAGGTAGGTGCGCGACACCGTGTACTCGGCGGCCGCCACCGGCATCTTGGCCAGCCGATCGAGTTCGCGCAGCGCCTCCTTCTTCACCTGCTCGGGCATCCCCGCGGCTTCGATCTTCTCGCGCAGCTCCTCGACTTCCTTCGCCTGCTCGTCGCCTTCGCCGAGCTCGCGCTGAATGGCCTTCATCTGCTCGCGCAGGAAGTACTCGCGCTGGTTCTTGCCGACCTCCGACTGCACCTGCGACTGGATCTTGGAGCCGAGTTCCAGCACCTCCAGTTCCTTGATCAGGAGGCGGTTCAGGCTGTCCATCCGCGCCCGCACGTCGAGCGTCTCGAGGATCTCCTGCTTCACGGGCGTCGTGATCGTCGTCAGGCTGGAGGCGATGAAGTCGGCCAGCTTGCCCGGCTCGGTAATGCTCATCGCCAGCGTCTGGAGATCGTCGGAGAGGAGCGGCGAGAGGGTGACGATCTGCTGGAAGCTGCTCTTGATGTTGCGCTGCAACGCGTCGATCTCGAGACGGTCCTCGTCCTTGAGCACCTCGACGGCCGCCTTCACCGTCCCGCGCAGGTACGGGCGCGCCTGCGAGAGATGCTCGAGGCCCAGCCGCGCGAGCCCCTGCACGATGAGGCGCAGGCTGCCATCGGGCAACTTGAACATCTTGTGCACGTGCGTCGCGGTGCCGACCGGATAGAGGTCGGCCTGCGTCGGTTCCTCGACCGCCGCGTCGCGCTGCGTGAAGACCGCGATCATCTTCGCCCCGGCGATCGCGTCGTCGATCAGGCGCACGGAACTCTCGCGCGCGACGGCGAGCGGCATGAAGGAGTTGGGAAAGAGGACGGTATCGCGCAGCGGCAGAATCGGCAGTTCCTGCGGAATGGAGACCGGTTCCCCCGTTGCGAGGTCGTCGAAGTTCGGACCCTGCTGGTCGGTCATGAACGCCTCATGTGCGGGCGACGAGTTGCGCCCGAAAGCACGACGGGCCCCGCTGCGCGCGCAGACCGGGGCCCGGGCGGTCGGCCGAGTGCCGGCCTCAGAGGTCGAAGAACATCGAGCTCGACTGCTGCCGCTGCGCCAGCATGCGCTCGCGCTTGGCCGCGATCTCGCGCGCTTCCTCGCAGTCCTTGCAACGCACCGCGAAGGGCAGCGCGTGCAGGCGCCGCTCGGCGATCTCCTCGCCGCACTCGAAGCAATTGCCGTACGCGCCCTCTTCGAGTTGCGCCAGCGCCTCGTTGATCTTGCTGAGCGTCTCGGCCTTCATCTGGATGAGAGCGAATTCGATGTCTTCCTGGATGTCCGCCTCGGAGCTCTCGCCGGAATCGAGCACCTCGTTCATCTTGCCCGTGGAGCTCTCGCTACGCACGTCGCGGATCTTCTCCTGCACCTCGCTGAGAATCTCGCGCTTGCGCTCCTCGAGCATCTTCTTCAGCTCTTCGTACCGGCTCTGCTCCATCGTGGTGGTCTTCTTCGCGTGTGTCGTCATGGTACCTGACGCTCCCTTCGCGTCGGCCCTTCAGGGGCGAATTAGCACGTGTCGCCTTGCAATTGGCTTGCCAACTCTGGTCCAAAGGCAAACCAGCGATTTCGAAAGCCCAGCCGTGGGTTTTTTGTCGTGGTGTACGGGAGAGGTCTCGGGCGGGTGTCACAATCGATGCGGCGGCCAGAACCCCCAACGACCTTCTTTTTGCCCGAACTGCTTATTCCTCTTGCATTTACCAGCCTGTCAGCGTGTCGAACTCTGCTGTCCGCCAACCCGTCGGTCTTTTAGACGCCAACGGTCCCTTTCCGGTTTCCAAACTACCCGATCGGCCGGTTTTGGCCCCGTCTTCGGCCCGGCCGGGTCTGGCTGGTCGAGCCGGCTGCCGGCGGGCTCAACAGTATGCCAGAAATGCCCGCCTAATGCTCGGAAGATCGTGATCGAAATGCCAACACCACGCCGCGCCGGTCGATCGGTTCCGGCCGGGTGAACTCCTCCAGCATCCGGCGGAACCGCGGCGCGCAGACGATCTCATAGGTCTGCTCCCGGCCCGGAAACAGGTCCAGGATGCGGTCTCGGGCGGCCTCCACCAGCGCCTCGGCATCGCGACGCGGAAGATGGCCCTGGGCGATCATCGCGCACGTGAAGTCGACGATTCGGCGCACGCGCCTCGCTCGCCGTTGTTCGTCCTCGATCTCCTCGCGCGTCGGGACGTTCATCTCCACCGCTGTTCGGTCTCCAGATCCGTGGTCCGGTTCCAGGCCCGCGCGCAGCGCGCCCCTGAGGCGGATTCCAGGCCGTCCATCACGACTCCGGCCCTGGAAGATGTCTACTGCACGAACTTCTCTCCGATGGTGTCGTTCGGGACGATGCCACGCTCCACCAGTATCGGCGATTCGCGGCGAATCATACCCAAGAGATGCCCGGCTCGTTCGCCGCGTGCAATAGACGTTCCGAAGGTTGACGGGGCGTTGACGCTATGTCAAGCTGCCTCTATGATTTGTAGGCTGTGTGGCCGGCGAAAGACCCGACGCGCCTGTCCCGCGTTGCACGAGGACATCTGCGCCGTTTGCTGCGGCACGAAACGCGAGACCGAGATCCGGTGTCCGTCGAGTTGTCAGTACCTGGTCAGCGCGCGCGCGCATCCCGCGGCCGTCGTTCGACGGCAGCAGGAGGAAGACCTCAGGGTGTTCCTGCCGACCGTCCGGGACCTGAGCGACCGGCAGGCGGAGCTGCTGTGGCAGATCGCGGGATTCGTGCGCCATTACGAAGGCGACGGACTGCTGAGGACGACCGACCTGGACGTGGAAGCCGCCGCCGCGGCGCTGGCGGCAACCCACGAGACCGCCGCGCGCGGCCTGATCTACGAGCAACGGCCGAGCTCGTTGGCGGCGCAGCAGTTCGCCTCCGGCCTGAACCTCTTCATCTCGAAAATCCCCGGGGATCGAGTGTCCTCTTTCGATCGCGACCTCGCCGCGGTGTTGCGGGCCATCGAGCGCGGCGCGCGTGACGCGCACAAGGCGCTTGGCGGAGACAGCGCGTATCGGGGACTGCTTCGCCGCTTGATCGTGTTGTCCCAGGACAAGCCGGATTCGGCACCTCCGACTGGCGTCGTCGAACGCGGCGGATCCCTGCTTGTCCGGCCCTGAAGGGGCGGTCACGCGGAGGTCCGCACCCCGACAGTGCTATAATCGCTCCTTTGTCACGGCGGAAGGAACGCTCAGTATGGCAAGGACATGTGAGGTTTGCGGCAAGGGCCCGACGGTGGGGCGCCAGGTCAGCCACGCGCACAACGTCAGCGCGCGGCGTTTCGAACCGAACCTGCAGGAAATCCGGGTTTCGATCAACGGCGGAACCAGGCGGATGCGCGTGTGCACCCGGTGCCTGCGCTCCGGCAAGGTGACCAAGGCCGCCTGAGCGGGTGTCGCGATGCTCCAGGCCATCTCGACGCCGGCCGCTCCGCAGGCTATCGGGCCGTATTCGCAGGCGGTCCGCGCCGGATCGTTCCTGTTCGTGTCGGGTCAGATCGCGATCGATCCGGCAACGGGGCAGGTTGTCGCCGGCGACGTCGCGGCGCAGACGCGCCGCGTGATGCAGAACATCGGGGAGATTCTGAAGGCGGCGGGCAGTTCGTTCGATCAGGTCGTGCGCACCACCGTGTACCTGACCGACCTGGCCGAGTTCCCCGCCATGAACGAGGCCTACGCGGCGTTCTTCCCGCCACCCGCGCCGGCGCGCTCCACCGTCCAGGTCGCTCGCCTTCCGCGCGATGTGAAGCTGGAGATCGACGTGATTGCGCTCTTGTCGAATTGAATCGTCCGAGGTCCGAGGTCCGAGGTCGCAACGGAAACGCGACATCGGACATCGGACGCCGGACATCGGACGACGGCAATTCCCGGCGTCTCAGCGCGACGCCCGCTCCACGGCCAGCACTCCGGTCACCCCGCGCAGCGATTTCAGCACCTTCTCCAGGTGTTTGAGGTCCGAGATCTCGACGGTCATGTCGATGCGGCCCTGGTGCGTGTCGGGCGGCACGTTCGCCTCGACGTTGGTGATGTTGGTGTTGATGCCCGCGATGCGGGCGCTGATCTCCGCGAGCACGCCCCTGCGATTCTCCACCTCGATCGCCAGCCGCACGGTGTAGCGTCCCGGCTCGCCCCCCTTGTCCCATTCCACCTCGATGCGCCGCTCCGGGTCGTAGAGCAGGCTCGTGACGTTCGTGCAATTGATCGAGTGCACCGAGACGCCCTTGCCCCGGGTGATGTAGCCGACGATCTTCTCGCCGCGAATCGGGTTGCAGCACTTGGCGCGGAAGACGAGCATGTCGTCGATGCCGCGCACCTTGATGCTGTCGCCGCCGGCCCCGAACGCGCGCTTGACGGCCGCGGTCACCCTCGATTCCACCTTCTCGTGCAGCTGGTCGGCCGGCACCATGCGATCGACGACCTGCCGCGCCTGCACCTTGCCGTACCCGATCGCGGCAAGCAGGTCGTCGGGTTTCGGCATCCCGCAATCGTTGGCCGCCTTCGTCAGGCCGTCGCCGTCCAGCATCTTGATGTTCAGATCGAAGCGCCGCATCTCCTTCTCGAGCAGCTTCCGCCCGATCTCGATGCTGCGCGCCTTCTCCTCGGACTGCAGGAAATGCCGGATCTTGTTGCGCGCCCGGGAGGTGGTCGCGAAGTTCAGCCAGTCGCGGCTCGGCTTGTGCTTCGCGGCGGTGACGATCTCGACGATGTCGCCGTGCTTCAGCGGCGTGCGCAGCGGCACCATCTTGCCGTTCACGCGCGCGCCGACGCACTGGTTGCCGACGTCGGTGTGCACCGTGTAGGCGAAGTCGATCGGCGTCGCGCCGCGGGGCAGCGTCTTCACCTCGCCCTTGGGCGTGAAGATGTAGACCTCCTCGGGGTACAGGTCGATCTTCAGGTTCTGGAGGAACTCCTGCGGATCCCTCACTTCCTGCTGCACTTCGAGCAGCTGCCGCAGCCACTGGAAATACGGCTCGTCGCGCTGCGCGCCGACCCGCCCTTCCTTGTACTTCCAGTGCGAGGCGATCCCTTCTTCCGCGCGGTGATGCATGTCCTCGGTCCGGATCTGCACCTCGAACGGGAACCCGTGCTCGCTGATGACCGAGGTGTGCAGCGACTGGTAGCCGTTCGCGCGCGGCATGGCGATGAAGTCCTTGATGCGCCCGGGAACCGGCGACCACGTCTGGTGAATGATGCCGAGCGCCGCGTAGCAGTCGCGGATGGTCTTCGTCACGACGCGCAGCGCGACGAAATCGTAGACCTGGTCCAGGTCGATCTTCTGCCGCTTCAGCTTGAGGTGGATCGAATAGAGGCGCTTGATGCGACCGTCCACCGCCACGATCGGGATCTGCGCGTCCTGCAGCTTCGCGATCATCTGCCGGCGCAGCTCCTCGGTGAGCGGCTCGGTCGCCTTGCGCTTGCGTTCGACGCGCTGGCGCAGCGACTCGTACGCGTCCGCCTCCAGGAACTTGAACGACAGTTCTTCGAGCTCGTTCTTGACCTTGCTCATGCCCAGGCGGTTCGCGATCGGCGCGTAGATGTCGAGCGTCTCCTGGGCGATGCGCAGCCGCCGCTCCTCGGGCAGGTACTTGAGCGTCCGCATGTTGTGGAGCCGGTCGGCCAGCTTCACGAGGATCACGCGGATGTCGTCGACCATCGCCAGCAGCATCTTGCGGAAGTTCTCCGCCTGCCGCTCCTCGCTCGACGAGAACGAGATGGCGCTGATCTTCGTGACCCCGTCCACCAGGTGGGCGACCTCGTCGCCGAACACCTCGGACAGCCGTTCGACGCTCGTCAGCGTGTCCTCGACCACGTCGTGGAGAAGGCCCGCCACGAGCGTGACGATGTCCAGCTTCAGGTCCGCGAGGATGTTCGACACCTCGATGGGGTGGACCAGGTAGGGCTCGCCCGAGTGGCGCACCTGTCCCTTGTGCTCGTAGGCCGAGAACACGTAGGCCCGGCGGAGCAATTCCACGTCGGCGTCCGGGTTGTACTCCCGGACCTTTTCCACCACGTCCTCGAATCGGATCACGGCGAGCGGTGTCTAATGAAAAAAGGTGTAGGGATCGGGGGGCAGGGATCAAGGGGGCGGGGTCCCCCTGATCCCCGATCCCCGATCCCTACGCTCCGTTTTCGATCATAGAGACCGGATCAGGGGGGGTCAAGGCGGCATCTCGGCCGCACCGGGTCGTCCGGCGCCTGCCTGGCGCGCCATCGCCGGGGCGGCAGCCTCCGCCGGCGCGTCGATTCGCGTACGGCTGACTGCTTGACTTGCGATTTTTCGGTTCACTATACTGGCCCGACTCAGACCGGGGGAAGGGCCTCACCTTGGCGGGTCGGCACTGAACTAACCATCTTCGCGATCATCACCAGACCGTTGAAGACCGCTCTCCCGCGGTTTCGGGGGTAAGGGGGAAGGCAATGCAGAGGCGGTTCAAGGCGGCATCGCTGATCATCGCGGCGGGGTTGAGCCTGTCGCTGGTCGGCTGTGGCCAGGTGGGCAAGCTCCAGGCGCGAAAGGCGTACAAGAACGCGATCGAGCTCTACAAGCAGGGGGACTACAAGGCCGCTGCCGACAAGTACAAGGAAGCCATCGATCTGGACCCGGACCTGACGGTGGCCTACTTCTACCTGGCCAACAGCTACGACAACCAGTTCAAGCCGAGCAAGCGGGGCGACCCGACCAACGACGGCTACCTCACGAAGGCCATCGAATACTACAAGGTCGCGGCCGAGAAGGACCCGGTGGCGTCCCAGCGCAAGCTGGCCATGCAGTTCCTGGTGAACGACTACGGGACTGAAAAGATGAACGACCCGGCGCAGCAGGAACCGATCATCCAGAAGATGATCGAGATGGACCCGAGCGACGTCGCCAACTACTTCGCGCTCGCCAGTGTGTACGACGATGCCGGCCAGTACGAGGCCGAAGAACAGGTCCTGCTGAGGGCGAAGGACGTGAAGCCGAAGAACCCGGCAGTGTACGGGCAGCTGGCCAATTTCTACAACAAGCAGGGGGAGTTCGACAAGACGATCGACGCCTTCAGGCAGCAGCAGCAGATCGATCCGAACGACCCGACCGTCCCCTACACGGTCGCCATGTTCTACTGGGACAAGGCCAACAAGGACAGACGGCTGACCCAGGCCCAGAAGCAGCAGATGGCCGAGGAAGGGCTCAACGAGGTGGACAAGGCGCTGCAGATGAAGCCGGACTACATCGAGGCGCTGACCACCAAAGGGCTGCTGATTCGCCTGCAGGCCGGACTCGAAAAGGACCTCAGCAGATACAACGCCCTGATGAAGGAAGCGGAAGGCTATACCGCCAGGGCTGACGCGCTGCAGAAGAAGCGAGCCGCAGGCCTGGCGAAGTAGTTCCGCGCGACGCGCGCAATCCGATCCACGTACCCGGAAGACCGTTCCGGTCCGGCTGAACGCCGGATCGGAACGGTTTTTTTGTGCGCCGTGAGCCTCGGGCGCCCGCCGCGCGCCCGCGGTGACGATGCCCACCTGCTGGGCTTCTTTTGATCGGCGGGGCCCCCTGCACCCCGCCTGGCTCGGTCGCTTGTGGGGCCCCTGAAGCCGGATCCCACGGGCGGCGGCGGGCGACCGCACGAGCGCGAGGCACCGCACCAAGCACTCAGCACCAGCACCGCACTCAGCACTGAGCACAAAGCACTCAGCACCCCTACAAACGAAGAGGCCGGCGGTGCGAAGCGACACCACCGGCCTCGTTTCGTGACGCTCTGTTGTGGCACAGGGCGTCGGCCCTGTGAAGTCCCTAGCTGCCCGCGCCCGTCTGGACGCCGGCCGCCTGCCGCATGCCTTCCGTGACGATGCCCACCTTCTCGACACCCGCGCCCTTGGCCGCGTCGATCACCTCGACGATCTCACCGTAGCGCAGCGACCCCGCGCCGATGATGAACATCGTCTTGTCCTTGCGCTGCTCGAAGATCGCCCGCAGCCGCGACGCCAGTTCCGCCATCGGGACGTCGCCCTTGTTGACCGAGATCTTCCGGTCCGCGGTGAACTCGAGCACGATCTGCTCCGACTGGATCGGGGTGTCCGGCGTCTTGGTCTGCGTGTCGAGCGGCAGGTTGATGTCGAGCCCCTTCTGGGTCATCGGCAGCGCCGCCATGAAGATGACGAGCAGGACGAGCAGCACGTCGATGAGCGGCGTGACGTTCATGTCGCAGCTCGTCTCGAGCTTCTTGCCCTTGACGACCTTCTCGGCGCCGAGGTGCTGATGTGCGTGTGCCATTACCTGCCACCTCCCGCGCCGCCGGCCGCCCGGGCCCGCTTCTCGGCGACCAGCCCGATGTTCTCGATCTGCGCCTTGCGCAGCTGGTCCATGGCCGCCATGATCGCGGAGTACGGCGCGTCCTCATCGCCCTTGATGAGGACGGTCTTGTCCTTCTTGCTCTCGAGGGATTCCTGAACTTTCTGCGCCAACTCCTCCTCGCGAACCAGCTTCTGGTTCACGTAGATGGCCTTGCTGGCCGTGATCGCGATGACCGTCTGCTCCTGCGTCTCGGGCTTGTCGACGGTGTTGGCCGCCTGCGGCAGCTTCACGTCCACGCCTTTCTGCAGCATCGGCGCGACGATCATCATGATGATGAGGAGCACGAGCATGACGTCGACGAGAGGGGTGACGTTGATGTCGGACTTGACTTCACCCCTTGCGCCGCCGCCCACATCCATTGACATGGTGTATCTCCTGACAACCCGCGCTACGCCGTCTTCTTGATGAAGTAGTCAACCAGCTCCGACGAGGAGTTGTCCATCTCGACGTTGAAGTACTCGACGCGGCCCGTCAGGTAGTTGTAGAACCACACCGCGGGGATCGCCACGAGCAGGCCGAGCGCGGTCTCGACGAGCGCTTCCGCGATACCGGCCGACACCGCGCCGATGCCGCCCGAGCCGGTGGCCGCGATGCCCTGGAACGCGTTGATGACGCCAACGACGGTGCCCAGCAGTCCGACGAACGGGGCCGTCGAGCCGATGGTGGCGAGCGCGGGAACCATGCGCTTGAGGTCCGAGGCGGTGAGCGCCGAGGCGCGCTGAATGGCGCGGCGCACGGTGTCCATCAGGTCCTCACGGCTGAGGCCGGCGCCGCTCTCCTGCTGGAACTGGTATTCCTGCAGGCCGGCGAGCACGACCTTCGCCAGGTGGCTGTACCGGTAGTTCTTCGAGGTCGAAATCGCGATCGCGTCCTTCAGCCGGCCGTCCTTGAGGTGCTTGGCCACCTGCGGCGCGTACAGCTTCGACTGCTTGCGGGCCTGGACGAACGTGTAGATGCGTTCCACGGCGACGCCGATCGACAGCATCGACATGACGAAGAGCACCGCGGCGATTGCCTTGGCGAAGAAGCTCATCTGACCCCAAATGTCCATCAAGTTCATTTGTCCATCCTCCGGATATTCGCGATCCTGCCTGTACCCGGCACTGCCCGGGCAACTTCTCCAGCCCCGCCGTCGCCCCGGTGCATTCAACCGGGCTTCGGCGGGGCAGCTCGCCCTGCAGTGCTACTGCAGTGTGAAGTTCACCGTGACGGTCATGATGACCGGCACGGGCACGCCGTTGAGCAACGTCGGCGTGTACTCCCACTGCCGAACGGCATCGAGTGCCGCCTGGTCTAGCAGCGGGATGGAACGGAGCACCTTCGCTTCCTGAACCTTGCCGTTCGCTCCGATGATCGCCTCGATGATCACCACGCCCTGCACGCGGGCCGACTGCGCGATGGCCGGATAGACAGGGTTGACGTTCTTGATCCTCGCCGGCTGCTTGATGTTGCCGCCCACGCGGATCGGCGCCGCCGGCGGCGGTGGCGGTGGAGGCGCCTCGGGCAGGCCGCCGACGATGCCGCCGAGCGTGCCGCCCGCGATGCCGCCCTCGACCCCGCCCGCAACTCCACCCTCGGGGTTGCTGGCGACGCCGCTCTCAGGCTTGATTTCCTTGGGTGCCTCGACCGGGGCCGCATTCGGGTTCACGTCCAGCTGCGGCTTGGGCGCCATCGCGGCCTGCGGCGGCGGTGGCGGCGGCGGCGGCGGCGGCGGCGGCGGCGCAGCGACGGCGAACGCACTCATCATCGCCGGCGGCATCGGCAGCACATCGGTCGCCATCAGCGGGATGACGACGAACAGCACGATGACGAGGACGTGAAGGAAGATCGAGACCGGGACCGTATACCATTTCTTGCTCCCGATCCTGATGGTGGGGTTGACCACATCGATGAACATGTCGCGTGGCACCGCGTTATCCTCCTGCTCTCCCGATGACGGGCTACGGGGCGACCGATTATAGCCAGACCGAAAAACGAGTGTCAACGAAACCCGGCCTGCCCAGGCTACGCTAACGGGTTAGACACCATAAAACCGGAAACGGCTCCACCACAGGTATATCGCGTGCGGTGAAAGGAACTAGTAGGAGGGGTACCCGCTGCGGACCTCAGTTGGCCCGCGTACCGGCGCGTCTCCGCCCGGTCGCCAGCTTCTGGCATGAACCGAACCGTCCGATTCTACTGGCGGCCGTCGGCCAAGTCAACGAAATGACGCCGCGCAATCCGGCCGCCCTTCGAGCCCGCCCCGGGCGGGCTCGAAGGGCCCGGCCGGGAGCGGCGTCGATGCGCCGGCCCTGGACGAAAACGAAGGGCGCCGCCCCCGGCGCAGCCGAAGGGAAGCCGAATCCCCGACCCGACCCGTCTACGGCCGGCCGGCCATCGTCCGCTCGGAGCGTGCTTCACGCGACACCCTGGACGTCGGTGCCGCCGCGATCGGAATGCGCATCGAGTAGAACGATCGGTAGATGAACACGAGGGCCACGGCGAAGAACGCGCCCGCCAGCGCGCGCGTGAGCGTCGCGCCGTGGGTGGCGGTCAACGAGACGGCCAGTTCCACCGCGAGCAGTCCGAACAGCGTCGTGAACTTGATGATCGGGTTCAGCGCGACCGACGAGGTGTCTTTGAACGGATCGCCCACGGTGTCGCCGACGACCGTCGCCGCGTGCAGCGGCGTGCCCTTCTCCTTCAGCTCCACTTCCACGACCTTCTTCGCGTTGTCCCACGCGCCGCCGGCGTTGGCCATGAAGATCGCCTGGAACAGCCCGAAGAGCGCGATCGAGATCAGGTAGCCGATGAAGAAGTAGGGTTCGAGGAACGCGAAGGCGAGCGTCGTGCAGAAGACCGCCAGGAAGATGTTGAACATCCCGCGTTGCGCGTACGTCGTGCAGATGCCGACCACCTTCTTGCTGTCCGAGACCGAGGCCTTCGTCACGCCCTCCAGGCGGATGTTCGCCTTGATGAATTCGACGGCGCGGTACGCGCCGGTGGTCACGGCCTGCGTGGAGGCGCCCGTGAACCAGTAGATCATCGCGCCGCCGCTGATGAGACCGAGCAGGAACGGCGGGTGCAGGATCGACAGCTTCTCGAGGTTCTGCGTCAGCCCCGCCGTCAGCAGGACGACGATTGAGAAGATCATCGTTGTCGCGCCGACGACGGCGGTGCCGATCAGCACCGGCTTGGCGGTGGCCTTGAACGTGTTGCCCGCCCCGTCGCCCTCCTCCAGCAGGTCCTTCGCCTCGCGGAACCTCACGTCGAACCCGTAGTCGCGGCGCAGCTCGTCCTCGATGCCCGGAATCTGCTCGATGACCGACAGCTCGAACACCGACTGCGCGTTGTCCGTCACCGGGCCGTAGGAATCCACGGCGATCGTCACCGGGCCCATGCCGAGGAAGCCGAACGCCACCAGGCCGAACGCGAACACCGGCGCCGCGACCATCAGCGTGCCGAAGCCCATCGTGCTCACGACGAAGGCGACGCCCATCAGGCAGGCGACGACGAGGCCGAGCCAGTACGCGCTGTAATCGCCGGCGACGAGGCCCGACAGGATGTTCAGCGAGGCCCCGCCTTCGCGGCTGGAGGTGACGATCTCGCGCACGTGGCGCGACTCGGTCGAGGTGAAGACCTTGACGAGTTCGGGGATGATCGCCCCGGCCAGCGTGCCGCACGTGATCACCGTCGACAGCTTCCACCACAGCGTGCCGTCGCCGAGCGCCGGGATGAGCAGGTACGACACCATGTAGGTGACCCCCACCGAGACGAACGAGGTGAGCCAGACGAGCGAGGTGAGCGGCGCCTCGAAGTTGAAGCGCGGCCTGGTGCGGTAGCGCGCCCGCGCGACCGCCGCGTTGATCAGGTACGAACCGGCGCTCGTGATGATCATCATGATGCGCATCACGAAGATCCACACGAGCAGCTGCACCTGGACGGCCGGATCCTTCACGGCCAGCAGGATGAACGAGATCAGCGCGACGCCGGTGACGCCGTAGGTCTCGAAGCCGTCGGCCGTCGGGCCGACCGAATCGCCGGCGTTGTCGCCGGTGCAGTCGGCGATGACGCCGGGGTTGCGCGCGTCGTCTTCCTTGATGTTGAAGACGATCTTCATCAGGTCGGAACCGATGTCCGCGATCTTCGTGAAGATCCCGCCGGCGATCCGCAGGGCGGCGGCGCCCAGCGACTCGCCGATCGCGAAGCCGATGAAACACGGGCCGGCATAATCGCCCGGAATGAACAGCAGGATGCAGAGCATCATCAGCAGCTCGACGCTGATGAGCATCATCCCGACGCTCATGCCGGCGCTCAGCGGGATCGAGTGAATCGGGTAGGCGTATCCCCTGAGGCTGGCGAACGAGGTGCGCGAATTGGCAAAGGTGTTCACCCGGATGCCGAACCACGCGACGCCGTAGCTGCCGCCGATGCCGATGACGCTGAAGGCGAGGATGATCGCCACCCGCTCCCACGCGAGCGCCTGCAGGAACCGGAAGTAGAAGACGATGATCACGCCGATGAACAGTTCCAGAACGAGCAGGAACTTGCCCTGTTGCAGCAGGTACGTCTTGCAGGTCTCGTAGATCAGCTCCGAGATGTCCCGCATCGACGCGTGTACCGGCAGCGCCTTCAGCCGGCGGTAGATCGTGTAGCCGAAGGCGAGGCCGAGGAAGCAGACGAGCAGGCCCCAGAGCAGCAGTGTCCGCCCGTTGACGCCGCCGAACGCCACGATGCCGAGATCGGGAAGACGCAGCGTGGCCTCACCGCTGCCGGCCTCGGCCACGCCGGTCGTGCCCTGCGGCGAGAGAGCGGTCGCGCCAAGACGGATGGAACCAGGGAGAATCGCGACGAAGAGAACGGCAAGCAGCGGAATGAAGCGGCTGAATCGGCCGACCGGTCGCCGCCGATCGGGTGAAACCACACGCTCGTTCATATTCCCTCTCTCCGGCTCGCGACCGGGAGTCGCCGGATCATGCCAGACCTGCATGCGCGGGTGATTTTCTGATTATAGGGGTGATCGCCGGGAGAACACCACTGAAGCATCCCGCCTAGAGCTGCGCCTCACCGGCGTCCCTGGCCTGGGCTCGCAGGCGGACGCGGTTCGCCATGGCCATGCCGCCGGTGAGAATCACGCGGACGCCCTCTTCCACGGTGAGGTCGGGATAGCGCGCCGCCGAGGCGGGAAAGATGTGCACGTCGCCCAGATAGAGATTGTTGGTCGGCACGTAGACGGCGATCATCCGCGTCACCCCGCTCGTGTCCTCGACGGTGAATTCCTTCGTCAGGAACCCGAGCATCCGGCGGCCGTCCGCCGCCTGCACGAGGACCACGCGTTTCAGGCCGCCGGTGTTCTCCGGCGAGAAAGCGTCGAGCAGCTGCTTGACGGGGGAATAGATGGTGCGGAAGACGGGGATGCGCACCAGGTAGCCCTCGGCCGTCTGCAGGAGCCGGCGGCCGATGACGTTGGTCGCGAGCACGCCGACGCCGAGCACGACGGCCACCGTCGTGAGCAGGCCGAGCCCCGGCACCTCGCGCCCGAGCAGGCGCGTGTAGACGGGCCCCATGAAGCCGTCGATGATCTCGAAAATCCAGACGAGGGCCGCCACGCTGATGATCAGCGGGACGGTGACGAAGAACCCGGCGATGAACCGTCGTCGGAGCCAGTGAAGCATGGGAGCAGCGCGTCGGTTTACGACGCGCGAGCTTTGCGCTGCGCCCTGGTGCGCTGGCGCGGCGCGGCCGCCGCGGGACGGCTCGGTTGCGGGCCGGTCCCGGTCGACGCAACGGCGGCCTTCGCGCGGGCGGCGCCTTTGTGCCAGAAACTGACGATCGCCGCGGCGATGAACACACTCGAGTACGTGCCGGTGATGACGCCGACGATCATCGTGAACGCGAAGCCGCGGAGCACTTCGCCGCCGAACAGGTACAGCGCGACGACGCTCAGCAAGGTCGTTCCGCCGGTGATCATCGTCCGGTTCAGCGTCTGGTTCACGGCGACGTTCACCACCTCGCCGATGTTGTCCCGCCGCATGCCGCGCAGGTTCTCGCGCACCCGGTCGAAGATGACGATCGTGTCGTTCATCGAGTACCCGGTGAGCGTCAGGACCGCGGCGATCACGTTCAGCGTCAGGTCGTAGCGGAAGAAAGCGAGGAACGCCATCGTGATCAGCAGGTCGTGGATGCTGGCGACGATGGCGCCCACCGCGAAGCTGAGCTGGAACCGCAGCGAGATGTAGACCAGGATGCCGGCCAGCGACAGACCGACCGCCCAGAGCCCCCTGCTCTTCAGGTCTGCGCCCACCGTCGGCCCGACGACCTGGGTGCCCTGGGGGGTGAAGTTCCCAAGGTTCGCCCGCTTCAGCGCGTTGGTGAGATCGTCGGCGGTCTTCGTCAGGCCGGTTCCCGATTCCGTGCCCGTGGTAGGAACGCGGATCATGATCTCGCGCTGCGCATCCGTCCCGTACTGCTGGACGATCGCGTTCTGCCCGCCACCGGGGAAGAACCGGTCGAGCGATCGGCGCACCTGGTCCACGCTGGGCATCCGATCGAACTGCACCACGACGCTGGTGCCCCCCTGGAACTCGATGCCTTCGGGCAGGCCCCCCCGCGTCCACACCGTCGCGATGCCCGCGATGATGATCGCCCACGACATCGCCAGTGCGTACCACCGGTACTTGAGGAAGTTGTAGTTCGGATTGTGGAAAATCTGCATGGTGCGTAACCCCTAGTCGGAAACCCGACCCGGAAGACGTCTCCGACTAGATGCTGAGCGTCGCCACCTGCTGCCTGCGCGTCAGGTAGATGTTGAACAGCGTCCGCGACACGAACGTCGCGGTGAACAGGTTCGAGATCAGTCCGAAGGTCAGCGTGGTCGCGAAGCCGCGAATCGGACCGGTCCCGAACTGGAACAGGAACGCCGCCGAGATCAGCGCCGAGATGTGCGTGTCGAGCAGCGTGACGAACACGCGGTTGAAGCCGGCATCCAGCGAGGCGCGCACCCCCTTGCCGGCCGCCAGTTCTTCCTTGATGCGCTCGAAGATCAGCACGTTCGAGTCGACGCCCACGCCCATCGTCAGGACGAAGCCGGCGATGCCCGGCAGCGTCATCACCGCGCCGATGTAGGACATCGCGCCGAGCAGCATGACCAGGTTGAACACGAGCGCGACCGTCGAGTTGATGCCCCCCATCCTGTAGTAGAAGAGCATGAACACGACGACCAGCAGCAGGCTGCACAGCGATGCGATGAGCCCCGCCTTGACGGAGTCGGCGCCCAGCGTCGCGCCCACCGTCTCTTCCTGCAGGTAGGTGAGCGAGGCCGGCAGCGCGCCGGACCGGAGGACCAGCGACAAATCCTGCGCTTCCTTCTGGGTGAAATGCCCGGTGATCTGCCCTTCGTCGGTGATGCGGCCGTCGATGCGCGGCGCCGACTCGATCCGGTTGTCGAGCACGATCGCGAGCTGCCGCCCGATGTTCTCGCCGGTCGCCTTTCCGAACTTGCGCGCGCCCTCCGGTTTCAGCGAAAAGCCGACCGCCGGCTGGCTGTTCTGATCGATCGTCGGCTTCGCATTGCGCAGGTCGCGGCCGGTGACGACGGGCACCTTGTCCAACAGGTAGTAGACCGTCGACGGCGCCTCGCCCGGCACGCCTTCCACGGCCGGGAGGATCTTCATCGTCGGCGGAATCTGCCCGTTGTGCGCCTGCAGCAGCGCTTCCTTGGTAGGCAGAGGGCCCGCCTCGACCATGTCGAGTTCCAACGTGCCGGTACGCCCGATGACCTCCTTGGCACGCGCGACGTCGGTGACCCCAGGCAACTGAATCATCAGCTCGTCTTTGTTGGCGCCCTGGACGGCGATCGTCGGCTCGGTGACGCCCAGCTCGTTGATACGGCGGTCGATCGTCTGATGCGCCTGCGTGACGGTGTCCTCGCGCAGTTGCCGCACGTAGTTCGGCTTCATCGTCAGCGTGTAGCTGCCGTTGAGGCCGGACGAGCGGTCGAAGGTCGCCTCGGCTTCGATGGCGGCCTGGCGGAACGCGCTGTCCTGTGCCTGCGGGACCGCCGCCACCTGGATGGTGGTCGGCGTCGGCACCGTAACGGTCGCGCCCGTGATGCCGGCCTTGTCCAGGCTCTCGCGCAAGCGCTCGGCTGCGGTCTCGCTTTCCAGCCTCAGCGCGTCGTCGGTGTTGACGCGCAGCACGATCTGGACGCCGCCCTTGAGGTCGAGCCCCCGGCGGATCTTCTGATCCGGCGGGATGATCGCGTAGAGGCAGGCGCCGATGATGACGACGATGAGGATGATTCTCCAGCGAAGCTCTTTGCCCATGGCTTACTGAGTCTTCTCGGGCGCGACCGGCTCCTGACCCTGGTAGCCACCGATCGCGGCCTTGGAAAGTTCGATGCGGACCTTGTCGGCGACTTGCAGCTGCACCGTGCGCTCGCTCATCTTCATGATGACGCCGTAGATGCCGCCGGTCGTGACCACCTTGTCGCCCACCTTCAACGCCTCGAGGAACAGCTGCACCTTCTTCTGCCGCCGTTTCATCGGAAGCAGGATGATGAAGTAGAAGATGGCGATGAATGCCGCCGGCAGCAGCAGCATGCTCCACGGATTCTGTGTCGCTTCGCCCGGGGTCGCCTGCGCCAGCAGCAGCCCGGCTGTGTCAATCATCGGCGTCATGAGCGAGTAGTCGGAGGGAATAGCTCTGGTGGAGCGTCTTCTTCAGGCTTTCGAACGAGCCAAACACAATAGCGTCCCTGATTCGCGCGAGGGTGTCAAGGTAAAAGTGGAGGTTATGCAACGTGTTAAGCGTGGATGCGTTGATCTCTTTCGCGAGAAACAGGTGCCTCAGGTAGGCGCGCGAATGCTGCCTGCAGGTGTAGCAGTCGCATTCCTCGTCGATCGGCCGGTCATCCTCCGCGTAGCGCGCGTTCTTGATGTTGAGGGGGCCGCGCCGGGTGAACAGCTGGCCGTTTCGCGCGTTCCTGGTCGGCAGCACGCAGTCGAACAGGTCGATGCCACGCGCTACGCACTCGACCAGGTCGATCGGCGTCCCGGTGCCCATCAGGTAACGGGGCCGGTCGAAGGGCAGCAGGGGGGCGGTCGCCGCGACCGTCTCGTACATGAGGTCGATCGGCTCGCCGACGCTCAGGCCGCCAATCGCGTAGGCGTCGAATCCTATCGCCCGGGTGGCCTCCGCGCTCTCCCGCCTGAGGTCTGGATACACGCTCCCCTGCACGATTCCAAACTGCGCCTGGCCCGGGTTGATGACGCGAAGCGTGCCGTCGGGGTCCGTCGTCGACACCGAGGGGATCGGGGATCGGGGATCGGGGAGACCCCCTGATCCCTGATCCCTGATCCCTGCGTCTTGGGTCCGGGAGCGCAGCGCCAGGAATCGCTCACGTCCGCGCCGTGCCCAGCGCAGCGTGCGCGCCATCGATCGCCGCGCCTCGTCCTCGGCCGCCGGGTGGCCGAGGCACTCGTCGAGGACCATGGCAACATCCGAGCCGAGCCGCGCCTGGATTTCGACGGTCAGTTCGGGCGTCAGCAGGTGCTCGGTGCCGTCCAGGTGCGAGCGAAAACAGACCCCGTCCTCGGTGATGCGGCGCCGCGCGCCGAGGCTGAACGCCTGGTAGCCGCCGCTGTCGGTCAGAATCGGACCGTCCCAACCGATGAAGCGATGCAGGCCGCCCCGGCGCGCAATCAGTCGGTCGCCCGGACGCAGGTACAGATGATACGTGTTCGCCAGGATGATCCCGGCGCCGTTCTCACGCAGGTCCCGCACCGACATGCCCTTGACGGCACCCTGGGTGCCGACGGGCATGAAGGCGGGCGTCTGCACGATGCCGTGCGGCGTGGTCATCTCGCCGCGCCTGGCAGCGCCGTCGGTCGCGACGAGCCGGAAATCGAACTGATTGACCATCCGGTATATTATGGAGGCGAAATCGCCTATCCCGAATCGTTCACCCCTTCAAAGGCCTCGCACGCGTGAAACGACTGCGCATTGGCGTGATTTACGGCGGCCGCTCGGGCGAGCACGAGATTTCAATCGCGTCGGCAGCGGCAGTGGTGTCCAACCTCGACCGCGACAGGTACGAAGCGGTCCCCCTCTACATCGACAGGGACGGGAGGTGGACGATCGCCGACCGGGCGCCGGTGGCCGCTTCGGCAGCCGACGTCATCGGGCGCGCGCGTGCGGACGGCAGCCGCCCGGCCGCGCGCGGGGGACGGGAAGCGTACCTGGTGCCCTACCCGAACCAGGAGAACCTGATCGCCATCGATCGCGACCGGGTGTCGGGCGTCGAGACCGGTCACGACCAGGCGACGATCACGGGACTCAGCCTCGATGTCGTCTTTCCCGTGCTGCACGGACCGTACGGCGAAGACGGAACGATCCAGGGGTTGCTCGAACTCGCCAATGTGCCCTACGTGGGCGCCGGCGTGCTGGCTTCGTCGGTCGGCATGGACAAAGCCATGATGAAGGTGATGTTCCAGGCGCGCGGCCTGCCGTCGGTGGACTACCTGGTGGCGCGCAGCGCGGAGTGCGCGGCGGATTCCGGTCCCATCCGGGAGGCGGTGGCGAAGCGGCTGAACTACCCGGTGTTCGTGAAACCGGCGAACCTGGGATCCAGCGTGGGGATCTCGAAGGTCAAGGCCGAGGCGGATCTCGAGGCGGCGATCGCGCTGGCGGCGCAGTTCGATCGCCGGATCATCATCGAGGCCGCCGTGCCGAATGCGCGCGAGATCGAGTGCAGCGTGATCGGCAACGATCAACCCCAGGCGTCGATTCCCGGCGAGATCCTCCCGTCGCGCGAGTTCTACGATTACGAGGCCAAGTACCTCGACGAGTCGGAGGTGCGGGTACCGGCAGCCCTCTCGCCCGCCCAGACCGACGAAGTGCGGCGGCTGGCGGTCGAGGCGTTCCTGGCCATCGACGCGTCGGGGATGGGACGCGTCGATTTCCTGCTCGACGGCAAGTCGGGTCGCCTGTACGTCAACGAGATCAACACCATTCCCGGCTTCACCACCATCAGCATGTTCCCGAAGCTGTGGATGGCGACGGGGGTGTCCTACTCGGCGCTGCTGGATCGTCTCATCGAACTGGCCCTCGAACGTCATGCCGCCAAGCAGCAGCTTCGCACGAGCCTGACGTGAGCCCGAGGGAAGTTTGCGGGCGGGGCATGCGCCTTCTCGCGGTCCTCGCACTGCTCGTCGCCGGCCTGTCGCCGGCGGGCCAGGCCGCTCCGGCCCCGCACCAGGGCCTCACCGATGTCCCGGCGCTCGCGCGCGTGTACCACGACATTCTCGACGCCCGATTCGAGCAGGCGGAGCAGCAGTTGCGCCAGGGATGTGGCGGCGCGCCGCCGGTCGCGTGCGACATCCTGGCCGCCGTCGAGACCTGGTGGCGCATCCAGATGGATCCGACCGACACGTCGCTCGACGCGCAGATGCGCGCGGGCGTCGGCCAGGCGGTGGCGGCGGCGGATGCCTGGACCAGGCGCGAGCCGCAGCGTGGAGAGCCGTGGTTCTACCTGGGGGCTGCCTACGCCGTGCGTGTCCAGTTCCGGGCGCTCCGCAACGAGCGGCTGGCGGCCGCGCGCGACGGCAAACGGATCAAGGACGCGCTCGAGCGGGCGCTTGCGCTCGATCCCTCGATCGGCGACGCGTACTTCGGCATCGGGCTCTATCACTACTACGCGGATGTCGCGCCGACCGCCCTGAAGATCCTGCGGTTCCTGCTGCTGCTGCCCGGCGGGAACCGGGCCCAGGGACTGGCCGAGATGCTGCGCGCGCGCGACCGCGGCGAGCTCCTGCGCGGCGAGGCCGACTACCAGCTGCACCTGGTGTACCTCTGGTACGAGAACGAGCCGCAGCGCGCCCTGGCGCTGCTGCGCGAGCTCCATGCCGACTATCCCCACAACCCGTTGTTCCTCGCCCGCATCGCAGAGGTCGAGGACGTGTATCTGCACGACGCGGCGGCAAGTCTGGCGAGCTACGAGACGCTGCTGCGTGAAGCACAGGCGCGGCGCGTGGGCGTGCCCGACATCGCGGAAGCGTGGGCGCAAATCGGCATTGGCGTGCAGCTGGACGCGCTGGCCGAGACGGACCGCGCGATCGACCACCTGAAGGCGGTCGTGGACGCGCGCCCGGTCGTTCCGCACGGGGCCGTCTCGCGCGCGGCGCTCGCGCTCGGCAAGGCGTACGATCGCCTCGGCGATCGGCCGCGCGCGATCCAGATGTTCCGCCTGGCGATCATGAGCGCGCCGGGCGACGAGGGCGAAAGCGTGCGGGCCGCGGCCAACGAGCAGATCCGTCACGCGCCGGACGTGCGGAAGGCCGAGGCCTATCGCCTGTCGCTCGAGGGGTGGCGCGAGTTCGAGCGTGGGGCGCTCGCACAGGCAGAGACGGCGCTGCAACGCTCGCTCGATCTGAATCCCGCCGATCCGGTGGCCCACTTCCGGTTCGGCCGGCTGCTGCAGGCACGCGACACCGCCGATCCGCGCGCGCTGGCGCAGTTCGAACTGGCGATTGCCGCGCGGCCGTCAGCGCCCGCGGCGATCCTCGCCTCGGCCTGCTTCGAGGCGGGTCAGGTGCTGGAACGCCGCGGCGATCGCGCCCGCGCGCTCGAGATGTACCAGCGTGCCGCGCGCGTGCCCGGCGCGGAGGCGCGCACCAGGGACGCGGCCGCGAAGTCGCTCGCGCGCCTGCGCGGCGCCACCCCCACGCGCCGCGGCCGATCCGCAGATTCACGCGGAGAGACCGACCCACGGATTCACGCAGAAGTACCCGTCCACCGATTCACGCAGATTTCCGCAGATGAGATGGTCAGTGCCCTTCACGGCGGACGCCGAGGTCGTCCGCTGGTGCGGTGGGCGCGCCAGTCGGTCGCGAGAGCCCGATGATCAGGGACGCTTCCCCGAACGGCTGCCGCGCTCACCGCGCCAGCCGCCTTCGGCGGCGGATGAATTCGAATCGGCGCGAGCAGCGGGGTGGTGTGCCGCGGAAGTATTTTTGACTTTGCGCCCACTTTGTGCTTGACATCATCCCTTCTCAACCTTAATCTACATGTCGTATGAGCGTGGACCGCTCAGCCCACGCCTAGTTACCCCTCGGTTCAGGTTCCCTGGCTGAGCACCCACCAACTGAGGAGGAAGAATGGCGAAGAAGACTGGCGGCAAGAAGAAGGGCGGCAAGAAGCGCTAGGCCGCCGACCGGTTCCGGGGGTGGCTGACACCCCCCGTGCTCTGGGCGCCCTCTGTCGGAGGGCGCCAGAGGTGAGCGCTGGGACACGGCCGGCCGAGTGCCTGGTGCAGCGGCGCCGCGAGTCGCCGGCAGCTTGCCACATCCTCGAATGAAGGGGGGGATAAAGGTAATGGCGAAGAAACCAGCCAAGAAGGCGACGAAGAAGGCCGGGAAGAAGCGCTAGGCGTTCTTTCCGCGCTAGAAGAGGGGGCGTCGGTCGCCCCCTTTTTTATGTACTAGTAAGGGAATCGGGAGGAACCGGAGCATCGCGTGTTCCTCCCGATTCCTTTACTGCATCGTCTTGCCATCCCACACCCGCACGGTCTTGATCGTGTCCCACTGCTGCAGGCGATCGATGACCTCCTCTCCCTTGACCACCCGCGCGAACACGGTGTAGCGGGCGTCGAGGTGCGGCTGCGGCGAGTACGTGATGAAGAATTGCGACCCGCCGGTGTCCGCCCAGTCGAGCGCCATGCCGACGGTGCCGCGCAGGTAGGGGAGCTCGTTCAGTTCGTCGCGGATCGTGTAGCCGGGGCCCCCCTCCCCGTCGCCCCGCGGGTCCCCGTCCTGCACGACGAAGTTCGGGACGACGCGGTGAATCGGGACGTTGGTGAAGAATCCCGACCGGGCGAGCGTCATGAAGTTGAGCGAGGTCAACGGCGCGTCGAGCACCTCGAGTTCAATCTCGATCGTGCCCTTGTCCGTGTCGATGTAGGCATGCGGTGACACCGGCGGGGCGACAAGCTGCGGCGAGGCGTAATCGATGCCCGGCCGCGTGGGCGCCGGCCGAATGGCCGGCGCGGCGTCGAAGGAAGGGTCCAGGCCCTTCAGCAGCTCGGCGGCACGTACGCGCACCGCCCAGTCCCTGTCGTGCAGCGCCTCCTTCAGCGAAGGGGTCGCCGCCGCCGCGCCGTACTTCGTCAGCGCGGCCAGCGCCGCCGCCCGCGCCACGTAGGTTCCATCCGCCAGCGCCCGCGTGTAGGCTTCGATCAGCGCCGCGGACCCCGACGCCGGCTTCAGTTCCCCGATGCCGTTGGCTGCGGCGGATCGGACGACCGGGTCGTCGGCACTCAACCGAGCCAACAACACGCCTTCGGCCTGCGGCGCCCGCAGTCTCACCAGCGCGTTCAGCACCGGCGGGATTACCCGCTGATCGGAATCGTTCAGCATCTCCATCAGGCGCGGGGAGGCCATGTCGGCCGGCAGCGTTCCCATGATGCCGGCAATCGCGGCGCGCACCGACCAGTGCGGGTCGGGTTCGAGGCCGGAGAGCACGACGAGGAACTCCTGCAGGTCGATGTCGCGCAGCGCGCGCAGCGCGGCTGCCCGCATCGGCGCCCACGGGTCGCCGATGAGGTCGAGCAGCGGCGTGGTCGCGGCCGGCGCGCGCAGGGCGCCGAGCGCGGCCACGGTCTCCAGCTTCAGGTTGGACGGCAGATCCGGCGCCTGCACGAGCGTCACCAGCGCATCGGCCGCCTGCGGCGCGCCGATCTCGCCCAACGCGCGGACGGCCGCGATCGCGGTCGGAAGATCCGCACGCCACGCCTGGACGAACGGCACCAACACGTCGATTGTCGACGCGTCCTTGAGGGCACCCAGGCCGCGCGCCGCGAAGATGCGCGCCTGCCGGCCGCCGCCGCTCATGAACGTCATCAGCGCGGGCCGGGCGCGCCTGTCGGGCATCCGTCCGAGCGCATAGGCGACGGGCCACCAGGTGATGGCCGGTTGGCCGTTCCGGTCCAGGACGACGCCGGCCAGCGCGTCGAACGCTTTCAGACGCGTCAGCGCGAAGACGCCGAGCCGGAACGCCTCGAGCCCCGGCTCGAGCGGATAGCGGAGGTCATCGGGAACGACCTTCGAGACCGCGCCCGATTGCACGATCGCCCGCAACATCGTTGCGATGGCCGGTGCGGCCGCCTGGTCGCCTATCAGGCCCAGGGCGTCCGCGGCGCGCCCCTGCACGAGCATCGACTGGTCGGCCAGCGCGGCGCGCAACGGTTCGACAGCCCGCTTGTCGCCCAGCAGGCCGAGCGCGAAGCATGTCATCTGCCGCACTTCGGGCTCCTGGTCCTGCAGCCGGGGCAGGAGCAGATCCAGTCCCTCGGCCAGCCCGACACGCCCGATCGCCAACGCCGCGCGCCGTCGCACGCGCGCCTCCCCGTCGGTGATCAAGCGGCCGAGATCCGGCACCGGCGCAGGCGGAGGCACGACGGCCGGCCGCCGGCGACCCTGCGGCACCGGCGCGGGCGCGGGAGGCGGCGTTTCCTTCAGGAGACGCTCGTCCTCGAGCCGCAGGATCCACGCCATCTTCTGCTCGAAGGTGATGACGGGCGCGACCGGCGGCGGCGGCGCGGTGGCGCAGGCCCCGCCAAGGCCGCCGGCCAGTGCGATCAGCACGACTGCCCGATTGACGCGATTCATGCCCGTGAAGAACTCCTTCCGAATGCCGCCTTGCGCAGCGTGGCGCGTTCGACGCGGTCGGCGATCACGTTGACGCCAATGCCGGGACCATCCGGGACCGCGATGGTGCCGTCAGCGGCAACCTCGAATGGCGGTTCGATGAGGTCCGGATCGTAGTACCGGCGGCTTGCCGCGACATCGCCGGGCAGCGAGAAACCGGGCAACGTCGACAGGTGAACGTTGTGGGCGCGGCCGATTCCCGATTCCAGCATGCCGCCGTGCCACACCGGCACGCCGCGCGACACGCACAGGTCGTGAAGAGCGATCGATTCGCGCAGGCCGCCCAGCCGCCCGGGCTTGACGTTGACGACCCGGCACGCGCCGAGATCGAGCGCGTCCCGGCCGGCGCGCAGCGAGCCAATCGACTCGTCGAGGCAGATGGACGTCCGCAGCCGCTGCTGCAGGCACGCGTGATCCCTCAGGTCGTCGTAGGCGAGCGGCTGCTCGAGCATCATCAAGCCATACGCGTCCAGGCGCGCGAGATGCCCGGCGTCCGACAGCGCGTAGGCGCCGTTCGCATCGGCCATCAGGGGGATGTCGCCGAAGCGGGTGCGGATCGAATCGATCACGTCGACGTCCCAGCCGGGCTTGATCTTCACCTTCACCCGGCGGTACCCGGCCGCAAGCTCCAGCGCGATCCGCTCGGCGAGCCGCTCGTGCGACGCCTCGATGCCGATCGACACGCCGGCCGGAATTGCCGATCGCGCGCCGCCGAGCAGCCGGCACAGCGGCGTCGCCGCCTGCCGCGCGTACGCGTCCCAGCACGCCATTTCCACCGCGGCCTTCGCCATGTTGTGCCCGCGCACCCCGGCCATCGCCGGGTAGACGTCGCGCGGATGGTCGAAGTCCGTGCCGAGCACGAGGGGCGTCAGAAAGTCGCGGATGATGTGCCACGCCGTTTCCGTCGTCTCCGAACTGTAGTACGGGTCGGCGTCCGCCACGCACTCGCCGTAGCCGCGGGCGCCGTCGCTGTCGACGATGACGAGCACGAAGGGCCGGGAATCGGTGCGACCCACGCTGGTCTGAAAGGGACGGACGAGGGGAAGGCGAAGCAGGCGGATCTCGAGGCGGTCGATTCGCATGGCGTTGTCTGGCTGGCGGGGCCCCCTGCACTGCTCGCTCGCGCGGCCCCGACGCCCCGCTCCGCTCGTCGCGGTCCCGGATGTCGGAAGCCTGCACCCGGCTTTCCACGCTGATCTTCGATCATAGCATCGGGCGGAGCCTGTCGACCGCCGCAGGCGCCTTGACATATACTCCGGCCGTCTTGGACTTCCGCTACATCACCCTCGAGGGGCCTCCGGGGGTTGGAAAGACGGCGCTCGCCGAGCGGCTCGCCGCCCGCCTGGACGCCACGGCGGTCCTCGAGGAGACGGACAATCCCTTTCTGCCCGATTTCTACGCCGGGCGGGCGGGCGCCGCGCTGCAGGCGCAACTCTACTTCCTGCTCAGTCGCCATCGCCAGCAGGCCACGTTGCGCCAGGCCGATCTGTTCACGCAGCTGACGATCTGCGACTACCTGTTCGAGAAGGACAAGATCTACGGGTACCTGAATCTCGATGACAACGAGCTGTTCATCTACCAGCGGCTCTATGATCTGCTCGCCCGCGACGTCTCGGCACCCGACCTGGCCGTCTACCTGCAAGCGCCCATCGACCTGCTCCTGCGCCGGCTGAAAGAGCGCCGCCGGGAAGGCGAGCAGGATCTTCCGGCGCTCGAACCGGCCTACGTGCGCGAGCTCACCCAGGCCTACCACCACTTCTTCTTCCATTACTCCGCCTCGCCCCTGCTGGTCGTCGAAACCTCCCAGTTCGACCTCGAGGCGAGCGACGAAGCGCTCGACGATCTGATCAGGCAGATTTCGACGATGGGGCGTGGAACGCAGTACTACGTCCCGCGCACCGGCTGAACGTACCCAGCCGGGTGCTGCGTGCTGTGTGCTCAGTGCTTGGTGCGAAGGAGGCGCGACGCTTCGCCTTGGCGCGCCATTCAGGAGATGATGCGCTCGACGTCAGTTCGGCGCCACCGGAGCACCCAGCACGAAGCACCAAGCACAAAGCACTCGGACCTCGGCGGCTCACGATTCGACGGCCGCCGCCGACCTGAGGTAAGCTGCGCGATATGGCCTGGTTCAAGAAAGATCGCAAACCGATTGCTCCGGCGACCGACAAGGCCAGCCGAGTCCCGGAAGGACTGTGGATCAAGTGCCCCCAGTGCTCCCAGATCATCTATAACAAGGACCTCACCGCCAGCCTCAGCGTCTGCCCGAAGTGCGCGCATCATTTCCGGCTGTCGGCGACCGACCGGCTGCGCACGCTGCTCGACGGCGACTGGACCGAGTACGACCACGACCTGGTTTCGACCGACCCGCTCGGATTCGTGGACACGAAGCCCTATCGCGATCGCCTGGATGCGAACGCGAAGATCGGAGCAAAGGACGCGGTGATGGTCGTCTCGGGGCGGCTCGACGGCATCGACGTGTTCGTCTGCTCGATGGAGTACTCGTTCATCGGCGGCAGCATGGGTGTCGTCGTGGGCGAAAAGGTGACGCGGGCGATCGAACGGGCCATCGAAAGGCGCGCGCCCGTGGTCATCGTTTCCTGCTCCGGCGGCGCACGCATGATGGAAGGGGCGCTGTCGCTGATGCAGATGGCGAAGGTCTCGGCCGCCCTCGCCCGCCTCGACCGTGCGGGCCTGCCGTACATCTCGGTGCTGACGGATCCGACCACCGGCGGCGTGACGGCCAGTTTTGCGATGCTCGGCGACCTGAACATCGCGGAGCCGAAGGCGCTGATTGGATTCGCGGGGCCGCGCGTCATCGAGCAGACGATCCGGCAGAAGCTGCCCGACGGGTTCCAGCGGAGCGAGTTCCTGCTCGACCACGGCATGGTGGACATGGTGGTCGATCGCCGCGAGTTGAAGAAGACGATCGCGTCGGCCCTTCGCTTCATGCGCGCGGTCGGCGCTCCGCCGGCGACGCAGACGGTTGCCGAAGCCGAGACGGCCCCGGAATCGAGAGCCGCCGCGACGGCGGAACAGAACGAAATCACAACGTAGTCCAAGAAGTAGAGAGTAGCGAGTAGTGAGTAGCGAGTAGGAAATCCGCGTGTCAAGGGCCCACATTTGCAATGTGAGCGCCTGGTGCCTGCCCGCTGTTGCCTGCTCTGCTCACTGCTCGTTGCTCGCTACTGTCCGGTAACCCGTGGATCCGATCGACTACGTCTTCAGCCTCGAAAAACTCGGCATCAAGTTCGGCCTCCACAACATCGGCGTGTTGTGCGAGGCGCTCGGCCACCCGGAGCGCGCGTACCAGTCGGTCATCGTGGCGGGGACGAACGGCAAAGGGTCGGTCACCGCGATGGTCGATACCGCGTTGCATGCCGCCGGGCTCGCCACCGCCCGCTACACCTCGCCACACCTGATTCGTCTCGAGGAACGCTTCGTGCTCGACGGCCGACCGGTCGATTCGCGGCAGCTGCGCGACGTCGCGTCGCTCATGCCGTCGGTGGTCGCCAGGCTGCGCGAGCGCGACGCCCTGCACGCCGACCCGACGTTCTTCGAGGTCACGACGGCGATCGGGTTCGAACTCTTCCGCCGGGCGCGCGTCGACGTGGCCGTTCTCGAGGTCGGCATGGGCGGCCGCTTCGATGCCACCAGCATCGCGCCCGCCAGCGCGGCGGCGATCACCAGCATCGACTTCGATCACGAGCGGTACCTGGGCAACACGCTGGCGCAGATCGCCTTCGAGAAGGCGGGCGTCATCAAGCCCGGCATCCCCGTCGTGGTCGGCGAATCGAAGGAGGAGCCGCTGGCGGTCATCGCGGAGGCCTGCCGCGAACGCGGGGCCACGCTGGTGCGGGCGGACGACGGCGTCACCGCGCAGGCGCGCCTGATCGACGGACGGACCGAACTCGTCCTCGAAACGCCGCAACGCCGCTATCCCCCGATGCGGCTGGCGCTGTGCGGCCGCCACCAGGTGGGCAACGCGATCGTCGCGGTACGGTTGCTCGAGGAACTCGAACGGCTGGGGCGGCCCCTCACCGGGCAGGCAATTGTTGCGGGCCTCACCGAGGTGTCGTGGCGTGGGCGGCTGGACCTGATGATCACCGACGGGGGCCCGGTCCTGTTCGACGGCGCCCACAATCCCGCGGGCGCCACGGTCCTCGCCGCCTACCTGGATGAGGTCTACCCGGCCGGCCTCCCGATCGTATTCGGCGCGATGGCCGACAAGGACGCCGCCTCGATGCTTCGCGTCCTGCTGCCGCACGCGACGCGGCTGTTCGCCACGCGCCCTCGGACCCCACGGGCCCGGCCGGCCGAGCAGCTCGCTGAGGTCGCCCGGAGCGTAGGGAACATCGAAGTGGAGGTGGTGGAGCCGGCAATCGACGCGTTGAGGCGTGCCCAGCAGTCCGGTGCGCCGGTGCTCGTGGCCGGATCCATCTTCCTGGTCGGCGACCTGATGGCCGATCTGGGCGAATCGGCGCGGCCCGGCCCCTGAGCCACGAGTTGCCGGAGGTGCGCAATGCTTTGCCCCGACGTGACGCCGTGGTATTCTTCGGTCGTTTTCAAGCCCGGCCAGGCTTCCCCTCGCGCTTGCCAGCGCCATCGGATCCCAGTGTGTCCCGGGCTAAAGCCCGGAACCTACCGCTGTAGGTTCCGGCCTTCAGGCCGGGACGACGACGGTTCTCTGCGATGAAGCATTTCGTCTCGACGCTGGTCGTCTGCTGTCTGCTGGTCCTGTTGCGCCCCGGGGTGGCGTCCGCCCAGAAGGCTCCGGGCTTCGACACGCACTGGAGCGACGTCGAACTGAAGGACGGGAACCACCTGCAGTTTATCGGACACGTGGAGATCTGGAGCGGGGACACGAAGTTCTACGCCGACAAGGCGGACTACTACCTGGACACGCATCGGCTGATCGCGAGCGGCAACGTGACGGTCGTCCAGGCGGACAGTTCCATCTCGGCCCGGGCGATCGATTTCAACACCGAGACGGAGATCGGAACCTTCTACGACGCGTGGGGGATGGCGTCGCTCGGCACCCGCGTCGACCGGTCGATGTTCGGCACGCTCGAACCCGACATGTACTTCTACGGCGAGACGATCGAGAAGATCGCCAAGCGGAAGTACCGGATCACGCGTGGCGGGTTCACCACCTGCGTCCAACCGGTTCCGCGCTGGGAGCTGACCTCCGGTTCGGTGGTGATCAGCGTCGACCACTACGCGGTCCTCACCAACTCGGTGCTGCGCGTGAAGGGCGTGCCGCTCTTCTACCTCCCGATCCTTTACTATCCGGTCAAGACGAAAGAGGATCGGGCGACCGGTATCCTGCTGCCGACCTACGGCACGTCGTCGGCGCACGGCTTCACGCTGAGCAACGCCTTTTTCTGGGCGATGGGCCGGAGCCAGGACCTGACGGTGATGCACGACTGGTTCTCGAAGACCGGCCAGGGGCTGGGCGAGGAGTACCGGTACGCGCGCGGCCCGGGGCGGTCGGGCAATGCCAGCTTCTATCTGCTGAACGAGCACGAGTATACGACCGTGAACGACGGGACGACGACGATCACGCCCGCGAAGCGCAGCTACAAGATCGACGGGTCGGCTACCGACATGCTGGGCAAGTACCTGCGTGCCAGCGGCAGCGTGCACTATTTCACGGACGTCGTCGCGCAGCAGACCTACAACATGAACATCTACGACGCGTCGCGCAGCTCGCGGACCGTCAGCGGCAACCTGTCCGGTGCGTGGCGTGGCTACACGTTCGCCGGCGCGTTCAACCGCATGGAGTACTTCACCGGCGTGACCGATTCCAACCGGACGGGCGCCGAGCCGCGGATCAGTTTCTCACGCGGGCAACAGCCGATCGGCAACCTGCCCGTCTACGTCACCTTCGGCGGCGAGTACGTCGCGCTGAGCCGTGGATCGACGGCGGCGACCGGCACGGGCGGGAAGGTCGTCTCCGACGAGGGGCTCTCGCGCGTCGATTTCTCGCCGACCATCCGTGTCCCGTTCACGAAGCTGTCGTTTCTCAGCGTGAACAGCTCGGTGAGCTGGCGCGGCACCTACTGGAGCAAGAGCTGGGACAGCAGCAAGAACTTCCTCGATCAGCCGGTCTCGCGGCGCCTGTTCGACTTCGCGAGCACCCTGACCGGCCCCATCCTCACGCGGATTTTCACGCCTGACAGCGGGTACGCCGAGAAGGTCAAGCACAGCATCGAGCCGTCGTTCGCGGTGGACTACACCACCGCGGTGCCCGACTTCGACCGGATCATCCAATGGGAGACGATCGACGGGATCGTCGGCGGCACGACGCGCCTCACCTACGGCGTGACCAACCGGCTGTACGCCAAGCGCAAGCGTGAGGGGCAGGTGCAGCCGGCGCGCGAGATCGTGAATGTCAGCCTCAGGCAGAGCTACTACAGCAACAGGCGCGCGTCCCAGTTCGACCCGCAGTACAGCAGCAGTTTCACCGGGGCCAAGCCGTTCAACTTCTCGCCGATTGCGCTCGTGGGGCGCGTGGCGGCGACCGACGAGATGAATGCGACCGTCCGGGCGGAGTGGGACACGCAGTTCGGCTTCCTTCGCACCATTACCGCGGGCGCCTCGTACTCGGCCGGCGGCTGGCTGTCGACGTCGGCCAACTGGAACCTGACTCGTTCGGAGGGCGCAGCCGGCGCCGCCTCGCTGGTCGGCCAGGCGCTGGCGCGCGTGCTGACTGAACCGGCGGCGCCCGGCGGGTTGCTCCGATCGCTCACATTCGCCACCAGCCCGGGTACGGTGACCCATTTCCTGAATGGCAACGCCAATGTTCGCCTGGCACAGAACAAGTACGGCGCCAGCTACTCGTTCAACTACGACGCGGCCAAGAAAGCGTTCGTGCAGGAGCGCCTGACCGCCTACTACAATGCGCAGTGCTGCGGGTTCGCGGTCGAGTACCAGGCGTTCAATTTCGGCAACCTGCCGGGCGTCCCCGTACCCGAGGATCACCGCCTGAATTTCTCGTTCACGCTCGCGGGCATCGGCAGTTTCTCGAACTTCTTCGGAGCGCTGAGCGGCGCGCCCCGGTAGGAGCGCGGAGACGACATGAAGGGGCTGATTCTCAGCGGTGGTCGCGGCACGCGGCTGCGGCCGATCACCTACACGAGGGCCAAGCACAGCACAGCATCGTGCTCGAGGGCAGCCAGGTCAGCGACCTCGCAAACCGCATCGAGGACAGCCTCATCGGGAAGAACGTGCGCATCTATCGCCTCCCGGTGAAACCGTCGGCGTACCGGTTCATGCTGGGCGATAATTCGGAAGTCGGCATACGCTGGTAAGAGTGATTGGCTTCAGGCCTTGGGCCTTGACCTGACCGGGTGGCCAAAAGCCCAGAGCCAGAAGCCCAAAGCCTTGGAAAGAGACCCAATGGTGAAAGTCCTCGTCACCGGCGGCGCGGGGTTCATCGGCAGCAACTTCGTGCACCATGCGCTGGCGACGCACCCCGACTGGCACGTGACGACGCTCGACAAGCTGACCTACGCCGGGCGGCTCGAGAACCTGCAGGACGTTCTCGACGACCCCCGCCACTCGTTCGTGCGCGGCGACGTCGCCGACGCGGCCGTCGCCGGCGCCCTGGTCGAGCGCGCGGATCTCGTGGTGCACTTCGCCGCCGAGACCCACGTCGATCGGTCCATCCAGGGCGCGGCCGATTTCATACGGACGGACGTCTTCGGCACCTACGTGCTGCTCGACGCGGCCCGGCGCGCACCGCAGCTTCGCCGATTCGTGCAGATCTCGACCGACGAGGTGTACGGAAGCGTCACGCAGGGTTCGAGCCGCGAGACCGACGAGTTGAAGCCCCGCAACCCGTATTCCGCCAGCAAGGCGGCGGCCGACCGCCTCGCCTACAGCTTCTGGGCGACCTACGGCGTACCGGTGTGCATCACGCGCGCGTCCAACAACTACGGGCCGTGCCAGTTCCCGGAAAAAGTGATCCCGCTGTTCATCACCAACGCGTGCGACCAGCTGAGGCTGCCCCTCTATGGCGACGGCCTGAACGTGCGTGACTGGCTGCACGTGCTCGATCACTGCCGCGCGCTCGACGTCGTCATCGAACGCGGCACCGACGGCGAGGTGTACAACATCGGCGGCGGGAACGAGGTGCGCAACATCGACCTCACGGAGCAGATCCTCGCGCTGACCGGACGGCCGCCGTCGCTCATCCAGCGCGTTCCCGATCGGCCGGGCCACGACCGTCGCTACTCGCTGGACACCGCAAAGCTGCGCAGCCTCGGCTGGCAGCCGACCGTGCCGTTCGCCGACGGGCTGCGCGACACCGTCGAGTGGTATCGCAGCAACGAGTGGTGGTGGCGCCCGATCAAGCAGGGCAATGCCGAATTCCAGGCTTACTACGCGGCACAGTACGGCGAGCGCTTGCGCCTGTCATGAGTGAGCGCGTTCTTGTCACCGGCGCCGCCGGGTTCGCCGGCGGCCACCTGCTCGACTGCATCGAGCAGGATCCACATCTCGACATCGTCGCGTGGCGGCGGCCCGGCGAGGCGCTTCCCGCCGGCCGTTCCGAAGTCGGCGGCGCCATCCGGTGGGTCACCCTCGACCTGCGCGACCGGGAGGCCGTGAACGCCGCCGTCGCCGACGCCCGCCCCCGGCTCGTCTACCACCTCGCGGGCGCCGCGCACGTCGGTGACGCATGGACGAGGACCGCCGAAACGCTGGCCATCAACGCCCTCGGTACCCACTACCTGATCGACGCGCTCAGGCGTTGCGGCATCCGGCCGCGCATGCTCATTCCGAGCTCCGCCTACGTGTACCAGCCGTCGGAAGCGGCGATCGACGAAGACGCGCCGGTCCGCCCGAACAGTCCGTACGGCCTGTCGAAGCTCGCGCAGGAGCTGATTGGCCGCAAGGCCGCCGAGCAGGACGGCATTCCCGTCGTCATCTCCCGATCGTTCAACCATGTCGGCCCCCGCCAGGCCCCGTCGTTCTCGACGTCGAGCTTCGCCCGCCAGGTCGCGGCGATCGAGCTCGGCCGGGCCGAACCCGTCGTGCTGGTTGGCAACCTGTCCGCGCGCCGCGATCTCACCGACGTCCGCGACACCGTCCGCGCGTATCGGATGATCCTCGAGCGGGGGACGCCGGGCCGGGTCTACAACGTGTGCTCGGGGGTCGCGCGCGTCGTGTCGGACGTCCTGCAGGGCCTGCTCGCCGAGGCGCGCGTGCGGATCGAAGTGCGCGTGGACCCTGCCCGCCTGCGCCCCAACGACACGCCGCTGGTCCTCGGCGATTTCACGAGGCTCCGACACGAACTCGGCTGGCGCCCGGAGATCCCGTTCGAACGGACGCTGCACGACCTGCTCGATTTCTGGCGCGGCATCGCCGGGGTGCAAGGCGCATAGGATGAAAGTCCTCGTCACGGGTGGCACGGGCTATCTCGGCCGCGCGATCGTTCGCGCGATGACGGCGCGCGGACACGAGACGGTGGTCTTTGCACGGTCCGCGACGGCGAGCGACCTGCCCGGCCGCCTGATCGACGGCGACATTCGCGATCGCCCGGCCGTCCGGGCGGCGGCCGACGGATGCGACGCCGTGTGCCACAGTGCCGCCCTCGTCAGCATCTGGCGACGACGGCGCGCGGATTTCGACGAGGTGAACGTCGGTGGCCTGGAGAACGTTCTCGCGGCCGCCGCCGATCGCGGCATCGCGCGCATTGTGTACACGTCGTCTTTCCTGGCTTTGCCGCCTGGCGGCGCGGACGAGCCGTTGCAGTCGAACGACTACCAGCGGACGAAGGTGCTCGCGGAGCGCCGCGCGCGCGAGGCAGCCGACCGCGGCGTCCCCATCGTGTGCCTGTATCCGGGCGTCATCTACGGGCCCGGCACGCTCACCGACGGCAACCTGGTCGGCCGCCAGATCGCAGACCACCTGGCGCATCGGCTGCCGGGCGTGATCGGCGCCGACCGCATCTGGTCGTACGCGTTCGTGGACGATGTCGCGGACGGGCACGTGGCGGCGCTCGAACGCGGGCGCGCCGGGGCGCGCTACGCGCTGGGCGGCGAGAACGCGCCCCAGATGCGCGCGTTCGAAGTCGTGCGCGAGCAGACCGGCCGGCCGCTGCCCCGCCGGATTCCGCCACTCTTGGCGCGGGCGATCGGCCTCGAAGAACTCGGGCGCGCGCTGCTGTTCGGAACGTCGCCGTTGCTGACGCCCGGAACCGTGACGATCCTCGAGTCCGACTGGGCGCTCGACAGCGGTCCGGCGCAGCGCGACCTCGGTTACCGGTCCCGTCCGCTGCGGGCCGGCCTCACCGCCACCATCGCCGGCTTGACGTCCGCGCCGCAACTGGTCAAATGAAAGCGAGTATCGTGGTCCGCAGCCCGTAGCCCGCCCGTCCGCCGACAGCCGGACTCCGGTCTACCGACTACCTGATAACGACATGGTCAGTCTCCCGTCGCCCGCGCCATCGGCTCGACCCGTCCGGCGTTTCTCCGAGACGCCGCGGCAACTCCTGCACATGACGATGGGGTCGTTCGCGCTGCTGCTGCGCGTGCTGACTTGGTGGCAGGCGGCGTTGTGCGCGATCGGCGCCCTCCTCTTCAACCTCGTCGTCCTTCCGCGCGTGGGCGGCCGCACCTTGTATCGCCAGGCGGACAGCGTGCGCGGATTTCCCCTCGGCATCCTGCTCTATCCGCTGTCGGTGCTCTTGCTCATTCTTCTCTTCCCCCATCGTCTCGACATCGCGGCGGCGGCGTGGGCGATCCTGGCCATCGGCGACGGCGCCGCCACGCTCGCCGGGCACCTGTCGCGCGGCCCGCGCCTGCCATGGAACGCGGACAAATCGTGGGCGGGCACCATCGCGTTTGTCGTGGCCGGCGGGGCCGCCGGCGTCTTCCTCGCCTGGTGGACGCGACCCTCAATCATCCCGCCTCCCTCGCCGGCCTTCGTGTTCGCCGCGCCAATCGTCGCCGCCATCGTGGCGGCCGGCGTGGAGAGCCTCGCGGTGCGGCTCGACGACAACCTCTCGGTGCCCGCCGCCGCCGCGCTGGTTCTCTGGGGTGCGAGTGTGATCACGTCGGCCGCGTGGCAGCAGAGCGCGCCTTTCGTCCTCGACCGCATCGGCCCGGCCATTGCCCTGAACGTCCTCGCCGCAACGCTCGGCTGGCGCGCGGCGACCGTATCGGCGCCCGGCGCGGTGGCGGGAGCGCTCATCGGCATCGGCGTCTACGCATGCACCGGGGTGTTCGGCTGGCTGTTGCTGTTCGCCTCGTTCTTCGCCGCGAGCGCCTCGTCGCGAGCCGGCCTGAAGCGAAAGGCGCTTCTGGGCATCGCCGAAGAACGCGAGGGACGGCGGGGACCGGGCAATGCGATCGCCAATTGCATCGTCGGCGTCGGGGCGGCGGTGCTCACCGTCGCCTCTCCGCTTCCGGATCTCGCGATGCTCGCGTTCGTGACGGCCCTCACGGCGGGAGGGAGCGACACGGTTGCGAGCGAAATCGGGAAGGCCTGGGGGCGCCGCGCGTTTCTCGTCACCACGTTCAAACGCGTCCGACCGGGAACGTCCGGCGCAATCTCGCTGGAGGGAACGGCAGCGGGGATCGTGTGCGCGTTCGCGCTCGCCGCCGTCGCCGTGTCGGCGGGATTGCTTCAGTGGAACTTCATCTGGTTCGCGGTCGTCGGCGCGACCGTCGGCGCGTTCGCCGAAAGCTGGCTCGGCGCGACGCTCGAGGGCCCCGGCATCCTCGACAACGATCTGCTAAACTTCCTGAACACCGCAATTGCCGCACTCGTCGCGGTCATTCTCGCGGTGATCATCAGGTGAGTTCAGGGCAGGTGGGGCAGGTAAGGGCCGTCCAGACCATGTCCAATTCTCTGCCGGTCACTTCCGGGCCCGGCCGCGTGTCGGCGTACGTCGATTTCGCCCGTCCGTTCACGCTGCTCGCGCCGGCGCTCGGCATGGCGTCGGGCGGCATGACCGCAATCGGCGCGGCGCCGCGCGAGTCGTGGAACTGGTGGCTGATCATCTACCCGGCGCTCGGCGCGGTGATGGCCTCCGTGCTCAACGCCGCGTCGAACGGCCTGAACCAGATCTTCGACCTCGAGATCGACCGCATCAACAAACCGAAGCGGCCCCTGCCAAGCGGCCGGCTCTCGCTGCGCCAGGCATGGGTCTTCACCCTGGCCACGTTTGCCGTCGCCTGGTTGCTCGCGTGGCTGGTGGCGCCCGGCGGACGCCACGAGTGTTTCTGGCTCGTGGTGGCCGCCACCCTCATCACGTCGCTTTACTCGGTGCCGCCGTTCCGCACCAAGCGGCTTGGCATCTGGGCAAACGTCACGATTGCCATCCCGCGAGGCGCGATGCTCAAGGTTGCGGGGTGGTCGTCGGTCAAGACGATGCTCGGTGTCGAGCCCTGGTACATCGGCACGATCTTCGGCCTCTTCCTCCTCGGTGCGACAACCACGAAGGATTTCGCGGACATGGAGGGCGACCGCCGGGGCGGCTGCCACACGTTGCCGATCCAGTTCGGCGTCCGGCGGGCCGCCTGGATGATTTCTCCGTCGTTCGTGGTGCCGTTCCTGATGATTCCGGCGGGCGCGTGGGCAGGCGTGCTGACCGGCAATTTCTGGCTACTGCAGGCCCTGGGGGCCGTGATGACGATCTACGGCTTCTACGTCTGCTACCTCATGCTGAGGCGGCCCGAAGAACTGGCCGTCGAGGAGAACCACGTCTCCTGGGCGCACATGTACCGGATGATGTTCGTAGCCCAGATCGGGTTCGCATTCGCCTACTTGTTATAGAAGGCTCGCTGTGTAAAAGGCGGCGGGCAAGAAAGCGCCGCCTTTTACTAGTAGCGGCTTTGGACCCGTCGACCCGAAGCCGCTACTGATGAGGCGGCCTTTCTTCCGTCGAACGGGCGACTTTCGCCTCGGCGGCTTCCTGCCTACGTTCCATAGGCCAGCTCGACCGGCGCTTCCTCGATCTCCACCTTGCCGTATGGTTCGACGACGATGCGGCCGTCACGGGCAACGACCCGGAACTCGCGGCCCTCCTTCCACTGCTGGCTGATCGGCAGCTTGATGGTGTCGTCGATCACGCGCTTCAGGAACCGCGCCCCGAACGCCAGGCTGTAGCCCTCCTTGACGAGCAGTTCCAGCGCTTCGGGTGTCACCGTGAGCACGCGGTCCCACCGTTTCATGGTCCTCTCGAGCTCGCGGATGTAGTGCTGCGCGATGTGCCGCACCTCGTCGTGCGCGAGCGGCGCGAAAATGACGACCTCGTCGATCCGGTTGCGGAACTCCGGCGGGAATCGCCGTTCGAGCTCGCGCATCACCTCGTTCTTCACCTGCTCGTTGTCGACCTTCCCCGCCAGGAACCCGAGAGGGCTCGTCAGCTTGCGGAAGTGCTCGGAACCCAGGTTCGACGTCATGATGATCACGGCATCGCTCAGATAGACGCGTTTGCCGCGTCCGTCGGTGACCCAGCCCTCGTCGAACGCCTGGAGGAACAGGTGCAGAAGGTTCGGGCTGGCCTTCTCGACTTCGTCGAGCAGAAGGACGGTGTACGGGTTGTCCTTCATCTGGTTGGTCAGCAAGCCGCCGCGCTCGGATCCGACGATGCCTCGGGGCATACCGATGAGCTTGTCGATCGACACGCCGCCATCCTGGTACTCGGACATGTCGATGCGAACCATCTTCTTGTCGTCGCCGAACAGGAATTCGGCCACGGCCTTGGCCATCTCGGTCTTGCCGACACCCGTCGGGCCGAGGAACAGCAGGACGCCATCCGGGCGGTCGAACCCGTCCTTGAGCGGCCCCTTGTTCAGCACCATGCGGCGCGCGACGGCGCTGATTGCGTTCTTCTGGCCTACCACGCGCTTGGCCAGGCGGCTCTCGAGTTCCTTGAAGCGATCCGTAACATCCCGGAAAACCATGTCTTGTGGGATTTTCGCCACGTCGGAAATCACCGAGATGACGTCCAGAGCCTTCACCTCCCACCGCTTGGAGATCTCCGACCGCACGGATGCCGTGTCGAGCCAGCCGATGACCTTGTCGGGCAGGTGGAGGTGCCGCATGTAACGTGGTGACATCTCGAGCGCGGCGTCGATGGCCTCGTCGAGGATGCGCACCGAGTAGTTGCGCTCGAGGCGAGGCCGCAGGTTGTAGAGGATGCGGCGCGTTTCGTCCAGCGAGGGTTCGGTTACGTGAACCGTCCGGAAGCGGCGCGCCAGCGCCTCGTCTTCCTGGATATACTCCTTGTATTCGCTCAACGTCGTCGCGCCGATCATCCGGACTTCGCCGCGCGCCAGCACGGACTTGAACACGTTGGCGGCATCCGACGGGGCGCCCAGGGCGGAGCCGGCGCCGATCATGGTGTGAACCTCGTCCACGAAAAGGATGAGGTTCTGGTGCTCCTTGATCTCCCGGATGACGTTCTGGATACGGTCCTCGAACATGCCGCGCAGCATGGTGCCGGCAACCATGGTGTTCATCTGCAGGTTCACGACCTGCACGTCGCGCAGGCGCACCGGCACCTGTTCGGGCTCGAACTCGACCTTGCGCGCCAGCCCTTCGACGATCGCCGTCTTGCCGACGCCGGGCTCGCCGATGAGCATCACGGAATTCGCGCGCTCCCGGTGGCAGAGGATCTCCAGCACCTGCTGAATCTCCTGGTCACGGCCGTACACGGGCGGGATGCGATCCTGCCGGGCCAGTTGATTCAGATTCGTGGCGAAGTGCTTGAGGAACGGCGGCAGCTCGAACCGTTTCTTCAGTCGTTCTTCACGCAGTTCCATGTCGCGCATGCGGGTGGCTATCCGCGAGACGAGGAGTTCGGGCTCGACCCCGTGGCGGCGGATGATCGACACGGGAATGCCCTGGCTCTCCTCGAAGATCGCCGAGAAGAGATCAATCGATTCGATGGATTGCCGGCCGGCGCGGCTGGCGTGGTGAAACGCCAGCTTGAAGAGGAGCTTCGTCGCGGGCGCAACGCGCACCTCGCGCCCGCCCAGCGCCGGTATCATCTTGAGATGTTCCTCCAGCGCCTGCAGGATCTCATGCGGGTTGAGATCGAGGTCCCGCATTACCTGCGAGAACATGTCCCATTCGACCTGCGCAAACGCCAGGAAGACATGCTCGTTGGTCAAAAGCGCATGGTCGCGGCGTCGCGATTCCTCGATCGCGCGGTCCACCACCCGTTGCGCCGATTCCGCCATCTTGCTTTGCGAAAGCGCGTCAAAGTCTTCCACGAGTCGTTTCTCCGCTTCCTTAGAGTAGCGCCCATTCGGAACGGTAGTCAGCAAAAGCCACGCCAATGAAAACCCACGTGAATTGGTCCGAGGTGCGGCTGGAGTGGGAGGATGAGCGGGCCGGACCCCGTCCATAGAGGCCGTAAGGTGGTCCGCCCGTACCAAGTCGGGCCAGTCGGTCACAGCCGGATCCGGCAAAGTGGCGATGTCGGGCGTGAAGCCGCCCCCCCAGGGCGCGACCCGGATCGCTCCCTGTGGGCTGCCGTCAGGCGGCTCGACGCGCTAGGCCAGGTGCAGCAGCGCGTTGATCCGCTTCTCGGTCGGCGGATGGCTGCTGAAAAGGTTCATGAGCGCCCGGCCCGAGAAGGGCTGGATGATGAACATATGGGCCGTCGCCGGGTTCGCCGGCAGCGGAATCCGCTTGGCGGCGTAGTCGATCTTCTTCAGGGCATCGACGAGGCCGTAGGGATTGCCCGCGATCCGGGCGCCGCCCGCGTCCGCCGCATACTCGCGCGAGCGCGAGATCGCCATCTGAATCAGCATCGCCGCCATCGGCGCCACGATGATCGTCAGCAGAAGCGCGATCGGGTTCGTCCCTTCGCGGTCGTCCCGGCCGCCGTAGCCGCCGAAGATCGCGGCGAACTGCGCCATGTTCGCGATCCACATGATCGCCGCGGCGATGGTCGCCGCCACGGAGCTGATCAGGATGTCGCGATGCTTCACGTGCGTCAGCTCGTGGCCGATGACCCCCTCGAGTTCCCGGTCGTCGAGCATCCGCAGGATCCCCTCGGTCGCCGCCACCGCGGCGTGCTCCGGGTTCCGGCCGGTCGCGAACGCGTTCGGGGAATCGGTCGGAATGACGTAGACGCGCGGCTGCGGGAGGCCGGCCCGCTGCGCGAGGCGGGACACGAGCTGGTGGAACGGATGGTCGGGACCGACCTCCTGCGCCTTGTACATGCGCAGGACGATCTTGTCCGAGAACCAGTAGGAGGCGAAGTTCATCACGATCGCGAACAGCAGCGCGATGGTGAGGCCGCCCGAGCCGCCGAGCAACTCGCCGATGGCGAGCAGCACCGCGCTGAGGAGGCCGAGGAGAAATGCCGTCTTGAGTCCGTTGTTCATAGCTTGATGTTAGCGCGGCCCGCCTTCGCCCGCCACTGCGATCAACGCGCTACAGCGGGGCAAGTGCCAACCGGCCGAGCAGACCGGCGACGAGTGCCGCCCGGGGCGCGAGCGCCGCGACCTGCACGTGCTCGTTGGCCGCATGAGCTGCCGCGCCGACGGCTCCCAGTCCGTCCAATGTTGGAACACCGAGGGCGGCCGTGAAATTCCCGTCCGACACGCCGCCGCTGGCTCCTTCCCGGATATCGAGGCCAATCTCTGCGCCGACCGACCGCGCCATCTCGAATAGACGGATCACGGCGGGGGTTCGCTCGAGCGGGGGGCGCTCGACGCCGCCGGAAATCGCCAGCCGCGCCCCCGGACGTCGCGGCTGCAGGGCACGGAGCGCCTCCTCGACGACCGCGCCGTCCTCGCTCCGGGGCACGCGTGCGTCGAGCAGCGCCCACGCCTCGTCGGGGACGATGTTGGCACGTACGCCGCCGCCCGCCATGCACGCGGTGATTGTCACGTCACGCGCCATGTCGCCCAGCCGTTCGAT